>ENA-OSEO01005752-OSEO01005752.1-sediment-metagenome-genome-assembly--contig:-NODE-5752-length-11648-cov-5.580071_pt1 | contig 11648 bp, 5 predicted proteins | sample MGYA00237883_ERZ534232 | MGnify/ENA metagenome assembly ERZ534232
GGGCAGAATCCGCTGGCCGCCTGGGGCATCTTCTCCGACGGCACCTTCGGCAGCTACGGCTTCAACGAGTGGCTCTGCAACCGGCCCAACAGCAGCAACGCCGCCAATTACTGGCGGCACGTCAACGTCAAACCGGCCGACGAGATCCCGCTGTTCATCGACTGCTTCTGGTACGACGTGTGGCCCTACGCCGTGGACCAGCCGCCGCTGTACGACGGCGCGACGGAGAACCTGGCGGGCAGCAACGAGATGCGACGGGTCTGTCTCAACCGGCATAGTGGCGCGGTCAACGCCGCGTTTCTCGACTGGTCGATCCGGCGGGTCGATCTGAAGCAGTTGTGGACGCTGAAGTGGAACCGCACGTTCGACACGAACGGCCACTGGACCCTTCGGGGCGGTGTCCAGGCGGAGGATTGGCCGCAGTGGATGCGGCGTCTCAAAGACTATTGACGGCCACCGGAAGTCTCCCCGATGCTGCGGTTGGCCCGACCAGGACCGTATCGGACTGTGCGGTCGGCCCGACCGGCGGCAGATCGTCGTCGCGCTACGATTCGATGCTCTCGAAACGGGCGGAGCAGTAGATGGAGTGCGGGAACTCGCGCATCACGTACTGGACGCGCTTCTCCTTGACGGCATCCGGCACCTTGTGATCCATCTGAGAGGACGCCGTGCCGGGGCGGTCTGCGTACTTGTAGACCTGAATGCGGACGAATGGAATCGTTCGCAGCAGGTCGATGGTCGCCTGGAAATCGTCGTCCGTCTCTCCGGGGAAGCCCACCAGGACGTGTGTCTCCAACGGCAGCGACGGCGCTGCGTCCAGCACCTGCATCAGGCAGCGTTTCACATCTGCGGACACGTAGCCGCGCCGCATCAGTTTGAGGAGGCGGTCGCTCCCCGATTGCACGGGCACTCGAAGCCGCTCGATCCGATGACTGTTGGCGGCCAGAATCGGCGCCAGTTCCGTCGCATACTGGATCACGTAACGGACGTTGACATCGGTGAACGTGACCTGGAACGCTCCCGGCCGGCGGAACAATCCCTCCAACAACGTCGGCAGGGTCGTACCGATATCCGAACCGTACGGGCCGAGATCCTCTCCAATCAGTTCGAACAGGCGGTATCCCTCACGCCGGCCGCGGTCGAATTCCGCGAGGATATCCTCCAGAAGCTTGGAGCGGAACGTGCCGGACGCCAGACGTATGGCGCAGTACGTACACTCATCGAGACAGCCTCGGACCGCGCGAATCCGGAAGATGGATTCCTGGCCCTTCAGCCGCCGCCAGCGCCGCAGTAGTCGAAGAGCGGCACTCTCCACCCGAAGGCGGCGCAGCCAGAGGCGGACGTACTGCTTGGCCTGGCATTTCAGCTTTTCGCACGTGCCGGCCTCCCAGTAGCGTTCGTGGAACCGCCAGTACCGTGTCGCCGGGTAGATCAGAGGCGTCGTGTCGTTGATCGGAGGGACCTTCGCGAGAGGAACTGTGGCCGACGTAAGACGGTCGAGTTCCCCGAGGTCGGCCGGCGAGATCGGTGTGGCCTCCAGATCATTGATGACCCGTGCAGGATCGATTCCCGCCAGACAGCCCGTCACAATCAGGGGTATGCCATGGAGTCTTTCTTTGAGCAGAGTCAGCCGCCGAAGGCTCTCATCGCGAGCCGTCGCTTCGACGCCGCAGGCCGCCGCCACCGCCAGATCGGCCTTCTCGGGCTGATCAACCACGCGCCAGCCGTTCGCCCGGAAATAGGGGAACAACCACGCCGTGTCCATCTCGGTGCGTGGGCACCCCATGGCAAAGGCGATGTACACCGACTTCGAGTTCTTGCCCCGCGATCTTCGCATGTCGCCCTCATCGGTCAGCAACGGCGGCGACCCAACCTATAGGCATTCAGGAAAGGCAGAGCGTATCCAGCCACGACCAGACTACCGGAGATCATCCGGCATGGGAATCCTCTCCAAGGCGGCCCGTCCCCGGCGTCAGACGTGGTCACAGAGCCAACGGTTTGACGGTGGCGGTTTGGTTACAGGACTTTGACCTTTACAGCCGGCCCAAAGCTGGTAAAATGTTGCGTTTTCTGCCGGCTTGTGCAGATATCGGGCGTACCGGTGAGCGGGCGTCCCCGGCGACAGGGACCTGAGGTTGGAATTCCGTATGACACAAATCGCATTGTACGATACGACGTTACGCGACGGCATGCAGGCCGAGGGGGTCAGCTTCTCGCTGGAAGACAAGCTGTCCATCGCCAAGCGTCTGGATGACTTGGGCCTGCATTACATTGAGGGGGGGTACGCCGCCTCCAACGCCAAGGAAATGCAGTTCTTCCAACAGGTGGCCAAGCTGGGACTGAGCCATGCGCGGATCTCCGCCTTCGGCAGCACGCGGCGGGCCGATTGCAGCGTCTCCGACGACCTGTCGCTCAACTCCATCCTGGCCACCAAGGCACCGGCGGCTACGATCGTCGGCAAGACCTGGGATCTGCACGTGCGGGAGGTCCTCGGCTGCTCCCTGGATGAGAACCTCGTGATCTGCTCCGAATCCGTGCGGTATCTCAAGGCCAAAGGGCTGGAGGTCCTCTTCGACGCCGAGCATTTCTTCGACGGGTACCGGGAGAATCCCGAATACACGATGAGAGTGCTGCAGGCGGCCGCCGAGGCCGGGGCGGACGTTCTGGCCCTGTGCGACACCAACGGCGGGTCCCTGCCCGAACAGATCTTCGAGATCACCCAGCAGGTCTGCCAGACCTTCGGCTCCGTGGTCGTCGGCATCCACACGCATAACGATTCCGGCTGCGCGACCGCCAATTCCCTGGTGGCCGTGCGGGCAGGCGCCCGCCAGGTCCAGGGGACGATCAACGGCCTGGGCGAGCGGTGCGGCAATGCGGATCTGTGCTCCGTGATTCCCGGGCTGACGCTCAAAATGGGTCTCGAGACCCTGGGCCCGGAGAAGATGCGAATGCTGACGGAGACCTCGCGGTTCATCTACGAGATCGGCAATATCACACCCGTGATGAATCTCCCCTACGTGGGCGGCAGTGCCTTCGCGCACAAGGCCGGCCTGCACGTCGACGCCCTGCGCAAGAGCAAACGCACGTACGAGCACATGGACCCCAAGCTCGTGGGCAACGAGCGGCGGTTCCTGATCTCCGAGCTCAGCGGCAAGTCGAACGTCCTGGCGGAGCTGGAAAAGGCGCAACTCGCTCAGGACCCGAAGCTGGCCCGTAAGATCCTCGCCCGCGTGCAGGAGCTCGAAAACGACGGCTACCAGTTCGAGGCGGCCAACGCCAGCTTCGACCTGCTGATCAAGAAGGTGTTGGGCACCTTCACGCCGTCCTTCGAACTGATCAAGTACCACGTGGAGGTGGAGAAACTCCGGACCGGCGAAATCGTCACCGAGGCCACCGTCAAGCTGAAGGTCGGCGCGGAGATCGAGCACGTGGTCGGCGAGGGCGACGGTCCGGTCAACGCCCTGGACGCCGCTCTAAGGAAGTCGCTGGAGAACTTCTACCCGTGCATCCGGGAGATGGGCCTGATCGACTACAAAGTCCGCGTGGTCAACGCCCGCGCCGGGACGGCCGCCCGCGTCCGCGTCGTGATCGAGTCCCGGGACAAGCAGTCCCTCTGGGGCACGGTCGGCGTCTCGGAGAATGTCATCGAGGCCAGTTGGTTGGCGCTCGTGGACAGCGTCGAGTACAAAATCCACCGGGCCGCGCCCGTCCCATAGGTCCGATCTGTCCCATAGGTCCCATCGAGGAGACAGGACCTACGGGACCTAAAGGACCCATGGGACGAGGAGTCACTCCGCGTGGACTGCTTCCCGGGCTGCGGCCTGTTGCTTTCGTTTGCGCCGATTGACGGTCCGCCGGTCGGGACTCGGTACCGGCTGCTCGTCGCTGGCCGCCTGGAGGACTTCCGCCGCCGTGGCGGCAAATCCGTCGGCCCCGATTTCCTCCCACAGCCCCTCGGCCCGGTTGAACAGCCCGCCGGAAACGATAATCCGCATCTCCGGCCAGGCATTCACCATCCGGATCCGGTCGATCAGCCGACGGACATCGGGCGCCTGTTTGGGCGTGGTCCCGTAGATCAGCAGGACATCGGGGGCATACTCGTTGATGTAGGCGAAAACATCGTCGTTCGTCAGTCCGCCGCCGAGGAAGCGCACTTGCCAGCCGTCGCTCTCGAACAGATCGGCGATCATCTGGGCGCCCAGTTCCTGGAGCTCCTCGCGGGAACAGCAAACCGCGGCCTTCTTGTGCTTGGCGGGCCGGCGGGGCAGCTTGTTCTGCAACTGGTCCACGATCGTCCGGTTGATCCGCGTGGCCAGATGCTCCTGGACGGCGCTGATCCGGTCGGTCCGGGCCAGCCGTTCGATCTCGGCCATCACCGGCCAGATCAGGTGCAGGTAGATCGAGTTGGCCGGCACGCCCCGCTGCATCGTCTCCTCGACGACGGTGCGGCAGGTGGTGCGGTCGCCCTGGAGCAGGGCTTCGAGATAACGGGCAAGAGTTTCTTCCTTCACCATGCGATTCTCCTTGAACATTCCTTTGCTTGTTGGTAGGCCACTCGGAACCTGCGTAAGAACAACTTGGTAATGCATGTCAGATTGGGTAAAGCACGATCTGCTGGGGTGTATCGGAAGGCAGAGAAAAAAAACTTGAGTAAAAATAGGAAAGTACGGATATATAGCGAAGACGCGGCTTCTCTCAAGCGATCCCCATGTCTGCCTCATCGACGGCCTTGACGGATCCGGCACGCAGACGGGATGGGCCCCAAAGTCCGAGAAACGGCTGCCTCTGCCGGGCACCCCCGGTACCCCCCAATACCTGGAAGCACCGCAAGTCAATAGCCCACAGTAGGTTATGTGTTTGGGCCACGCGGCGACCTGCAGGAAACAGCGATCATCCGATAATGTCGCGGATTTCTCTTGTAATCACGTCCCCCGGTCTGGTATAAGAGAAGCATGGTTGGGTGCGTACCGGTCTCACCTAAGGTACGTGGGCAGGACCGTCGACCGCAGTTGACGTACGCCGGGAGGAAGGAGGTGAGCAAGCTCGACCGGCATCCGCCCGGTGCGAATCCCCGGCCATTCTGCGCTGTGCCGTTCGTGCCCTCGCGTCATTCGGGATGGAGGATCGCCGTGTACAATCAACTCCCATGCCATATTATTCATATCTTCATACTTCTGGCGGAAAAAGACGAAAGATAGATTAGGTCGAGCGGGGAATCGTCGGGTGCATAGGCGTTTTCGTTGAAGACTTTGAGAGTCGTGCGTACCTCACGTCGGGCGCAGCTCTTCAGGGGCTCATACAATAAGGAGGACGACAATGTGCAAGAGACTAGTGCCGTATCTGTCCTGTCTGTTCGTGCTGGGGATAGTCAATGTGACCCTGGGCGAGCTCGTTGGTCATTGGACCCTCGATGACGGGGCCAGCCAGATCCTCGACTCATCCGGGAACGAGAACCACGGGACACTCACGGCGGGCAGTCCTACGGAGGTTCCCGGCGTCTTTGGGAAGGCCCTGGAGTTCCACGGCCTGGGCGCCGCCGGCGGCGGCGGGGATTACTTCACGGTCCCGCATAGTCCGAGCCTGGACATCCGCAGCGAGATCTCCATCGCTCTGTGGATCAGACCCGGTGCGGACGATCCGGAGGGCAAAGGCACCGAGACGGCGCCGATGGCCAAAGCCTTGAGCACGGCCAGTCCAAGCTGGAGCTGGCAGGTCCGCTACGGCTGGGGCAGCACGTCGCCCTTCATGGCCTTTACGTTCAATACCTCGCCCCGGGCCTGGGCCTACCTCGGCGGGAAGCTGAACCGTGACGAGTGGTGCCACATCGCCTGCTCGCACGACGGCACGACGCTGAGATCCTATCTCAATGGCGCGGAGGTCGGCTCCACCGCCATGGGCCAGATCACCAGCAGCCCAACGCCCGTCCTGATCGGCTCGGACGGGTGGGGATGCGACTGGATCGGCTCGATCGACGATGTCCGGATCTACAACCACAGCCTGACTCCCGAGGAGATCGCGGACGTCCTCGAAGGTGGTGACGTGGAACTGGCGAAAGACCCCCTGCCCGACGACAAGGTGACGGATGTGCCTACCGGCACGGTTCTGAGTTGGACGGCCGGCGAGTACGCTGCGACCCATGATGTCTACTTCGGCACCGTCTTCGAGGATGTGAATGACGCCAGTCGGGGCGATGCCAAGGGTGTTCTGCTCAGCCAGGACCAGGTGGAAACCACCTTCGATCCGGACGGCGACCTCGAATACGGCCAAACCTATTACTGGCGGGTGGACGAGGTCAACGCGGCCCCCGACAACACGATCTTCAAAGGCGTGACCTGGAGCTTCACCGCCGAGCCCTACGGTTACCCGATCACAAGCATCACCGCCACGGCATCCAGCGCGCAGCCGGGCATGGGCCCCGAGAACACCATCAACGGCTCCGGCCTCGACGCCGACGACCAGCACTCCACCGAATTGACGAAGATGTGGATGGCCACCGGCGCGCAGCCGACCTGGATCCAGTACGAGTTCGACCAGATTTACAGGCTGCACGAACTGTGGGTTTGGAACTCCAACCAGTTGATCGAGAAGCTGATCGGCTTCGGCGCCAAGAACGTCACCGTGGAGTACTCGACCGACGGTGCGACCTGGACCGCCCTGGACGGTGCACCCGAATTCGCGCAAGCCCCCGGCACGCCTACCTACAAGGCGAACACGGTCGTCTCCTTCGGCGGCGTGGAAGCCAAGTTCGTCAAGCTGACGATCACCAAGGTCTGGGGCCTCGCGCCGCAGACCGGCCTGAGTGAGGTGCGATTCTTCTACGTCCCGGTACAGGCCTTCGGGCCGGTCCCCGCGGATGCGGCAACGGACATCGCCATCGATAGCGCTCTGAGCTGGCGGCCGGGCCGGCAGGCCGAGTCGCACGAGGTCTATTTTGGCACCGACGCAGCCGCCCTGACTCTGGCGGATACTCCGGGCGAGGGAACCTACACCCCTGCCTCCCTGGACTTTGGAACCACCTATTTCTGGAAGGTCAACGAGGTCAGCGGCGGCAACGCTTACGAGGGCTCCGTCTGGAGCTTCACGACGCAGGAGTTCGCCATGTTCGAGGGCTTCGAGGCCTACAACGACGACGACAATCGTATCTACGACACCTGGATCGACGGCTGGGTGAACAACACCGGCTCGCAAGTCGGGTACGAGGTCTCGCCGTTCGCCGAGAAGAAGATCGTCCATGGCGGCAAGCAGTCGATGCCGTTCATCTACGACAATGAGAGTTCGCCGTTCTACAGCGAGGCCGAGCGCGAGTTCGCGACCGCCCAGAACTGGACCGGCAATGGAGCCAACAGTCTGTGCCTGTGGGTCCAGGACGCTCCGGCGAACCTGTACGTGACCGTGCAGGACAGCACCGGCAAGAGCGCTACGGTAACTCGGACGGCCGCCACGACGGCCGGCCAGTGGACCCAGTGGGTCATCCCCTTCAGCGACCTGACGGGTGTGAACATGAGCCGGGTCAAGAAGATGATGATCGGCGTAGGCAACAAGGCCGCTCCGACCGCGGGCAGCGCGGGCACCTTCTTTGTCGACGACCTCGGTGTGGGCAAGCCTGCCTTGTAGGATCGACGCAGGCGTTTTCTGGATCGCGGTTCGCCGTCGATGGACGGACGAACGGAGATCTTTGGCAGTACGGGGCCTGGGCCATGGGACGCAGGCCCCTTCTCTTATTACTCTGGATGGAGGACAGTTATGTATAGGAATGTGACGAGGAGTGTCTTTGTCTTCACCGTGCTGGCGGCGCTCGCGTCGCCGGTCCTGGCGGGCATCAACGACGGGCTGGTCGCCTACTTCAAGCTCGATGAGACGAGCGGGACCTTCGTGGAGGATTCTTCCGGCAATGGCAATCACGGCACGCTGATCGGAACACTACTCACGTGGGTGGAAGGACGTGACGGCGGGGCTCTCGCGATCGCAGCTCCTGCCAGCGGAAACGTGGAGGACCGCCTGGAGTTCCCGACGGCGGGCATGTCCGCGACGGCCGGGACCGTGTGCGTTTGGGCCTATCTCACCGATCCGCAACCCTCCTCGGATGGTCGGTACATTTTCGGTCATACTACCCAGCCCCAGTTCAACAACCGCATCCAGCTCTATATGCAGGATGGCACCAACGTCTCACGAAGGCTGGACATCGGGTTGGGCGGTTCGCACACGACCAGGACAGACGTCGTGGAATTGCCGATGAACGAATGGCTGCACACGGCCATGACCTGGGACAACGGGGCCTATGCCGTTTACGTGGATGGAGAATCGGTAGCCAACGGCTCCTACACGGGCCTGACGGCTCTCCACCCGGTGGCCAATTTCGGCAACGATGGGAGCAATGCACCGTATGAAGCTTTTGCGGGCATGCTCGACGACGCGCGGGTCTACAACCGAGCGCTGACGGCGGAGGAAGTCAGGACGATCTCGCGGATGCAGCCCGTGGGCCGGTTCATGGCAAAGAACCCCAGCCCGGCGGACAAGAGCGAGGACGTGCCCGTCGATGCGGGGGTCGCCTGGATGGGGAGTGAATTCGCCGTCGCGCACGATGTCTACCTGGGGACGACCTTCGACGACGTCAACGACGCCAGCCGGGGCAATCCGGGGACCGTGCTGGTCGGTCAGGGGCAAACAGACACCACATTTGATCCCACCGGCATTGAGTACGACACCACCTACTACTGGCGGATCGACGAGGTCAACGCGGCCCCCGACAACACCATCTTCAAAGGGGCCGTCTGGAGCTTCACCACCGAGCCGTACGGGTACCCGATTACCAGCGTGACCGCCACCGCTTCCAGCGCACAGCCGGGCATGGGGCCGCAGAACACGGTCAACGGCTCGGGACTCAACGCCAACGACGAGCACTCCACGGAATTGACCGAGATGTGGATGAGCTCCGGCGCGCTGCCGAACTGGATTCAGTACGAGTTCGACCGGGTCTACAAGCTCGACAGCCTGCGCGTCTGGAACTCCAACCAGATGATCGAGGCCTTCGTCGGCTTCGGCGCCAGGGACGTCACGATCGAGTACTCCGTAGACGGCGAGACGTGGGCCGCCCTGGACGGGGTGCCGGAATTCGCGCGGGCGACCGGCGCGCCGACCTACCAGGCCAACACGCTCGTCCCCTTCGGCGGCGTCTCGGCCCAATACGTCAAGCTGACCATCAACAAGAGCTGGGGCGGCGTCGCGCCGCAGACCAGCCTGAGCGAGGTCCGCTTCTTCTACGTCCCGGTGCAGGCCCGCGAGCCGCAGCCGGCCGACGGTGCGACAGAGGTCGCGGTCGATGCCGGTCTGAGCTGGCGGTCGGGCCGGGAAGCCGAGTCGCATGAGGTCTGCTTCGGTGCCGAGGAGAGCGCCTTGACGCCCGTGGACACTGTGGACGAGTACCGCTACACGCCCGCTGCCCTGGACTTCGGGACCACCTATTTCTGGAAAGTCAATGAACTCGGCGGCAACGGGCCCTACGAAGGCGAAGTCTGGAGCTTCACCACGCAGGAATATGCGGTTGTCGAGGACTTCGAGAGCTTCAACGACGACGATAACCGCATCTACGACACCTGGATCGACGGCTGGGTCAACAACACCGGCTCGCAGGTCGGGTACGATGTCTCGCCATTCGCCGAGCAGACGATCGTTCATGGCGGCCGCCAGTCGATGCCTTTGACTTACGACAACACCGGCGGCCAGATCTCGGAAACTACCCGGACGTTCGAGGTCGCCCAGAATTGGACCGCCGGCGGCATTAAGAGTCTGTCGCTATGGTTCTACGGCGCCCCGGCCAACACCGGCCAGTTGTACGTCAAGATCAACAACACCAGAGTCCTCTACAATGGCGGGGCGGCCGACCTCAAGCGAGAGCAGTGGCAGCCCTGGAATATCGACCTGACGACCGTCGGCGGGGCGAACAAGGTCACCGAGCTGACGATCGGCATCGAGAGCACCGGCGCGACGGGCATCGTCTACCTCGACGATATCCGTCTGTACCCGAAGACGCCGGAACTGCTGACCCTGGCGGAGCCAAGGTAGAGAACCGAGCGGTCCATCACTCGTTCGAAAAGGAGCACGTGACTGACTGAGACAGATGCATAGACAGTTTCTCGAATTATGGCAATCAACGAGCTTGCTTGACATTCTTGGCCCTTGAAAGGAGAGGGAATCTACCATGACGAAATTCACATTCACCCTGATGGCTGTTATCGCCCTGTCAACGACCGTTGCCTTGGGAGGCGAGTGGATTCTGTTCAGTGAGGAACTCCCGCCCGGCGCGGATCTGGCGTTGCGCGGTGACAGCCAGTTCGTGGTCAGCGACTCGCAGCCCTACCACGGCGCAAATCACTTGAAGCGCGATTTTGCGACCTATGGAGAGTGGGCCTGGATTACGGGCATGATGAATCTGAATGTAGACCTGTCCGGCATCGACTTTGATACCGCTTACCTCGAGTTCTACATCGATGGCGGGACGGTCGCTATCAGCTACCTGGAACTGAGGCTGGCGGGCCCCGAGTGGGATCCGGACTTTGAGACTACCAGCGTCAGGGTGGATGACCAGCCCGGCTATGAGCGGGTTCGAGTGATGCTCAGGGATTTCACAGGGAGAGGGGCAAACAGTGGAGTCCGTCCGACGAACCTCGACGAGTTCACGGGGGGAACGGGCATGATCGACCGGATTTCGTGGGGGTTTGGTGCGGCGGGTGATCTGTTCATTGATGAGGTTCGAATCCTCGATGCGGCCGGCGGCGTCACCTCTCTTGCCTCCAATCCCGTTCCGGCCCCTGGCGAAGCCGATGTATCCAGAGATGCGGCCCTGGGTTGGAGGCCCGGCCAGTTTGCCAACACGCATGATGTCTATCTCGGGACCGGCTTTGCGGACGTGAATGCGGCCGATCGGCAAAGTCCCCGCGGGGTCCTGATCAGTCAAGGCCAGGAGGACACGACTTTTGCGTCTGCCGGTCTTCTCGAATTCGGCGCCACCTACTACTGGCGGATCGATGAGATCAACGCTCCCCCGGATTCGACCGCATTCAAGGGCGAGGTGTGGTCGTTCACGGTCGAGCCGTACGCCTATCCCCTCCCGAATGTGACCGCCACCGCCTCCAGCGCGCAGCCCGGCATGGGGCCACAGAACACAGTCAACGGCTCGGGTCTTAACGCCGATGACGAGCACTCCGTCGCATTGACGGATATGTGGATGAGCGCCGGGGTTCAACCGAACTGGGTCCAGTACGAGTTCGACGCCGTCTACAAGCTGCATGAGCTGTGGGTCTGGAACTCCAACCAGATTATCGAAAGCCTCCTCGGCTTCGGAGCCAGGGACGTCACCATCGAGTATTCCGTCGACGGCCAAACGTGGACGGCGCTGGAAGGCGTGCCGGAATTTGCGCGGGCAACCGGTTCGCCCACCTACACCGCCAACACCGTCGTCGATTTTGGCGGGGCCGCAGCGAAGTTTGTCAAGCTGACGATCGATCAGAACTGGGGCGGCATGGCTGCCCAGAGCGGTTTGAGCGAAGTCCGGTTCTTCCATATCCCGGTGCAAGCCCGCGTGCCCCAGCCGGCGGATACAGCGACAAGTGTCGCTGTCAATACCGATCTGAACTGGCGGCCGGGACGTG
>ENA-OSEO01005756-OSEO01005756.1-sediment-metagenome-genome-assembly--contig:-NODE-5756-length-11642-cov-3.699611_pt1 | contig 11642 bp, 8 predicted proteins | sample MGYA00237883_ERZ534232 | MGnify/ENA metagenome assembly ERZ534232
CCACGCCGACGGCGATGATGGCGAAGGCGGCGAGAAGGACGACCGCCGCGGCGGCCGGCACCAGTAAGAACGGGCGCGGTCTCTCAGCTTCCAGAGCCGCCCTCCTCGCGATGATCGAGTCTCGATAGTCCAGCGCGGATAACTTGAGCGACGGCTTCATCGAATTCACCGGCCCTGAGGGCACGCGCGATGTCGCCGTGGCTGTTCGCTCTGTACTCCGGCCGGTATTGATCCATTACGTTAACGTAGGTATTGGGCGACACGTCGCGAGCAAGAAAGCGGGCGATCTCGGAGGTGCCGCCCAAACCCTCTGGGAGCACCAGGTGGCGTACCAGCAGCCCGCGAACTGCGACGCCGCGCCGGTCCACCTGTAGGTCGCCGACCTGCCGATGCATCTCTCTCACCGCCGCCTGGTTACGTCCCGGGTAGTCGGGAACGCCGGAGAGACGGAGACCGGTCTCTGCGTCCGCGTACTTCATGTCGGGCATGTAAATGTCAACGACCCCGTCGAGGAGCCGCAGAGTGGCCAACGAGTCATATCCGCCTGTGTTGTAGACCAGGGGGAGTTGAAGGCCGTTCTCCGCCGCCGGCACCAAGGCGGCCAGGATCGCCGGGACCACATGGCTCGGCGACACCAGATTGATGTTGGAGCAGCCGAACCGCTGCAGCCTAAGCATGGTCCCGGCCAGTTCTTGGGGCTTCCGCTCATCCCCACGACAGAAGTGGCTCAGATCGAAGTTCTGACAGTAGCCGCATTCCAGGTTGCATCCCGCGAAGAAGATGGTGCCGGAACCGCCGGAGCCGACCAGTGGCGACTCCTCCCCGTAGTGCGGGCCGGCGCTCGCCACCTTTGCCAAAACCCCGGTGCGGCAGACGCCCAGCTCCCCGGCGGTTCGGTCGACTCGACAGAGTCGGGGACACATCTCGCAGCGGCGCAGGCGCCGCTGCGCCACTTCGGCCCGTGCCCGCAACTCCCCACTGCGAAACAGGCGAAGGTATGAGGCTTCGCTAACGCTCGGCTGTCTCTCACTCATTTTTTAAGTGTACTCATTGTGTTGTAAGCTGTGGCTCATGGAATCGTCGATCCAGGAGACAGGCCGCCGTCTCTATGCCGCCGCGGTGCGGCAGGGGCCGCTCAAGAGCACGTCCTCCTTTTTGGCAGGCCGGGCGCTGCACCGTCGGCTCCTCGGTCAGTCGATGGCCGACGAGCGTTTCAAGACCCAACTTCTGAGATTTCTCGACGTCTATCCAAGTCTCCAGGACCCAGGCGACACCGTCCGCCACCTGCGTGCCTATCTGGCGCGCGACGGGGAGATACCCGCCCCGATTGACCGCCTCCTCCGCAGGGGGCGTCAGCGTCTCCCCACCTGGGCAGCGGCGCGGCTGACCGAGCATGCGGTCCAACGAATGATCGACGATCTCATCGCGGCCCGCGATGCCACAGGGGCTCTGCCCGCGCTGCGACGCCTCCACCGCCACCACACCGGTTTCTCCCTGCACTTGCTGGGTGAGTCGTGCCTGGGCAAGAACGACGCCGAAGCACGATTGGCCGAACATCGACTCGCACTCGACTTTCTTGCCAACAGAGTTGAACGTTGGCGTCCGGATGCAAGAATCGACCGAGCGTCCTATGGGGAGCTTCCCAGGGTCAACATCTCGCTCAAACTGAGTTCTCTAGGGCCCGAGGACGATCCGGCGGATCTTGACAACTCCCGTCGGTTGCTGGCCGCCGCGCTGAAGCCGCTCTTCATAGCCGCCCGCGACCGCAGCGTCTTCATGAACATGGAGCTCGAGCATTCCGACCAAAGGGACCTCACCTACGCGGTCTTTGAAGAGCTCGCTCAAGACGACGACCTGCGGGGTTATCCTCATCTAGGGATAGTCCTGCAGGCCTACTTCAAGGACAGCGAGCAGATTCTGCAAGACCTGACGGATCTCGCACGCAACCGCGGGACACCTCTCACCGTCCGCCTGGTGAAAGGCGCCTACCTCGACCAGGAGAGAATTCAGGCGGCTCAGGAGCATTGGCCTGCAAAGATCTTTGGCTCTAAGGCCGAGGTCGACAGGCAGTTTGAGCGGTTGTGCGGCATGCTCTGCCAGAACTGGGAATTGACCAGACCGGCCATCGCGACCCACAATCTCCGCAGCATCGCGGCGGCACTGGCCACCGCGAAGAGCCATAACGTCCCCGAGGACACCGTGGAGCTTCAGATCCTCCACGGGATCGCCGGTTCTATACGACGGGCTCTGGTGGACGAAGGCTGTCGTGTGCGGGAGTATGTGCCCGTCGGCCGACCGGCCGCCGCCATGCCATACCTCATTCGTCGAATCCTGGAAAGCACCTCGCCCGACTCGTCTTTGAGGGCGTTGTATGTGGAGCACCAGAGCGCCGACGAATTGCTGATGCCGCCGGAGCCTCCCGAGACCACCGAAACCATGGTTCCGGCCTCCGCGGAGCCGACCGCGGCCGCCGCCGGTGCCGGCCGGTTCTCGGCCGAGCCGCACACCGATTTCTCGCTCCAGCCGAGCCGCGCGGCAATGCGGCGGGCGCTGGCAACCATCCGAGGGAGCCTGGGACGTGAGTACGACCTGCTCCTGGACGGCACCCACGTCAAAACCAAATCCACAGCGGCTTCAGTCAACCCTGCCCGGCCGGCAGAGATAATCGGCGTAGTTAGCATGGCGGGCCGTGAGCATGCAGATCTCGCCCTCAATTCCGCTCGGGCGGCGTTCGCCGGCTGGCGCGCGACGCCGGCCGCGAATCGCGCGGATATCATGATGCGCGCAGCCTCCATCATGAGAGAGCGAAGGTTCGAGCTGGCCGCGCTCGAGGTTGGGGAGGTAGGCAAGCCGTGGCGCGACGCCGACGCGGACGTCGCGGAGGCCATAGACTTTTTGGAGTACTACGGTCTTGAGATGCTCCGGATCGAGTCGCCCCGGCAACTCAGCGACATCCCCGGGGAGACAGATGTCTACTGCTACGAGCCGAGGGGCGTCGCAGCTGTGATCACGCCTTGGAACTTCCCGTTGGCAATTCCGGCCGGCATGATTTCGGCGGCACTGGTCTCCGGCAACACGGTGGTCTTCAAGCCGGCCACTTCCAGCGCGGTTCTCGGCTACGCGTTGGTGCGGATCTTCCACGAAGCCGGGGTTCCCGGCGGCGTACTCGGTTTTCTTCCCGGACCGGGCGGCGAGATTGGAGACTATCTGGCCGGCGATGGCCGTGTCGACATCCTCGCCTTCACAGGAAGCCTGAAAACGGGTCTCTCGATTCTCGAGAAGGGCTCACGGATCGTCTCGGGTCAGCGAAACATCAAGAAGGTGATCGCCGAACTGGGAGGCAAGAACGCCATCATCGTAGATGCCGACGCGGACCTTGGGCTCGCGGTACGGGGCGTGGTCACTTCGGCTTTCGGGTATGCCGGCCAGAAATGCTCCGCCTGCAGCCGCGTGGTCGTGCTGGCGAGCGTGTACGACCAGTTTGTCCGACAGCTCATTGCGGCCACTAGTTCGCTCGACATGGGCGATCCCGCGGACCCCGGCGCGAAGTTGGGGCCGGTGATCAACCAGGAGGCGCGCGATCGTATCCTCACCTACATTGAACGCGGGAAAACCGATGGACGGCTTGTCTTCGCGGGTGCACCGCCCAGTGTGCGCCCCGTAGCTCGAGTGGTCGCGCTCCGAGATGACGACGGTGTCGCCGGAGGGATCGCCGACGCGGCCGCGCAAGCTGAGGAGTCCGACGTGCCTAGAGAGGCCCCCGCGACCGCCGAAGCGACCGTTGTCTACAAAGCCGCGGTCGACCGGGCCGCAGATGTCGCAGCCGCTGCAGACGTCGCGTCCACCCCAGACATCACGGACGACGCGGCCGCCCCCGCCGATGAGCCACCGGGGGCGGAAGAGACTGCTGCCGCCGGCCAGGGAATCGCCGCAGTCGAGAACGTTCCGCCCGAGGGTACCGAGCCGGCGGTTGAGGTGGCGGAGCCGGGCGACCACGTGACGATAGGCGATTCGAGCGCCGAGCAGGCCGGGCCTGAAGGCTTCTTCATCCCCGCGCACATTTTTGCCGAGGTGCCTCCCGAATCACCGCTCGCGCAGGAAGAGATTTTCGGCCCCGTCTTAGTGGTGGCAAAAGCAGGCACTTTCAGTGAAGCCCTCGAGATGGCGTTGGCCGTTCCTTACGGTCTAACAGGAGGCATCTACTCGAGGGACCCGGCGCACATCGAACTGGCCCGCGAGGAATTCCGGGTGGGGAATCTCTACATCAACCGGCCGATAACCGGGGCGATGGTCGGCCGACAACCCTTCGGCGGTTCGCGGCTGAGTGGAGTCGGCACCAAGGCCGGTGGGCCCGACTACCTGCTGCAGTTCATGGAATCCCGAACGGTAACCGAGAACACGGTGCGCCAAGGCTTTGCCCCTTCGTTTGAAGAGGGCATGCCCAAGGAAGAATAGAAACCTCAGCATCCAAGCAGCGCGAGCGAGGTTTCCATGGACGAGCTTCCGGGGCGAGCCGTCTCCCTTTGGAGAGACACCGCGAAGGCGCCTTCCTATCCACCCCTCATGTCGGATATCACCTGTGACGTGGCCGTCATCGGCGGAGGCATCGTCGGAGTCACGGCGGCGTACGTGCTCAAGAAGGCAGGCCTCAAGGTTTGTTTGATCGAGAACCGGACGCTCGGCTCCGGAACGACGGGCCGGACGACGGCCAAGGTCAGCTCACTCCATTCACTGATCTATCAGGAGATAGCGTCCTCCTTCGGCAACGAGAGGGCGGAACTCTACGGATGCGCCAACCAGTCCGCGCTCGAATGGATATGCGCGGCCATTGCCCAAAACGACATAGACTGCGACTTCTCTCGCCTCCCTGCCTTCACGTTCACAGCCGAGGAGGGCATGGTCGCGGCGGTGGAAAAAGAGGCTCGGCTCGCGAAGAAGCTGGGGCTGCCGGCTTCTTTTGCCACTGATATCGGCCTTGCCGTTCCGGTCAAGGGTGCCGTGCGGTTCGAGGACCAGGCCCAGTTCCATCCCTTGAAGTACCTGTTTGGGCTTGCGGCAGACATCCCCGGAGACGGGAGCGCCATCTACGAAAACACGCGGGCGTTGGATGTGGATGAAGGACGCCCCGCAAAGGTCACCACCAACCGCGGCAAGATCATGGCCGACCATGTAATCCTGGCCACGCATCTCCCCTTCCTCATGGGTGGGCTCTATTTCGCCCGCACATCCCCGGAGAGCCACCCGGCCGTCGCCTACCGAACCTTGGGACCCGCGCTGCCCGGGATGTACCTGAGCGTCAAAGGTCATCCGCATTCGGTCCGCACGGCGTGCGTTGGAGACACCAATTATCTGATATCCAACACGCCCGGCTACAAGACCGGGCATGCAGACAGCGTGAGGGTTCTTCTTGGAGGGCTCATCGAAGAGTGCCGCCAGACCTTTCCCGTGACGACCGTCGACTATCACTGGGAGGCACACGACTACATGCCGGCGGACGGGATCCCCTACGTGGGCCGGCTGACGAACACCGCGAAGAACGTCTATGTGGCAACGGGCTTCCGCGCCTGGGGTATGACAAACGGCACCGCGGCTGCGCTGATGCTGGCCGATCTCATACTCGGTCATCCACCCGAGTGGATGCCTGTTTTCGACTCCACCCGCAAGGACCTCGAACAACTCGGCAAGATGGTCTCCCGGACGATCGATTCAACCAAACACCTCATCGTCCCGCGTCTGCTGAGAAGCCATGAGAAAGTTCAGGACATCGCCCCAGGCCGGTCAAAGGTAGCCGAATTCCAAGGTGAACAGATCGCGGTGGCAAGACAGATCTCTGGAGAACTGCACGCGGTCTCTCCGTCTTGTGGCCACCTCGGGTGCTTCGTCAGTTGGAACGATGCCGAGCTCACCTGGGACTGCCCCTGCCATGGATCGCGCTACGCGGCCGACGGAGCGATGCTCGAAGGGCCCACCATCAAGGATCTCAGGGCGGTCGCTCTGGTCGAGCAGGCCGCCGAGTCGCCAGCACCCGGCGGCGAGCGCGGGCGAATCGGCACCGAACCGGCACTTGAAGTCGATGCGAGCCAAGCCTCGAAGCCGTGGCCAGAAGGCAAGTCGAATGGGCATTGACGGGCCGCTCAGGTCCGTCGCTGCCACAGCATGGCGACGCCGCCCGCGAACGCCAAGCCGATTCCGAAGATGAGCAGGCTCCGCGCGGCCAGGTCGAGCCCGCCCACCAATGGGTCCCACATCGCCTTTGAGATGTCGCGCGGGACCTCCACCTGGTCGGCCGCCCGATAGTAGCTCGAGCGGGAGAGCAGAAGGGCCACCTCGAAGGCGATCATGACCAAGGCCAATCCGCCTCCGATGTATGCGCCTCTGCGCCATCTCTCGACAGGCAGTACGACCGCCGCGAGCAGCAGCGCCGCCGCGATGAAGGGCAGCACCAGATAGAGGCTGCCGAGTGTGTGCAGCAGCGGTCGAAAGGTCATGAAGGTACCCACCTCCACGACCGCAACTCGGCCTTCCACAAACGAGGGAATCAGTTCCCGCGGCAAAGGCAGATTCGCCTCCTGAAACCTTCTGGTGAGCTCGGCCGCCGCCCGATCGAGGTTGAGCACGATAGCCCCCTCACGCGAGAGGGCGACCTCGCCACTTCCCTCTACCGCGTTCACGAGTGAAGCATGGGCATCCCGATTGGCTTCGGTCCAGATCGGAGCGAATCCCGCGTCGGCCACGAACTCGAAGGCTATGTCACGGGTGTAGACCTCGGCTTGGTTGACGAGTGAGATGGCTATGTCGGGCGAGTCCGGCAGCAGCGCGAGCGCGCGGGCCTCCAGATCCATTTCGCCGAGCATGTGGTCGGCGAGCGCCGTGGCGACTGCCCGCTGCACCTCTGGTTTTTCGATCAGGGGGGAGATCGCGGCCGTGTAGCGATCGCTGCTGAGAAGTACCGCTTTGGTCCAGACTCCGGTGAGGGCGAGAGGCACCGCGAGGCATCCCAGTACCAAGAGAAGGGTGCTCAACCTCCTCGCCACGCGTCCTCCGCTCGAGCGTGCAGACCTGATGACCGATGGAGTCATGCACCGGTTCTTCCCTCCGGGGAAGGCACGAAACCCGAGTATGGCGGCGCGCCCGCCGCCACTTCGCCGCCCGCTGCGCCGCAGGGCGGGCGGCTCGCAGTGCTACACAGCCACGACCGGGTAGCGGAGCACGGTCTTCAGCTTTTCGGGCTGCGCCCGCCGGGGGTCGCCCAGGTAGATCTCATGGTGCGGGCCGACCAGCTTGTAGCCCTGCTCCTCTGCGAAAGCCAGCAGTTTTTCGAGCGTGGCCATCTCCTCGGAGTACGGGCCGACGTGCATGGTCTGGACCGAGAGGCCTTCCCGATGGCGCCAGAGTCGCACCCCGTCCAGAGACGGGTTGTCCTTCTTCTTGCGCAGTTGCGCGAGCGCCTCTTCGAACATCTCCGCGGTGATATGGTCGGGCTGCATGATCATGAGTGTCCACTCCGAGATGGCTCCGGGGCCGAAAATCTCAAAACCTTCCGGTGCCGGCCAGAGTCCCTCGAGGGCCATTACCGTATAGTCGATCGGACTGTCTTTGCGCTGTTTGGACATGAACTTGAGCCCGTAGGCCATCCCATAGAGCGCGCCTATCGCATCGGCGAACTCCTGCGAATCACCCGGCATCTCCCCCGGCGTCAGTCGACCGCCTACGGCCGCGAAGGTGAACTCAGGCACGTCGACGATCTGCACCTCCTTGACCGAAGGCGCATATAGATCCTTGTACTGCTTCTTAAGATCCAGCTTATCCATGCCTTTTGCCTCCTCGCTCAACCCAGGCGTTGGCTCTGCGCTCATCCTCCCGCCCACCAGGCGGCCGCCGCGTCACCCCCGAACGAGCACCCGGTAGCCCCTTCGGAGCTGTTTCGTGACGATCCGTCTCAGTTGTTGTTAGTGAAGTAGAGGCAAAGCCCTTCACAGCGATGCGAGCGAATCAGGTTCAAGAAACTCCCGAGAAGGCTAATGATAAGGAGAAGTCTCGAAGCAAGCCGACAGGGCATACGGCACAGCCCTGCGAAATGGAGGTGGACTCATGGCCCTCGGTCAATACGAGCAGGTGGTGAAAGAAGCGCTGGAAATCCTCTCCAGAGGCCCATGGAGTGCCACCGATCTTGTGAGAGTCCGCGAAATCATCAATGACGAGATGTGCGGCGGCTACGGTCCGGACTGCAAAAGCTCGGCCGTCATCGACTGGCTGCGCTCCCTAGACCAGAGGGAGGAGAGTGATCTGCTGTTTCGGTTGAACGCGGAAGAGGCCATGCAGTGACCGCGCCTCTTGGGGCTTAACCCGCAGGTTTCCAGCCCGGACGCCCGCACAGCGGACCGGGCCTGGTTGCGAGTTCCTACTTGTTGCCCAAGTGGTTGGCTTCGCCCCTTCGAGACCCTTCCTACCTTCCGCGCCGGCCTTCGATCAGTGGGTTACGCACCCTCAGCGATGGAAAGCGTCCAAAATCTCGGTCCGCCGACCATAGCTCGGTGACGCCATTGCTCAGGCACAGCGCGGCCACTCGCGCGTCGTGGACCATCGGACCGACGGCCCGGGAATGCAGCAACTGTTCTCTGAGACGTTGCCACGATGTCGGCCCGTCGCTCAGAAGGACCAGCGAGGGGGACTCGAGCCACGCGCTGACCTGCTCGATGGCCGATTCGACGGGAGTCGGTGTCCGGAAGATACGGGGATGTGTGACAACGGCCAGGAACTCATAGAGACACGGCCAAGGAATGGCCCACGGTTGAGGCCCATGAGCCAGCGAGAGCATGCACTCCCGCGCCGGTTCGAACCAGGCGGCATCCCTCCTGTGGCCGTAGACAAGGATGTTGGTGTCTACGGCGATCATCCTCCACGGTCCCCATAGATCAGCGCCCGGATCTCGTCCCAGTGCTCGAGGGAGACTTCAGGTCTTAAGCCATCTCCCGCGAAGGAAGCATCGCTGAGCTGGAAGGCGTTTCTTTCTCTCCGACTTTCGATTGCCAAGCGTAGCCCCTCTTCGACCAGGCTGCGCACAGTCGTGCCTTCCTCAGCCGCCACCCGCCTGGCTTCGCTCAAAAGAGCGTCAGCAATATCTATGGTTGTCTTCATGTTGCTAACCATATCACCAACCCCACCCGGTGTCATCAGATCACACTTGTCAGGAGAACATACGTTCGTTTATAATCCGACTCCCCTGCATCCGAACAAACGTTCGCAGGAGACGGAGCCATACGAGGCCTAGAGCAAAATACATGTTTCTCTTCATAATCTTAAACATGCAACGTCTATTGCCTAGCCCGTAGAGCCCCAGGCAATGAGTCCCGCACCAGGAGGCGAGGGAAACGGCGGACCCGGGAAGCTACCGGTCAGGCGGATCCCACCCACCCACGACTATGCCCGACAACTCGGCGACACCGGCCCGAAAGACGGCTGGACCAAGGGCCCGGCCGATCCGGGACCATCACCGACGCAGTCGCAGGCTTCCTTCGTCCACCTCCATGTGCATTCGAACTTCTCCTTCCTCGACGGAGGCAGCCGGATCGAGGAACTGGTGGCCCGCGTTGCCGAGCTCGGACAGCCGGCTCTCGCACTCACCGACCATGACGGCCTTTACGGCGCAGTCCGTTTTGCCAAAGCCTGCGCCAAGCACGGCATCAAGCCCATCTTCGGAGCGGAGATCCGGGTGGAGTCGCTCCTCGGCGGCACGGAAGCCCCCGGAGACCCTTACCATCTGGTCCTCCTCGCCGAGACTCGCGAAGGCTATGCCAATCTATGTCGCCTCCTCTCTGCCGCGCACCTCGCTGATCCGCAGCGGGAACGGCCGCCGACGGTCGCCATCGAGTCGCTCCGCCTCCATGCCGACGGGATCATCTGTCTCACCGCCTGCCGTCACGGCGAGATCGGTCGGCTCATCGACTGCAGCCGTGGGCCGGAGGCCCGCACCGTCCTCCTCGAGCTCTGCCATATCTTCGGACCCGATCACCTCTTCGTCGAACTACAGTACTTCGGCTACGAGCCGCACCAGGAAGCGAGGCCCGGACAACACGGATCTTCCGTCTATGAGAAGACCCGCGCGGACGGCGGGCGACTACGCCACCGCCCCGCTTCGGCCGCTCCCGGCGACCCACCAACAGACAAAAATGCAACGCCCATTACCTCCCCAACGCCGGCTCACCCGCCCACCATCCCCGGCGCCACCACCATTCCTGAGCGCGAGTCTACCGAAATGCTCTCGGCTCATACTGCAACCATAGTTGCATCTCGGCGGGGCGCTACGCCCCATGCTCCCGTGGAAAAGGTACCCATCACCGGCCCTAACGGTGGTCGTCATGATCTACCTGAGGGCCAACCACAGCGCCTCAATCCCTCAGACTATGATGTAGGGTTTCACCGTGACGGCCTGCCATGGCGGCTTTCGTGCCTCACTTATTGCCTCGACCTAGCCTACCTCGCGGCCGAGTGCGGAGTGCCCACCGTCCTCACCACAAATGTGCACTATGCAGCGCCAACTGGCCGCGCCATACATTTGATCTGCCGTGCCGCCGGCCACGACCAACCACTATCCGGCTACCCGGAACCGGTTTCCGGCGCACGGGGCCTAAAGTCTAAACAACAACTGGAGCATGAGACTTCTTCGCTGTTAGCTTTGGTCAGATGTCTAGAAGATCACAACAGGCTGCATAATGGTAGCTTTGCAACGCTGTGTGCGGTTTCTGTGGGTTCGAAGCGCGGGGAGACTCGCCCAGCTGATGGCGAGGCGGGTCTGGAGACAGGTGGGGCAACGGTGTCGTGGCTCGGGGGTACTGGTGCCCCGCACCCTTTGATGTTGCAAAACGGCGTCTATGCAACGGACGTTGCAGAGCCGCCGGCGGCTGACTTTGGTCGCGGCTGGGAGCCCTTGGCCGCCACGTGGCACATCGCTCAGCGCTGCAACGTGGACCTCGAGTTGGGGACGTATCACTTTCCCAGGGTCGAGGTGCCCGGCGGGGAGACCGCCTATTCGCTGCTCGCCAAGCGGTGCTTTCGGGGGATCGCCCGGAAGTACCGACCGGTGCCGCCGAGAGCCGTGGAGCTGCTCGAGAAGGAGCTCCGCATGATCGAGCAGATGGAATTCGCCCATTATTTCTTGGTCGTGCACGACATCGTCCGGTGGGCCCGTGCTCGGGGGGTGGCGTGTAGCGGGAGAGGGTCGGCCGGTAACTCCATCGTCTGCCATGCGCTCGACATAACGGCGTCAGAACCTATCCGCCACAACCTGCTGTTCGAGCGATTTCTCAATCCCAACCGCCGCGAAATGCCCGATATCGACGTGGATTTCTGTTCCTCGCGCCGAGACGAGGTGATCGAACACATATACCAGACTTTCGGAAACGAAAACGTCGCTGTGGTGGCCAATGTCAACACCATGAGCCCCCGCTCGGCAGTCCGTATCGTGGCCGAGGCCTTGGGCTTCGCGCCTACCGAGATCGACGCCCTCGCCAAGCACGTGCCCCGGCATGGGGACGCGGCGCGCATCAGGGAGTATCTGGCCGGAACCTGGCCGGAGCTGCGCGACTCGCCGCTGCAGGATGGGGCCCAGCGTGACGCCTCGGGCCGGGGGGTGGGTCGGTATG
>ENA-OSEO01005763-OSEO01005763.1-sediment-metagenome-genome-assembly--contig:-NODE-5763-length-11615-cov-3.905963_pt1 | contig 11615 bp, 11 predicted proteins | sample MGYA00237883_ERZ534232 | MGnify/ENA metagenome assembly ERZ534232
GGCCTCCACCCCCGGGACACCCAGAGACTCCTGAACACCTTGAAGACGCTGCGGGACCTGGGGAACACGGTGATCGTGGTGGAGCACGACCCGGAGACCATCCGCCAGGCGGATTTCGTGGTGGACATGGGTCCCGGCGCAGGGCGGGAAGGGGGCAAGGTGGTCTTCGGGGGCACCCCGGCCCAACTGCTTGAGGATACCCGCTCCCTCACCGGCCTTTATCTCTCCGGCAGGCGGGAAATTCCCCTGCCGCCCGAAGCCCGCCAGCCCCAGGGATTCCTGCGCCTCCAGGGGGCCAAGGGTCATAATTTGAAGGACCTGGAGGTGGACATCCCCTTAGGGGTGCTCAACTGCGTCACCGGCGTCTCCGGCTCCGGCAAGTCCACCCTGATCATGGATACCCTCTACGCGGCCCTGCGCCAGAAGCTCTACCGGGCCAAGGTGCCCGCGGCCCCCTATACCGGCTTACTTGGGGTGGAGCAGTTGGACAAGGTGGTGAACATCGACCAGTCCCCCATCGGCCGCACCCCCCGCTCTAATCCGGGCACCTATTCCGGGCTCTTTACCCAGGTGCGGGAACTCTTCGCCCAGGTGCCGGAGTCTAGGATGCGGGGCTATAAGCCCGGGCGCTTCAGCTTTAACGTCCGGGGGGGCCGCTGCGAGGCCTGCCGGGGGGAGGGCATCAACAAGATCGAGATGCACTTTCTCCCGGACGTCTACGTGCGCTGCGAGGTTTGCCGGGGCTTGCGCTATAACGCCGCCACTTTGGAGGTCCGCTACAAGGGGAAAAACATTGCCGAGGTCCTGGAAATGACCGTTAACCAGGCCGGGGAATTCTTCGGTCCGGTGCCGGGTATCAGGGACAAACTGCAAACTTTAGCGGACGTGGGCCTGGGGTACTTGCAGATCGGCCAGGCGGCCACGACGCTGTCCGGCGGCGAAGCCCAGCGTCTGAAACTCTCCCGGGAGCTCAGCAAAAGAGCCACGGGCCGCACCCTCTACATCCTGGATGAGCCCACCACGGGTTTGCACCTGGCGGATATCGAAAAACTCCTGGTGGTTTTAAACCGCCTGGTTGATGCGGGCAACACGGTGATTATCATCGAACACAACCTGGAGGTCATCAAGACCGCGGACCATATCCTGGACTTAGGTCCCGAAGGGGGCGACGGCGGCGGCCGCCTGGTGGCCGCGGGCACCCCCGGGGACCTGGCCCTGCACCCGGAGTCTTATACCGGGCGGTTTTTGCGGGAGGTCTTGCATTAATTTGTTCGGACCAGCGGCCATCTTCCCCTCCACTGGTGGTGAAAAGTTATACTGGTGGCCGAAAGTTTTTTCCGCCCCCCCCTCACCCTGACCCTCTCCCCCCGCCGGGGGGAGAGGGAATAAGAGGAAAGAACTTTTGGCAAATACTATAAAAATGATCAAAACGGAAATCCCCCTGGCACTGGTGATGGAGAACCGAGCTCCCTATGTTATGGAGCGAAAACCGAGACCGGAATTCCGCGGCATAATCGAAAAGTTTTGGAGTGCGCCGCGATCCGGCGACAGTGCGCCCCGGACTTTCGGGATTTTGCCTGACGGCAATTTCGACCTGGTATTCGCTATTGATGATTCCCGTTGCCGCCTCCTGTTTTATGGTCCCTACACCAGGCTCACCTATGTTCCGCTGCCCAATGAATATGAATATTTCTGTGTCCGTTTCCGGCCGGGCCGGATGCCCCGGATTGCCGGGGTCAAGCCGGCCGAGCTCATCGATGGTTTTATCGGCCTCCCCGGAATGTTCGGGATAGACGTCGACTTTCTGGGGGAACGTCTTTACCTGGCACCGGACATTGATGCCAAACAAGCCGTTATGGAAGAGGTCTTCGGAAAAGTGGGGCTGGAAGCCATCGCCGGTGGAACTTTATCTAACCATTGCGCCCAATTGGTGGAGACTTGCGGCGGGCAAATCCAGGTGCATGAGCTTGCTGGCCTCGCAGGGACCAGTGTCCGCACCCTGGAACGAACCTTTCTGGCAGAAGTGGGTCTATCTCCAAAAAAGTTCATCCGCCTGGTCCGCTTTCAAAATACCCTCAGGAAAGTGAGAAACCGTTCCTACCGGACTCTGGCCGAGCTTGCCTGTGATTGCGGGTATGCCGATCAGCCTCATTTCATCAAGGAATTTAAGCAGCTTAGCGGAAGATTGCCGAGCCGCGTCTAATCATTCCCTTTTGTCGCCTTTTTACAATCCCTCAAGTCCTGCTCCGGATAGATTTGCCCCTGGTTGGCAGTGATAGCGATCTTGAAAGGAGGAAGGCGATGACTTCAGCAAACAACTTCAGCCCCATTGAGTGCCGCGGCACCGCTTATGAAATCGGCCGGCAGTATGGCGCCGCGGCCACGGAAAATATCCATAAGTCTTTGGAACTTCTGATACACGGGCTCCAGCAGGGTCCGTTTCAAGCCCGGGCGGATACCGCCACCATATTGGCGGCCGCGGGGAAGTACTTAAAAAACGTGCGGGCCTTCGATCCGGCCGGGTTGGAGCGGGCTAAAGGGCTGGCGGACGGGGCCGGAATCACCTTTGAGGAGGCTTTTGCCCTGAATTGTTACGTCGAACTCGTCATCAATTATCCGCATCTGGCGGGTCTGTGCACTTCCTTCGCAGTGACGGGCCCGGCCACCAAAGATGGTCTTACCCTCCTGGGGCAAAACATCGACTGGCACCCCGAGACTCCCCTCGATCTGTTGCATATCCGGCGTACCGATGGATTGGAGGTTCTCTCCCTGGCCTTTTTCGGGGTTCCCTATTTACACCTCACCTCCACCGGCCTCGGCAACTGCACCAATCTGACGCTCTCTCCCATGGGGCCGGTGACCAAGCATATCCCGGTTGCCTTTCTCATCTATGCCGCCATGCAGAAGCCGTCTTTTGACCAGGCCTTCGAGGTGCTGGAACAGTCGGCCCGGGGCCTGATATATCACCATCTGGCAGACGCTGGGGGTAACATCGCCGGGCTGGAGAGCGTCTATGACGGCTGCACCGTGCTTAAACCCCGGCGGGGAGTGCTGGTCCATGCCAATCATTATGAGACCGGTGATTATGCCGGGGAGGACGGCGCCCGCACCTATATCGCGGATTCGTTCCAGCGGGCCCCCCGGCTGCGCCGGCTTATTGACCAACATTATGGCGATTTGACCCCCGAGATTATGATGACCCTAATGGCCGATCATGAGGGGCACCCGACTTCCATCTGCCGTCATATCGATCCGGCCCAGCCCCCGGAGTTGGCCTCCAGGTCCACCGCCTCTCTGATTATGGTCCCGGCCGAAAGGAAGATTTATCTTTCCTCCGGCCCTCCTTGTGAAAGCGAGTACCAGACATACACTTTAAGCTCCTGAACCGCCACCTGATGCACCAGGCCGCCTGGTGGCCGCGGGTACCCCCGGGGACCTGGCCCTGCACCCCGAATCTTATACAGGGCGCTTCCTGCGGGAGGTCTTGCGCTAAAGGGGATTTTTCAGTTTCCGGGGAAATTGCCGATCTATTAAACGAGTAGGATCACACGCCTGCCGGTGGCAAGAGGGCGGGCCAAGCTGGATAAATGACCGCTGGGAAAGGGCAGGGCGCACCCATGGGAGCGCCCTAATTTTTTGCAGGGCCGAAGCGCCGCGGGATGGGTGATATATTTGGTTATTTTACAATAATGAAGAATGTAGTAGGTTGATAGAGTGCTATATTGTTCATTATTGTATATTTGCAAAAATATATTTCCAGGAAATAAAGGCGGCAGACGGATGGAAGGAAGATATTAATCCCTGCTTTATTGCTAATATAGCTGGGAAAATAGCATGTTGCCGGAATGGTTTTTAAATCGCGCCAGCAATTTTCTATAAATGGTCCTAATATTGCATATTATAATTATGAAAAAGCCAGCCTAAGCGGTTGCGTTGGCTGGATCCTGGAATTATAGTTGTATAAACGAAGAAAAAGAAAGGAATGTCCTATGGAAATATTGGCCCAATTTGGCAACTTAGGCAGTGGCGGCACCGCAGCCTGCTCCCTTTATGGCTTGGTAATGCTGCTGGTAACGGTGTGGACGGCTTTGAACCTGGAGCGCCCGAACAAAGAGGATTTGTAACCTCTCCGTTTCCCTCCTGGCTGTTTTCTGAGTTCCACAGCGGTTATCTCACCCGAAATCATCCCCTCTTTCCGGCTCTGCTTGGTAAATGGATGCAAAGGATTCTCTCCCCCGGTGTTCAACGCCGGGGGAGAGGGGCAGGGCTTTTCCCTGACGGGCAAGCCGGGAAGTGGCCCCAGAGAAGGACGCGGGCGCGGCTCTCCCCCGAGGGGAGAGGAAATAATTTCGTAATATCCACGAGATAAAAACTTGTGGGTAATGATAAGGGCGGTCTAGGGGGGAATATCCTACTTGGAAGTGGGGAAAGCCCAGGCCCCTTTACCCGGCATGGACCTTCAGTTTGGCCTTTTCGCGAAAAAAATGATACCCCGGAAATTAGGCCAGCAGACCCAGGGGAGATGACAGGGTCAAAATCTTTAGGGAAAACGCCAGAGGGGCAACGGCAAACCGTCTTTTAGGTTTCCGCCATGGTCAGATAATAGGCCAGGTTGTCCAGTTTGACGGTGAAGTCGACGTTTTCCACCGCCATGCCTTCCGGCACCTGTAATTGGATGGGAGCAAAATTGAGCAGCGCCTTCACCCCGGCGCTGGTGAAACGATGGGCCGCGCTCTGGGCCTTGCCCGCGGGCGTGGCGATTACCCCGATCTCCACCCCTTTTTCTTTGATGACCTTATCCATATCATCCACGTGGTGGATGACCTGGCCGCTGGGCAGGCGCCGGTCTACTTTGGCCGGGTCTACATCAAAGACCGCCACGAATTCATAGCCCTGACGCGCGAAATTCTCGTGGGCCACCAGGGCCAGACCCAGGTTGCCGATCCCCACCAGGGCCATTTTCCAGGTCTTGTTGAGGCCCAGGATACGCTTGATCTCAAAGAGAAGCTCTTTGACAAAGTAGCCTACGCCCCGGATGCCGAACTCCCCGAAGTAGGCCAGGTCCTTGCGGATCTGGGCCGGGTTGATGCCGCATTTCTGGGCCAGCTTGTCGGAGGCGATAATCTTCACGTCCTCCTGGGCCAAAGCCTCGAGGCAGCGGGAGTAAATGGAGAGGCGAGTGATGGTGACCGCGGGAATTTTCGAAAATTTCATACCGGATCGCATCGCTTAGCAGCTTAAAGGTGAGGGACCGTGCAATTTTTCACAAGTATTGTCCTGAAATGGGGGGGCCAGGCCCCCCCATTTCGGGACAGTCTATTTAGATCTTGAACCCAAGGGCAGCCGCGATGGGTTTGGCCATGGGGTAGGCGTAGAGGATGATCAACGCCACGACCAGGGCGTAAATACAAAGAGATTCGATCATGGCCAAGCCGATGAGCATGGTCACGGTGATTTTACCGGAGGCTTCGGGGTTCCGGGCGATGCCTTCCACGGAGCTCTTCACCGCCAGGCCCTGGCCGATGCCGGTGCCGAAAGCGGCGATGCCGATGCCGATGCCGGCCGCGAGAACCGCATAGCTGAAGAAGCCGCCCAGGCTGGCGCCAGCGCCGCCGGCGGGCTCAGCCGCCATGGCCAGGGAAGCAAACAACAGGGAGACCAGCATGGTAAAACCGATTACTAACGCTTTCTTCATTTCACAAACCTCCTACAGATGATTGGATATATGAAGTGGCCTTCTTCCGGAATTAGTGGGCGTGCTCCATGGAGCCCGCAAAGTACATAATGGACAGCAAGGTAAAAACAAAGGCCTGCACCACGCTGGTGAACACCGCCAGGAACATCATGGGCAGGGGCGCCAGGAACGTGCCGGCCAGAAAGAGCAGGATGGCCAACACCAGATCTTCACCCATGATATTGCCGAAGAGACGCAAAGTCAGGGAGAGCACCCGGGCGAAGTGGCCGATGATTTCGATGGGGAAGAACAGGGGCGCCAGGGCCGGGATGGGGCCCAGGAAATGCTTGATGTATTTGGCGCCGTGATATTTGACCCCCAGGTAATGGGTATAAGTAAAGGTTAACAAGGCCAGGGACAAGGGGGTGTTGATATTGGCGGTGGGGGAGAGGAACCCGGGGAGCAGGCCGATCAGATTGCACACCATGATATAGAGAAACAGGGTGGCAATAAAGGGGAAGAAGGCCCGGCCTTCTTCACCGGTGATCTCCACCATGAACTCTTCGAGGCCGCTGACTATCGGCTCTAGGACATTCTGCGCCCCCTTGGGCACCAGGGAGATGCTCCGGCTGGCCATCAGGCCCAGACCTACCAGGATGAGCATCACCACCCAGCTGTAGGTTACGTGGGGCGGAATGTGCAGGTTGAATTTGCCCAGAATGACGTCAAGAAAGAGAATTGGATGTTCCATGAGAAGGGTTCGCCTCCTTGTGCTTTATCTTAATAATTTCGTTGATCGCCAGCAGGGTGAGGGTCAGCACCACCGTGGATAAACCCACCACCAAACCGATCACATCCACCCAGCCGCGGCCTACCAGCAAATAAATAATGACCAGCAGGCCGAAAAACCGCAGCATTTGCTTGGCGGCAAAAAAGGCCTGGGCCTTACCCTTGCTCTCCGGATCAATCTGTGCTTTCTCCAGAGTGCCCTTCAGGAAGCGGTGCAGCAGGTGAAAATTGACCACCACCACCAAGCCGCCCACCAGAACGCCCAGGGCGAATTCCCGGCCGCCCCAGAGATACCCGGCTATCACCAGGAGGCCCAGCACCACCCAATTGGCGATCTTCAGGTAGCGCGGGGTCAGGAGATCAACCGGGGCCTTCATTTTTGCAGCTTTTTGCCCATGAGATAGACATTGCGGAAGCCGGCGATGATCCCTAATATCAAGCCGATATAAAAGAAAATGTTGTTATCGAAATAATTGGCGAGCCACCAGCCGATACCGCCGCCAATGGCAATGGCCAAGACCAGGGACAGGCCGATGGCTGACGCCTGGTACCCTCCCGAAAACAACTCTTTTAAGAATTTCTTAGTATCTTCGCGCAATTATGCCCCAGAGCGGTCCTCTGCCAAAAATACTTCTTTTCACATGTGCCTTCCTATCATACCCCTCTATCTAAGTCAAATATTTTTGGCACCAGATAAAGATAAATAATCATAGATAATTATTTAATGAATTACAATAGTTATATTGCAATAGCCACAGATATTTTGCCGCGCTCCTTGGTCTGCGGCAGGTAAGGACTTAAGGTTTGTACTTTTTTTCGCTAAGGGCTGCGCGGCTGGTTTTCTAAAAAAATGCCCGCTACTGCTCTTAACCGGCGATCCCGGGCTGCTGCCTGCAAACTGCTCACCCCTAACCAGTCACTGCTCACTGCTCTTGATAGACCGGCAGTTCCACCAGAAAGGTGGTGCCCTGGGGACCGGTGGACTCCACGGAAATCCGGCCCCGGTGTTTCTGGACGATGCCGTAGCTGATGGACAGCCCCAGGCCCACGCCCTTGCCCACCTCCTTGGTGGTGAAAAAGGGATCGAAGAGACGGCTGAGATGGCCCTCGGGAATGCCGGGGCCGGTGTCCCGGACCCGGATCTGCAGCATCTCGCTGCCTGTTGCCATGGAAGTGGCCACCGTCAACCGGCCTTCCCCTTCCATGGATTCCCCACAGTTCATCAGCAGATTGATGAAGACCTGCTCCAGCTTGGTTTTATCTCCCAACACCGCGGGTAGGTCGTCCTGAAATTCCCTGGTCAGATCGATGTTTTGGAACAGGAGGTGGTCGCTCACAAGGGACAGGGTCTCTCCCATAACCGCGTTAATACTTAAAGGCACCATCTTGGAGGGCATATGCCGGGAAAACTCCAGCAATCCCTGGACGATTTCCTTGCAGCGGGTGGCCTCCCGGATAATCTTTTCCACCTGGGTCCGCTCCGCCTTATCCGGGGCCAGGTCCTCCAGCAGCAGGTAGCTGTATACCAGGATGCCGCCCAGGGGATTGTTGATCTCGTGGGCCAGGCCCGCGGCCAACTGCCCCAGGGCCGCCAATTTTTCCGTGCGGGAGAGTTGTTCTTCCAGGTGTTTCTTGAGGGTGATATCCCGGATATGGGTTTGAATCGCGGGTTGGCCCTCATAGGTGGTGGGAAAAGAGACCAGTTCGATGTCGAACCTGGTGCCGTCTTTTTTGACGCCTTTCATCTCAAAAATGCGGGGGCGGCTGTCACCTTTAAGTATTTGGGAGAGCCGCCGGGCCACTGCCTGTTGATAGGGCGGGTCGATGAATTGCAGGAGCCGGTGGCCCAACATCCCGCCGGCGTCCTGGTAGCCGAACATCTCCAGGCAGGCCCGGTTGACGTACAGGAGCCGCATGGCGCTGTGCAAGGCGATGCCGTCCAGGGAGGTCTCCACCAGGCGGCGGAACTTTTCTTCCGAATCTTTGAGTTCCGAAGCCAATTGCTGGCGTTCGGTCATGTCCAGGATGGCCTGCACCGCGCCCTGAATCCGGCCCTGTTCGTCATAAATGGGGGAGGCCGTGTGATATAAATAGCGTTCCCGTCCCCTAAAATCGGGGAAATATTCATAAGCTTCATAGGCCCCCGGCAGGTTGGGGGATTGCTTCAGGTTCTTGTCCCCGAAGAATTTCTCCAGGGCCTTGAGATTCTGTTCCACCACCAGGGAGGCCATACTGGGCCGTTCATGGGAATAAAAAGGGAGCCAGTAGCGGTAGGTGCCGATCATTTCGTGGCGGGAGTATCCCGTCAGTTCCTCGCAGGCCCGGTTCCAATAGCTGATGCGGTGATCCCGGTTGATGACGAAAGTGGGCACCGGCATGCCTTCCAGGATTCCCTCGGTGGTCTTCTTCTCCCGCAAGATCTCCGATTCGCTCTGCTTGTATTCGGTAATATCTTTGATGATGCCTTCGTAGCCGGTGATGCGCCCCGCCTTGTTGCGCCGCACGATGCCGGTGAGCAGGGTGGGCACTAGACGGCCCCCGGGCCGCACCATTTTAAATTCCAGGTCCCGGACATAGCCCTTGACTTCCACCTGGAGCTGAAAACGCCCCCAATCCCGGGGGTCATGGAAGGCATCCCGGAAATGGGGCAGGGCCAGGGCCTCGCCTTTATTGGCCAACCCTAACAGCTCCACCCCCGCGGGATTGAGGTCCAGGAGCCTGCCGTCCCGGTCGGTGACGAAAATCATGTCTTTGACCCCTTCGAAGACCCGGCGGTAGCGTCTTTCCGAGCGTCGCAGCTCATGGTAGAGGCGGGCGTTCTCCAAAGCCAGGCCGATCTGGTTCCCCAGGATGGAGAAGAAAAATTTCTGGGATTTATGAAAAGGCTTGGCGGAAGTGTGGGCCAGATTCAGGAAACCGGTGACGCTATCCCGGTATTTCAGGGGGATGCTCACCAGGGCCCGGAACCGGGAATTATGCTGGATTACGTCCCCGAAAGTGGAGGTGGCCAGGCGTTTGTCGTTACGGAGGTCCTTAATAATCAGAGGCCGGGTGGCGGCAGCCAGGTAAGGGCCGATGACCGTCTCCAGCTTCCCTTGGGAAACCTGCTTCAAATACTCCGTGGGAAAACCCCGGGACGCGGCATGGGTCAGGCGCTGCCGCACCCGGTCCCAGAGCAGCAGCAAACCGGCGTCGATGCGGAAGAACTCCAGGACCTCCGTCAGCACCTTGTTGATAATTTCCTGGAGGTCCAGGGTGTGGGCGGTAATGGTGGCGATCTGGTTAAAGAGATGGAGCTCCCGGTGATACTCCCTTTCCAGGACCTCCGGCGGCTCGGCTGCCACCACCGCACTGCTCGTAGAAGGTAACTGTTCAGCCATGGCCCCGCCTCCCCTGCGTCCTGCGGCCGTAGGGTGCGTCTCACGCACCATCACTCGCCGCCCCAACCTCGCGGCTACACTATACCAGAATTATCGCAGGCAAAGAAAGGGAGGATGATCTGTCCGCGGATTGGGATTTCCAAGTGGGGATGAAATAGACTTCGGCTCACCTGCCACCGCGCTCTTAAGGGGTGGGTACACCCAAATCTTTGCAGATTTTGCGGGCGAGTTTATCCCCGATTTCTGTGTGGCGCGGAACGGTTGAGGTCTGCCGGTTTGCGGGATTCCAATAAACCGTGTGCTTTTTACCTTCCCGCAGCTGCCGGCAACCACAACCCCTGAGATGTTGCAGTAAAGCCCGCCGTTGCATCAGACCGCGACTTTCAATTCCTCACGAATAACCGCTCTCCCGGCCGTTTCCCGGCGAGCCAATTCCCGGTTGGCTTCCACAATCAGCTTCACCGCTTCCTTCAAATTCTCCCGTGCCTCATCAATAGTCCGCCCTTGGGCATTCACCCCGGGAATTTCTTCAATATAGCCGATCCACCAATCCCCATCCTGCTCAAAGACTGCGGTAAATTTTTCCATATTTATTACCCCTTGCTCTTGTGACGCATTTGAATGGCCTCGCCTCCCCTTCGCCCCTCCCCCGGGTAGGGTGCGTCTTACGCACCACTCCCCGCCGCCTCCACCTGGTGGCTACACTATACCAGAACTACCGCAGGCAAATAAAGGGGGATGGACCAAACCTCAACCGATGGAGGGGGCAGACATCAAAGGAATTGTGCATAAAAAGCGCTATGAAAGTTAAAGATCATTAGCAGGGAGATATACTTACTGACCCAAAAGACAACCTATCTGGTTAATCAGGCCACTTGCCACTAAGTTTCCGGCAGCGCTTTCAAGAATCTTTCTCACCGAAGCTAAAGATTCTCTTATTATTGAAAACTTTGGTTTAGGAGAGTCGGTTTGAGATTCAAGAGTACGAATTTCTGAGACTAGTTCCGACTTATTATCCCCTTCAATGCCGAGCTTATCTAAAGAACCCTTTAATGAGGTTATAACATCCTTTAGTTGAGAAATGTCAAACTCTCGCAACGATACTCTCTGTATGCTAGCTGCTGACTCCATTTGGACTTGGGAATGCTCAACATTACCTTGAATATAATTTTTGATGTGATAAGTGACCATTTGAGCTTTTTCTTTCTCATCCCGAGAGAAACTCATCCCTTCTCCTAAAATCCCATCGTTTTCTAGACTAAGCGACCATTCAAGAACAACTTTACGCACCGCATCGAGAATATTACGGAATTGAGACTCACTTATATCCAGAGAAGGTTTTAAGGGTATTTGCATTCCATCCATTAATTTTTTTTCTGCGGCGCATGGAAAAGATATATGAAAGCTGCCTGGTCCTTCTAATTTATCTGCTTGCTTTAGCTCGTGCTCAATCTCTCCTATGGGTTGGTTAAAACGCATTTTTGAAACTATTTCTGCCATTCTATGATCTGCAAACCTAAGCGGTTGATAACCTCGGTAGGGGTTAAATACCTGAGGCTCACCATAAACAACTCGGTATTCCGGAATCTCTTGATCTTTATAACCCTCGAGTTCTAAACGAGCCCAGGAGGCAAATTCATCAATTTTAAGCTTCGTGGCTACCACAAGACATTTCCGTAATAGCTCTGTTACTGACACATTTTGATTGAGCGCATCTCGTTGAAGTTCTTCAATTAGAGAAGGCATTGATTTTTCCTAGATCGGAAGAGCGT
>ENA-OSEO01005764-OSEO01005764.1-sediment-metagenome-genome-assembly--contig:-NODE-5764-length-11614-cov-14.069776_pt1 | contig 11614 bp, 10 predicted proteins | sample MGYA00237883_ERZ534232 | MGnify/ENA metagenome assembly ERZ534232
ACACAAGAAACGAAATCCGCCTGAAATGGGTAGGCAGGATTATCCGGATGCTCCATCCCCCAGATTGCAACTTCGTGACCCTCTGCGGCAAGAATCTTCCCTGTTGTCAGGGTGCTGATGGCATCGCCTCCCTTAGGATAAAGGAATTTATTGATGAGGAGGATTTTCAATTTGGAATCCGTTATTTTTTAAGGAGGGACAGGTCAATCACGCAATTGTTCTGTATTGTACACTTTGCTGGTTGAAAACGCTGGCCCTGTTTTCATTTTTAAGCATTACCTTCAAATGACCTCTTGCAAGCCCCAACGCACACATTATAAAACTTCCTTGACTATTAAATAGGCCACTACCTGCTATAAAAATAAAACTCCATGCGACCGACAAAACTGATACAATCATATAAGTTTTTGGTATATTTGCCTTGGACCGGAAACAAATCCAAAATGGAGAGAGCATGTAGCACCAAAAGAATACCTGGAAAATTAATCCTGCAATTCCTAATTGACCAAAAAACATTGCGTAATATGCATCATTAACAAACATTGGACGATCTTTAGACATCCCATGAACTCTGTTCATTCCTAAATCATAGTAAAGTGAAGAGTAATAACGTCCGGAAGCAGGGGAACCATAAGAAGCAAGCCCACGTCCCAAAAAAATGTACTTACCTTCTAATACATCAGGGAGGTTATTTAAAAAAGCCCTTCTGGCTGTTGAACTATCTTTGGAATTATCCTGAAGATAATAAGTTTTTACATCGTCCCTCGCGACCTCTATTACTGAATAGAAAGTAACTGATGATAATAGAACAACAAAAATAGTGTAAAAATACACTTTAGATACATCTTTGTTTAACAATAAAGAATGAAACTTTTCGAAATATAATACAACCGCCACAGCTATTGCAAAAAAAGCCATATGTTTACCCTGTCCGCTTGCAATGAAACCGACGGATAATAAAAACAGAAGCAATACATAAATTAAATGTTTCTTATTATTCAGAAAGAGCAGGGAAAACAAAAACAACTGCACAGTTGAACCTGCTAATTCCCAATTCCGACCGTAATGCCATACAGAAAGCCCCAAGAAATAAATTATCCAATTATAAATCATGAATAAGGTAAAAAGATAAAGCAAAATTGTTCTTTGTTTATCCCTAAGGATAATTGGCAAACTTGCACATAATAACCCAACCAAATAGGGTTTAAGAATAGTTGTAAAATCAAAAAGTATTGCCTTGGTCAAATTAGCTTCAATTATGTATGAATACACCGCACTTACTGTAAAAAATATTACAGTTATTACAATAGCAACATTTAAAGGCCTTTTAAATAAAACAAAATAGCCCAACAACATCACAATCAAATATTCATTTCCAAGAGTAGAATTCCCTATAGTTTGAAAAGTGACAGATGTTAAAATGATAAAAAATAAAGCTGTACTCGACTTAATAGGCATAGCGAATGGAAATATTATTATATTAAATAATTAATCCAATATTTTTTTTAAAAGATATTGGAAATAATATTATTTATAATAATATTATTTTTATTTTCTACAGAACTAATTTTCTCGATCAATAAACTATTATACGGAATTGAGAATGATGAAATGTTTACATCATCCAAACTGATCAGCAATCCTTCCAAATCCGTATCTTCAAAAATACCAACTATTTTTTGCTGATTTGTTTTATCTATGAATGCAAAAGGCACCGCACCGTATTTATAGGCAAGCAACAGCGCATGAAGACGATTACTGAATAGCATTTGCGCCTGGCTATAAAATGAAGGTGCATTATCAAGAGTTATGAGCTCATCTATTAAAGATATTTTTTCAAACTGCTTGTGTAATAATTGATACAGTTCATGTGCAAACTGTCTGTCTGCGCCTACCTGATAGGCGATCTGTATGGAACATTCATATTGCCTTTGCACCTCTTGCGTAAGAGAAATTATAGCTTTTTTCAAATTATCGATTTTAGAAATGTCATTTTTGTACAATGATGACCTGAAGATAAAGATACAATTGGATACTTCAGATTGCTGTACTTTGAAATCATTATATTTAACAGAATAAGCCCAGGAAAGATCCGGCGCAATTTTTGCGCGTTTCACGCCGGCGTTTAAACACATTTTCTGCGATATCGAATCTCTTACATAATAGTGATCGACGAACATAGAGAGTAATCGCTCCGAAATTTTAGGCAACAGACCAGAAATATGCATTGACATGCCTATCCTTACAATTTTCACATCCGCTGCTTTCAATAATGCCAGCAAACAGGCAGCAAGCATATTTTTGGCCGCCGACTTTATCGTAGTGCACCTGTGTTCACCAACCCCAGTTACAAATGCGACCTTTCTGCCTGAAAAAATTCGTTTCGGAGCAGAGAGTATCATTGCCGCGACAAAGGGGAATTGAGAATAACCACTTAGCCTCTCTTCTTGCTGCATCCCTATATTTTCAAGAAATTTTGAAGACTCTTTGTTGCGGTCATCTATGATTACCTGACCATGAGGTCGCAGTTGTTCCAAAAGGGATTTATATATCAGCACCTCGCCGGTATTATCGAATGCCGCTGTTGTCTTATAGAAAATTAATGGCTTTTTCATTGGGCTATTTCCAATGTTTCCACAAAACTGTCAATTTGACTAAGTTGCGGATTTGCCTTTTCATTTTTGCTTTTCTTCCGTAGAGTAATTTTGTTTTTGCAAAAACCTCGAAATCACTTTCATACGCGTGAATATAGATTCCTTCCCTCGACTCCGGTCGGTTAACCGGCCTCGACAAATGGGCTTGTATTTTCAGTGCTGTTTTTACATCTGATTCAATGCGGTCAATATTATTTATGGAATCAAGCACATCCAAACCCTTTTGGGAATTTACCAGCAGCATGGAAACACCTTTTCCGGTCAGCTTAATTTCTTTCACATGCTTTTTCACGCCCCAAAAATCTCCCAGAGTAATGTCTCCCTGGCGTTTAATGGACGCAAACTTACAACTATAACACGAGGGGCGCAGGGTTGTATTTTTCCAAAAACCGGCGAAATAAGGGCTCTCCCAAGCATCCTGATATTCTATTTCTCCATCATCCCATTCAACTTTGCAGTCGTATCCCCATCCAAACCGGTCCTTGCACCTGTACGATAATGCAACTATTTTTTTATCCCTCTGTTTTTCTTTCCATTCGATTTCCTGTTTGAAAAGTAAATTACTGGGTGTTCCATGGCAAATGATGTCAGAAGTAAGCAGGTTCTCATAATCCTTGCGGAGAAATTTTCGCAGGCCGGCAATTTGGCATGGCGTTCCGGTGTAATACACACGTCTTCCAGCCTTGAGCAATTGTCTTACTTCGAAAAAGGTGCTTCGCGGATCACTTTGCGCATATTTCGAGCCTGTGAACTTTAAACATTCACTCAGAGTTTCTGCTTTTAAATGAAAAAGATTAAATTCTTCATTGTATGCAGCGCCAAAGACCACTCCGTTTTGCTCAATCACTTTTGAGGCAATAGCCATGAACATCCCGCCTGAAGTCGCCTGCATTCTGAGATTTGGATTTTTAATCCAAGCCGCAAAGACCTTCAACGGTTGCTTATATTCTTGAGGCAGAACTTCAATCATGGGGCAAGCTTGTTCACATAAACCACATTCGTTGCAATTTTGTTCATGGTGTACTGGATACAGAAAGCCTTCACGATCTAATTCCATTACAATTGCATTAAACTCACATGCCTGTTCACATGCCCTGCAACCAGTGCATAACTCAGGTGCGAGGTGATTTTTTTCAAATTTTGAAGGATACATTTTTATATTGATATTGGCTTAATTTTGCCTTCTTCTTCCAAGCACAAAGGGGATGTAATTATTAATTACAAAACAAACTGGTGTTAGAGTGAATAAAACTGCAAGCGCAACTACAACAGACATGGCATTGTTGCCATACGGAACAAATTTATTAACACTAAGCGAAATTATAACATCAAATATTTTAATAAAAGTTGAATTCAAAACCAAAATAATTATTGTATTTTTACCGATATATATCATCCATTCGTAAATTTTTGCACCATTAATTGTTAACTTTAAAAGTAATGATGTAAAAATTATCACTGATGTAATGATTATGGAATTAAAATAAAATAAAAAATAATTACTATAAGTTAATGTCCGCATGTTCGTTGCACCATTGATATAAACAGTATATAAACTAACAACGGCAGTGCAGAGGATAATTATTGCATAATTATATATTCCCAATTTCCTAAATCCTATAAGATATAGTGATGAAAAATATGTTTTACATAACCATCCGATGCCATAGAAAACGACAGCAGAAAGTGCTACATCTATGGCTAGGGGAAGTCGCTTTGCTATAAAAAGAGGATAAGAATAAGCTATTGCAGAGATTATAAATAAAATTAATACGAGATAATAAATATTTTTTTTTGTTAGTTTTAATATTAACCAATATATAATTTCAGTAAAGAAAAGACATGTAAGAAACCACTGAATAACACCAAAGGTGGTAGCTTGGGTGTTAACCCAAAACATACTGCTAAGTAATGTCATCGAGCTTTTAATATCTTCAGCTCTATTCAAAAATAGAGCTGAAAAATTCCAAAAATAAAATAAAATTATACCGAAAAGAAAGTATGGTACCAAAAGGGTTTTAAACCTATTTTTTATAAGGAACAAAATAGATGAATATTTTTCGTTGTTGAAGCAGTATCCGGAAAGTAAAAAAAATATAGGCATATGAAAAGCATGAATGTAGTTATTAATGTAATTGGATGTTCCGGCATGCCCCAGTACAACAGAAAAAATTCCGAAAAACTTACATAGATCAATCCAGTCAATTCTTTCTATAGTTTTATTCATATAATAAATGTAATGAAGATATGATCAATATAAGTATTTAGAATTATTGATTTTCCATACATCTAATTGATGATTTCCACCCGACCAATTTAACCAATTTAGTTGGCATCAACCCTATTACCTATTTTTTGTGCCGGAATACCGGCCCAAATCTCATTTTCACCAGTTGAGTTGAACAGCACTGCATTTGCGCCTATCACAGAATTCTTACCAACAATCAAGTCATCACCTGTGCATAATATTTTTGCTCCGGAACAAAGAATTGCCCCCCCATGAATTTCAATTTTAATTTTTCGGTGTTTATTTACATGCACGTCCGCTCTACCAATTGTGACACCTTGATAAATTCGGACATTATCACCTATTAGTGTTGAATTATGAACAACCAGCCCATTGGCCCAATGTGCAAGGACAAGATTGGAGCCAATTCTCACTGACAAAGGTATTTCAACGCCAATCAGTTTTAAAATTAGGTATGATATTTTTTTCAGACCAATTACTTGCCGCATCCACAAAATCAGGTTAATGAACTTATCTCCCAAAGTTGGCACCTCGTCTTGTTAAAATATTTGCTTTGGCACTGAGGCGTTCAATTACTGACCTTATTAATTGACGTTCGATTTGAGAAAAAAAGACAACCCAGGACGATAACACCATAATGAGAAACCCAGTTACCGTTGTCAGTCCAATTCTTATTGGAGATAGAGCAAAATTGGATGCTACCCAATATGCCGCCCCAATGCTCACTACAAATACCGCAACAGCGGGCAAAATAACTTGCCTGAGAAACAGTGGAATATTTACCCCACATAGTACCTTGGCGTAGTACAGCCGTCCCATCCCGAGAATAAGTTCTGCAAAGACAACGGTGAGCAGTGCGATATAGATCCCGAACCCAGACCAAAGTAGAATGGTTGCAGCCGGCAGCACAAGCAATTGGACCGTAGTCATTAGTCGCTGGTATCTGCCGATTTGTCCGGTGGCATGAATCAATGGCTGGAATGAATATGTCAGGCCCCTGAGCACAGGCGTGATCAAGATGATCCGGCAGAACCAGACTGAATGTTCCGGAGGATTCTTCAACCAAATTGACAATACACTTTCCATTTCAATCCAGAGCGGAACAGCTATCATTAATATTAACAGGTAACTTGCCTTTGATACGCTGAAGACGAGGCGGACAGCATCCTGGTGTCGACCTTCCCCGATTCGACTGATAGTTTGAGGACTTGCTGCTTTGAGAAGTACGGCGCTCAGATACTTTGCTTGTCCGCTTACTTGCCGGGCAATACCGTACGTTGCATTAATGCGGGTACCAAAAAAAATATTGAAAATAATTGCCAGCCCTTGCCCTTGTAGGACATCACTCAGGGCGGTCATCGTTGTCCAGCCAGTAAATGCGAACATTTGTTTCAATTCTTCCATGCGGACAGCACGGAAATTCACTCTAACTTCGCTAAAATTCATACGGCAATACAATCTTTTGGCCGCCAAAACAAAAAATGTCAGTGTAGCAAATAATAGGCCGTAAACTTTTAATCGATCAAATGGTTGATAGACTAATATAATTGCAATTCCCAACTTGAAGAAAGCCTCGGCAATACCAATAATGGCCAGGACTCCCATTCGTTCGTGAGCAGTAATATCGGCTTCATAAGGCACAGAAGCAATGGTAAACATCGCCGCAAAGGCCATCGCTTGATAAATGAATTTTGCGGCAGGTATTCGGTCTGCCGGGATATTCAGTATACCTCCAAAAAGTGGAATCGAAGCGCCTTGAAGGACAGTAAAAACCAATATCCCCAGTAAAAGGTGCAATAAGACGCTTGTACTGAAAGCCCTTTCCAAGCCCTTTGCATCCCCTCTCCCCATTTCCAGGGAAAGGTATCTTTGCGTGGAAGAGGCCATGGAAATATTCATGAAAGACAAAATTCCTATGGTGCCTGCTATCAGGCTGAAAATGCCAAAATCATCTACTCCAAGAGCAAGGAGAACAAGCCTTGTGGAAAAAAGGGCAAGACCAACCGAGACCAGCATTTTGAGTGTCAAAATGCCGGTATTGAATAAAATTCTATCTTTCGGCTGCATCTTATATAGAGTCAGCTTGTTGTTTCATTAAATGTTTTGACGAAGACATCTCTGTTTTAGCTACCTCGATATTTTGTAAAAATATCTTCCCCAACTCGACCCAACTGTAGTTTGACTGGATATATTCAGAGCGTTGTACTCGTTGGCCAAGGTCTTCACTTTTTAAAATTTGCTGGATCATTTCGACCCACTTATGAACAGTTAAGTCCACACATATCCCGTATTCCGGCTTTGTCAGTATTGCTGATGGGCCCGCTTCCGGCGCTGCAATGACTGGGCAGCCCCAGTACAAAGCCTCCATCACCACCATGCCGTATATTTCGTAATTAGTTGGCAACAAAAACACATCGGCTGCTTCATAAAAAATATGAGTTTCGGAATTCCCTATATTCTTCATGTGCAACACTGAATCACTAAGGCCCATTTCGTCAATCCACAGCTTCAGTTTGGCATCCTGCGGCCCTTGCCCGACAATCAACAAGCCAACCGATAAACCGGTTTCCTTCAATCCTGCCAATACCCGAAGCAGGAATTCTGGATTTCGACGGGATTCAATTTTCCCTATATAAAGCAGGGTTGATTTAAATCGTGCTTTGAAGTCAGCGACTAAATTGGAAAGATCCGTATTAACTTTCGACTCAGGAATATCAAGGCCAACAGGGAAAAGTTTTATGTCGGAATATCCCTTTTTCTGGAGATAGTTCCTCGCCATCGGGGTTTTGGCAAAAACATAATCCGCATTATGGATAATCGTGTCTTTGAAAAAAAAGTCAAACGCCTCCTGGAACCATCTTTTGTATCCTTTATAGGGCCGATACATTCCCTGGACGAAGACAGTCGGAATTCCTGTACGCTTTGCAGCCATTAGCAGGAGCGGGGTCATCAACTGAGAATCCCCGCCAACCTGCAAAAAACGATAGTTCGTCCTGGTTGTCAATTTCGCCAAACCGGGAAAGTAAACAATTTCCCTGAAAACCCGGATGCTTTTAACAGGAATTGCACGCAACGTACACTTATGAGTCCTGTGAAGAACGGTTGGCTCACTGATGCCTTGAAAATTGGCATAGTAGTCCACGCTCCAGCCCAACTCCATCAACCCTTTTGCCTGGCCGATCGCCTGGACGTTATAGGAAGCCGGATCCACAAGACCGGAACCGGTCTGCACCAGTGCCGCCACCGGATTTGTATTCAGTGGAGCCATTTTCCAATAAAGCGCTGCAAAGTATAGCTGAACCAGTAGCGCGCCCCTTTCAACCATTGTACCCTGGCCATGGGCAAGTCATATTGTGGGACTTTGCGGCCGATCATCCGTTCGAATTTCAAATAAAAGGGAGCGGTAACATTCCTGTTCTTTAACATCATTTTTTGGGAACGATTTACATCGGTACTCGGGACAGTATCAATTTGGATGTATTTATCAGCATGGGCTTGCCGTAAGTACTTATTGAACACAGGATTGCGAATTATTAATGAATTTACTCCGATATTGTTGAAATAGGGAGCAATGTGGATGTCACCAAAGGAAACATCCGCCAACATCCCATAATGGTCAATGCAAAAAGAGCATCGCCTCGGCTTGAAATAACTTCTTAGTTTACCGTAATACTGTAAGAATGGTTCCGTAACGGTACGGTCCTTTGTCATGATTTTCATCGAACCCAGGCAGCCTTCATCCCGAAAGGCAAACTTTATCACATCTTTCTGGTCAACTTTATGTCTCTTCAGCAAATAATTGATTCCCTTGAAATTCCTATTTGAACTGCAAAATATTGAAAAATATCCTGCAACATTGTCCCTGAACTTTTTATTCCGAATCTCAGTCTTACGCATACCTTCAATATGACATGGTAGCCCAACAATGATGACCTTTCCCTCAAAAGACATCACTTTTCTTACCACCCCATTCAGGGAAACAGGACAATACTTGGAACTCTTTGCGGTAAGGATTTCATCCCGGGTGGTAGCGATGAACGATTGCGTTCTCAACGGATTTAAATCTGAAAATTTGGTAACAACCGCGCCATCGATTATCTTCTTGTCAAGCAAATAGATTAAGAATCCACTGAGCAGCCCCCCCGATGCGGCGTGATAACGGATTTCATGTTCATTGCTCCAACCTGCATAACATTGAACATACGGCCCAATATATGGGTCAAGTTGCGGAGCTGCGCCAAAATATTGTCGCGATTTGGCCTGTAGATCAATTCCATGGCCGGGGCAAACTTTAAAACATCGATCACACCCTTTTTCATTGATACAGCTATTCGGGTCGACTTCAGGCACATTAAGTCCATGCTTCTCAACAAACTTGATAGCTTGTGGCGCACAGGCATCCTGGCAAACACCACATCCCAAACACAGGTCATTTTTCACAACCCAATTGATGGAAGGAGCCCTCTTCATTTCGCCTACCGTGCTTCCCTTACACAACATCAATTTCATTGGTGAGGTCATATATTCCTTGAAAAATTGCAGGCATCATGCCTTTCAGTTCGGCCCGTATCTTCTGACGGCTGTTCCATAGTTTAAAAGTCTTTATGGTCAATTTGTCAAAATCGTCCTTGATGTCCCACACGTACGGATCCATACCAAGGAGTTTCATCATCCCCCCTGATTTATGGCTATACTGCATCACCAGCGAAGGTACGGTTGAAGATAGTGCCGCTATCACAGAATGCATTCGGGCGCCAATGAATATCTCGCTTTCCCCGATTACCCCTTTTAACTCCTGTGGAGTCATTTCCTGTCTCAAAGCAAATAGGTCAGACCGATTCTTTATTGAAGAAAAAATCAGTTCAACAGGATAGCGGTCATCTCCATCCCATGATTGATACTCTTCCTGTGTGTAGCTCACTCCTTTGGGGTATATCTGGTGAGGGACCAGGACTACCGGCAACTTCAAGGTCTCTCGCAACCATTCTATATAGCGAACCATGAGCGCAATGTAGTCTCCACCCCCTCGTTTGTAGAGATTGTACATCAGCACTGAAACATTCAGGCCAACGAACTGTTCACCACTTAGACCGGTGCCTCGTAGCAACTCTTCGCTTCGCCCCCTCGAACATGGCTCCAAGACAAACGCAGTGTCGTGAACGATTCGTAATCCTTTTAGATCGTAAGGTTTCAGATAATCATAGGTATTTTGATCTCTAACGGTTACTGAATCAAACTTACGCAACCCCATGACAGCCAGCTTGTCCTTGAAGCCACCGTTAAAAGGTCCAATAGAAGAAGTAAACAATACCAGGGGGATTCCTTTCTTTTTTAGAAAAATGGCTTTTCGCAGCAATTTGTAGGGTGGAACTGTAATATACCCGTCACCCCAGGCAGACACAACCGCATCAACCTGAGACACGATTTTACGAAGCTGAAGTGTGGCTGTGATTTGATTGGGAGCCCGCCTTACATATGAAATTTTGAAAGGGAGATGACCAAACTGCAATTTATCCACTTGAGGATTGGATGAAAATAAAATAATTTCGCAACCCGGATATTTTTTATTTAACAACTGAATATCACTTATAATAAATGCATTGGTTCCAACACTCATACATGGGGTTGCGGCCAAACAGTCTAAAAAAATCTTCATTGTTTTTTGTTTATTAATATTTTGTCTTGGTGTTAATTTTTAAGGTTCGCTGTTTCGTACAGAAAGGGCATCAGTTCCTCCCGCAGGTCGGGCCAATCCATGGCAAAGGCCAGGTTGGCCTTGAGGAAGCCGGCCTGGCTGCCGCAGTCGAAACGCCGGTCGTTGTTCAGCGTGTAGCCGTAGATCGGCTGCTTGTGCAGGAGGGCGGACAGGGCGTCGGTCAACTGGATCTCATTGCCTGCACCGGCCTGCTGGTTTTCCAGACAGTCGAAGATCTCGGGGGTAAGTATGTACCGTCCGATGATGGCGTAGTTGGAAGGAGCCTTTTCCGGAGGCGGTTTTTCTACTAAACCTTTTATGTCGAGAATGCCATCTATTTTTTCCTTAACGTCGAGAATGCCGTATTTGGCGGTTTCCCGGGACTCAACTTCGACCACGGCTATGACTGAGGATTGCAGCCGATCGAATTCCCGGATCATTTTGCCCAGCAGCGGCACTTCGGACTGGATGAGATCGTCTGCCAGGAGTACGGCAAAGGGCTCATTGCCCACGATGTTTCGGGCACAGAGGATGGCATGACCCAGGCCGAGCGGCTCGCTCTGGCGGGTGTAGCTGATGGTGCCGGTATGAGGCACCACGGATTCCATGGCCTGGAGCTGCCTGGTCTTGCCCCGGTCCCGGAGGATGCGCTCCAGGTAATGGGAGCGGTCAAAGTGGTCCTCCAGGGCGCCCTTGCCCTTGCCGGTGACGAAGATGATCTCCTCGATGCCCGAGGCCAGGGCCTCCTCAACGGCGTACTGGATGATGGGCTTGTCCACCACGGGCAGCATTTCCTTGGGCATGGATTTGGTGGCCGGGAGGAAGCGGGTGCCGAGACCGGCAACCGGGAAGACGGCTTTTTTAACGTTCATGATGGTCACTTGGGGTTTACGGTCAAGTTGAAGAGGTCAAGTCTGCTTTTGAATCTTCTTTGTATTAGGTAAGCGCCTAAGCAACCACACCCAGGCTATCCGGCACATTCAATTGCTTCGGAGTAACATTCCACGGCAGCAGGGC
>ENA-OSEO01005767-OSEO01005767.1-sediment-metagenome-genome-assembly--contig:-NODE-5767-length-11609-cov-7.275321_pt1 | contig 11609 bp, 6 predicted proteins | sample MGYA00237883_ERZ534232 | MGnify/ENA metagenome assembly ERZ534232
ACAGAACCCTTGAAGCCGAACACAAACGGAATGCTGAGACTCTTCGTCTACGGCACACTGAAGCGCGGTTTCTGGAATCATGACCGTTTCTGCCGGGGCGTTCTTGATATCTGGGAAGCCGAGGTCCGCGGCCGCCTTTACGAAATGCACTCGGGTATTCCCGCCCTACAGGTTCCGGACGGGGATGTCCTCGCCCACGGCACTTCGGACGTTTGGGCCGACGTGGCCACACAGGCGGGCCTTTCCGAACAGGTGGCGCATACCCCGTACCGGCCCTGCAAAGCGCCACAGCGGGCGACTGGGGCCGCGTGTACGGGGAGCTTCTCACCTTCAACGATCCCGAGTCGCGCCTGCCCGCCATCGAACGCCTGGAGGGGTTCCGTCCGGGCGGATCGAGCCTGTACAGACGGGTCCTCGTGCCGGTATGTATTACCGGAATGGTCCAGCCCGCATGGCGTTACATCGGGGATTCCTGTCTCCAACCCGACTTGCGTTTGTGATCCCTTCCGGCACCTGGGGACGGGCAATCCCCTGACTTCTTGATGTTTTTACAGAATTAACGATTGACATTAACTGTCACTAACGATAACCTATCTGGCAATTATTAGGAGGGGGCGGCAAAATGCGTTCGCGGCCATGGGAAGGGGCCATATTGATGGAAAAACCGAAAGATGTTCTCAACATAAACGAACTGGCCAGTTATTTGGATATTCCCAAATCGACAATTTACAAGCTGGTTCGGGAAGGCAAGATCCCGGCCCAGAAAGTGGGGCGTCACTGGCGGTTTCACAAGGAAACCATCGATGCCTGGCTCGGTAACCGAGATGAGGTGGCAAAATCATGAATATGAAGGTTCACAACGGCATTGCCAATTTCATCTGGAACATTGCCGACGATGTGTTGAGGGATGTCTATGTACGCGGTAAATACCGGGACGTGATTCTGCCCATGACGGTGATCCGCCGGCTTGACTGTCTGCTGGAGCCGACCAAGGATGCCGTGCTGGCCATGAAGAAGCAGCTGGACAAGGCCGGCATCGCTAATCAGGAGGTCCCCCTTTCCAAATCCGCCGGGCAGGCGTTTTACAACACTTCGGCGTTTACGCTGAAACGCTTGCTGGACAATCCTAAGCAGTTAAAGGCCAATTTCGAAGCCTACCTGGACGGTTTTTCCACCAACGTCCAGGAGATCATCGACAAGTTCGACTTCCGCAACCAGCTCAAGCGGCTGGACGAAGCCGACCGACTAGGCCATCTCATCGAAAAATTCGTCGATCCCCAGATCAACCTGGGCCCGGAGCCGGTTCTCGACGGACAAGGAAAAATCAAACTGCCGGGTTTGGACAACCATGCCATGGGCTCGCTGTTCGAGGAACTGATTCGGCGCTTTAACGAGGAAAACAACGAGGAGGCCGGCGAACATTTCACCCCGCGGGACGCGGTGCGGCTGATGGCCAACCTCATCTTTTTGCCCGTGGCCGACCGGATCGAGTCGGGCACCTACCTGGTGTACGATTGCGCCTGCGGAACCGGTGGCATGTTGACCATCGCGGAAGAGACCCTCATGGAAACGGCGCGCCGGCACGGCAAGGATGTGGGCATTCACCTGTACGGCCAGGAATCCCAGCCGGAAACCTACGCCATCTGCAAGGCAGACCTGCTGTTGAAGGGCGAGGGAGACGAAGCGGAGAATATCTGTTACGGCTCCACCTTGTCTTCAGACGCGTTTCCGAGCCTCGAGTTCGACTTTATGCTGGCCAATCCACCGTACGGCAAAAGCTGGAAGACCGATCTCGACCGGCTTTGCGGCGGCGATAAAAAGGAAATGCAGGACCCGCGCTTTGTGGTTTCCCATGGGGGAGATCCCGAGTTCAGCTTGGTCACCCGCTCCAATGACGGACAGATGATGTTTCTGGTCAACATGCTCAGCAAGATGAAACAGGAAACCGCGCTGGGCAGCCGCATCGCCGAGGTGCACAACGGGTCGTCCCTTTTCACCGGCGACGCCGGCCAGGGGGAATCCAACATCCGCCGATGGATCATTGAAAACGATTGGCTGGAGGCGATTGTGGCCTTGCCGATGAACATGTTTTACAACACCGGCATCGCCACCTACATCTGGGTGCTCTCCAACCGCAAGTCCGAACAGCGAAAGGGCAAGGTGCAGCTCATCGACGCCACCGAGTGGTGCAGTCCCTTGCCAAGGAACCTCGGCAAGAAGAATTGCGAGTTGACCGCCGAGCATATCCGGACGATCTGCGATACGTTCCTGGCGTTCAAGGAAACCGATCACGCCAAGATCTTTCCCAACGAAGCCTTCGGGTACTGGAAAATCACCGTCGAACGGCCTTTGCGCCTCAAGGTGGACTTGTCCGAGCTCGCCCTGCGCCGCTTCCGGAAAACCTGCGATACGGAAAAACAAGTGCCCCTGGCCAACTTGGCCGAGCGCGTGGCCGAGGCTATGGGGCCGGGTCCCCATATGGATTTCAATGCGTTCATGGCGGCCGTCTCATCGGACGCGGACGTCCACAATGTAAAACTTACCGCCAAGCGCAAGAAACTGCTCCAAACCGCTCTGGCCGAAACAGACCCGGACGCGCAACCGGTCATCCGCAAGATCTACAAATCCGGCAAGACCCAGCCCGATTCCCTTTGCGGCCGTTATGCCGTCGAGTTGGGCGGCAAGTCCCGCGTGGTGGAATACGAACCCGATACGGCCCTGCGGGACACCGAGCAGGTGCCGCTGCTCGAAGAGGGCGGAGTTGAAGCCTTTTTCCGGCGCGAAGTGCTGCCCCATGCAATCGACGCCTGGATCGACGATGGCAAGACCCAGATCGGCTACGAGATCTCTTTTGCGCGTCATTTTTACAAGCCGCAGAATCTGCGCAGCCTGGCTGAAATCGAGGCCGATATCCGCGCCCTGGAGTGCGAGAGCGACGGTCTGCTGGAAAACATCCTGGAAAAAGTGGAGGGTGCGGCATCATGACGACCAAGTTGAACGGAGAGCCGACATGATGAGCACGGTGCTGAAGCCTTATCCCGAATACCGTCCTTCCGGTTTGCCATGGTTGGGAACCATCCCCTCCCATTGGGAGGTACGGCGCAACGGGAGGCTCTTTGCCCAGCGCAACGAAACCGGCTATCCCGACCTGCCCATTCTGGAGGTGTCGCTGAAAACCGGCGTTCGCATCCGGGATCTGGAAAACGCCAAGCGCAAGCAGGTCATGTCCGAGCGCGAAAAATACAAACGGGCGGTCAAGGGCGACATCGCCTATAACATGATGCGCATGTGGCAGGGCGCTGTCGGGGTCGCCCCGGAAGACGGGTTGATCAGCCCGGCGTACGTGGTGGCCCGGCCCCTTGACGGCACCGACAGCCGTTATTTCGCCTATCTCTTCCGCACCGGAGCCTACATGAGCGAGGTGAACAAGTATTCCCACGGCATCGTGACCGACCGCAACCGGCTTTACTGGGACGAGTTCAAGCAGATGCCATCGCCCTTTCCGCCGCTGGAAGAACAAAACGCTATCGCCGATTACCTCGACCGCAAGGACACGGAAATCCGAGAGTTCATCCGCAACAAACGCAGGCTCGTGGCATTGTTGAATGAATGTAAACTGATGATAGTCAACGAAGCGGTCACAAAGGGAATCGATTCGAATGTGAAGCTTAAACCGTCTGGGATTGATTGGCTTGGAGATATTCCGGAGCATTGGGAGGCCAGACGGCTCCGCACGCTGGCTGCGGTCAGGGCCAGTGGCGTTGACAAGATCACGAACGAGGACGAAGTCCCGGTAATGCTGTGCAATTACGTGGACGTTTACAAGAACGACCGCATCACAACTGCTCTTGAATTCATGAAGGCCACGGCCAGGCCAGAAGAGATTCGCGCATTTGAACTGAAAGCGGGTGACGTGATCATCACCAAAGACTCCGAAAGTTGGGACGATATCGCGATCCCCACCTTCGTTCCCGAGGCGCTGCCAGGCGTGGTATGCGCCTATCATTTGGCCTTGATAAGACCTTTCTCAGGGGAAATTGAAGGCGAGTTTCTGTTCAGGGCGTTCTCTTCCGACCCGGTGGCAGACCAGTTCCGGATTGCCGCCACCGGCGTGACTCGCTTTGGCCTATCGCAAGGTGCAATCAAAGGGGCGTTCTTCCCGCTCCCGCCTTTGGAAGAGCAGCAAGCGATTATTGTTCACATCAATGAGAAGTGCGCAGAGATCAGCCAGGCGATTTTAAGGGCCGAGCGCGAGATCGAGCTGATCGAAGAATACCACACCACCCTGATTTGCGATGCGGTGTTTGGCCGGCTGGACGTTCGCCATCTCGCTAAGCCGGAGAAGAGGCGCAAGCCCAGTGTTCATTTCTGCCGTTCGGTGTTGGCCGCTGAAATCGTGGATCGGCACAGGGATACGCCGCGATTCGGCTGGATCAAGCTGCAAAAGGCGATCCTGCTTGCCGAACGACATCTGGAACTGGAAGAGATCCAGAGTCGGCCGGTGCGGGCGGCGGCCGGACCGTTCGACAACGCCATGATGCGTTCGGTGCACGCCCAGATGAAACGCTCGAAATGGTTCGATCCCCAGCGCCAGGAGGGCGGCGGCATTGCGTACCTGCCCATGGAGAAGTGCGGGGCGCATCGCAACTATTTTGACCGGTATTGGGGGGACCGGAAGACGTCCTTCGACCGTCTCATGGAACTGATTCATCCGATGAAAACCGAGCAGATCGAAATCGTGGCCACGCTCTATGCGGCCTGGAACGATTTCCTGATCCAAGGCGAAACGGTGGATGACGACCGTCTGGTGGACGAAGTGCTGAACCGCTGGGACGCCTCTAAAAAGCGCATTTCAGAGGACCGCTGGCGCGCGGCCATTGATTGGATGCGGGAAAAGAACCTGGTGCCCAAGGGGTACGGCCGCGCCACTGAAAGGGTGCAGGACGGGGATTGCTGATGCCGACGACCGACACAAGCGAAAAAGGGCTGGAAACCCTGATCATCGAATCGCTTACCGGAAAAAGCCATCCGGAGGAAAGCGAACCCAGCCAGGTGCGGGACCCTCAGGCCGGATACGGCGGGGCCGGTTATGTGGAAGGGGCTGCGGCGGATTATGATTCCGACCATGCCGTGGACCCGGTCAAGCTGATGGCCTTTTTGGAAAAGACACAGCCCAAGGTCGTCGAGACGCTTCAAATTGGTCAGGAGGGCGTCAAGCGCCAGCAATTTCTTCACCGGCTTCAAGGGGAAGTGGCTAAACGGGGGATCATCGATATCCTGCGCAAGGGCGTTCGCCACGGTCCGGCGTCCGTGAATCTGTTTTACGGCACCCCTACCCCCGGCAACCGGAAAGCTGCCGAACGATTCGCCGCCAACATTTTCAGCGTTACCCGCCAGTTGCACTACAGCAAGGACACCCCCCAGCTCGCCCTTGACCTGGCGGTGTTCATCAACGGATTGCCGCTGGCTACCTTTGAACTCAAGAACCGGCTGACCAAGCAGACGGTTGAAGATGCCGTCAACCAGTACAAACACGACCGGGACCCCAAGGAACTGCTGTTTCAATTCGGCCGCTGCGTCGTCCATTTTGCAGTGGATGATCACGAGGTACGCATGTGCACCCATCTCAAGGGCAAGGGCAGCTGGTTCCTGCCGTTCAACAAGGGGTTCAACGACGGGGCCGGTAATCCGCCCAATCCGGACGGACTGGAGACCGAGTATCTCTGGAAAGAGGTTCTGAGCAAAACTGTTCTGACGGATATTATCGAAAACTATGCGGGCATCGTGGAAGAGACCGACGAGAGGGGTCGCAAGCGCCGAAAACAGATCTTTCCCCGGTTCCACCAGCTTGATGTGGTCCGCCGTCTGTTGGCCGATGCTGCATCCAACGGTGCTGGCAAGCGTTATCTCATCCAACATTCGGCCGGTTCGGGCAAGAGCAATTCCATTACCTGGCTGGCCCATCAGCTGGTGGAATTGAAGCGGGACGGCCGCCCGGTATTCAATTCCATTGTGGTGGTGACCGACCGGCGGGTCCTGGACAAACAGATCCGGGACAACATCAAACGCTTTGCCCAGGTGTCGGCGGTGATCGGCGCGGCCCAGCGAGCCGGAGATCTCCGGAAGTTCCTGCAGTCCGGCAAGAAAATCATCATCTCCACGGTTCAAAAGTTCCCATTCATTTTGGATGAGATCGGGGACGAGCACCGGGGCCGCAAATTCGCCATCATCATCGATGAAGCCCATTCCAGCCAGGGAGGACGGACCGCCGCCCAGATGAACGTGGCTTTGGCCGAACAGGGCGGTCCCGATGAAGAGGACACCACCGAAGACGAAATCAACCGGCTGATGGAATCACGCAAGATGCTGGCAAACGCCAGTTATTTTGCGTTTACCGCCACGCCCAAAAACAAGACCCTTGAGTTGTTCGGAGATCCCTGGCCCGAAGGGGACAAGGTGAAGCACCGACCTTTTCACAGCTACACCATGAAACAGGCCATCGAAGAGGGCTTCATTCTCGATGTGATCAAGCATTACACCCCAGTGGGCAGCTATTACCGGCTGATGAAAACGGTGCCCGACGATCCGGAATTCGATACCAAAAGAGCGCGAAAGAAGCTCCGGCGATATGTTGAATCCCACGATCACGCCATCCGGCAAAAGGCCGAGATCATGGTGGACCATTTCCACGAGCAGGTCATCGGCCATAACAAGATTCGCGGGCAGGCCCGCGCCATGGTGGTCACAGGCGGCATCGAGCGGGCGGTCCAGTATTTCAGCGCCTTCGAAGCCTATCTGAAAGAGCGTAAAAGCCCCTACCGGGCCATCGTGGCGTTTTCGGGCGAGCATGAATACGGCGGCCGCAAGGTGAGCGAGGCATCGCTGAACGACTTTCCCAGCGCCAAAATCCCCGAACAGTTCCGCAAGGCCCCTTACCGTTTCCTGATTGCCGCCGAAAAGTTTCAGACCGGTTTCGATGAACCGTTGCTGCACACCATGTATGTCGACAAGCACCTGGCGGGCATCAAAGCGGTACAGACGCTTTCCAGGCTCAACCGCGCCCACCCCGGCAAGCACGACACTTTCGTGCTCGATTTCATGAATGACGCCGACACCATCCAGGCGGCTTTCACCCAGTATTACCGAACCACGATCCTGAGCGAGGAAACCGACCCCGACAAGCTGCACGACCTGAAAGCGGATCTGGACAGCTACCAGTTGTACACCGGCAGCGATGTGGAACAGCTGGTGGAGCGATACATCAACGGTGCGGACCGAGACACCCTGGACCCGATCCTAGACGGCGCTGTGGCGAACTACCTGACCGATCTGGATGAGGACGGCCAGGTGGATTTCAAGGGCAAGGCCAAGGCGTTTGTCCGTACCTACAATTTCCTGGCGGCCATTCTGCCGTATACGAGTGCTGATTGGGAAAAATTGTCCATCTTTCTGAACTTCCTGATTCCCAAGCTGCCCGCGCCCAAGGAGGAAGATCTGTCCAAGGGCATCCTGGAAACTATCGATATGGACAGCTATCGGGTGGAAGTCAAAGCCAAGATGGCGTTGCAGTTGGCCGACGAGGATGCGGAAATCGGGCCGGTTCCCACCAGCGGCGGCGGCCGCAAACCCGAGGCGGAGCTGGATCACTTGAGCAACATCATCAAGACGTTCAACGAACAGTTCGGCAATATCGAGTGGAAAGACGCCGACAAAATCGGCAAGGTCATCAGCGAGGAGATTCCCGAAAAGGTGGCCGCCGACAAAGCCTACCAGAACGCCATGCGCAACTCGGACAAGCAGAACGCCCGCATTGAACACGACAAGGCCCTGCAGCGGGTCATGATGGACCTGCTTTCCGACCACACCGAATTGTTCAAGCAATTCTGCGACAACCCCGGCTTCAAGAAGTGGCTTTCGGACACCGTCTTCGGGGTCACCTATCAAATCTAAGCTTTCCAGCCTGAACCAAGCGCACCAATAATCTTGTAACTACTCGATATCTAATAATATATTGCCACAAGGTTAATCGCTTGAGGTCAGCCGGGCTCAAGTCTGATTTTTTCAAAAAATGTTGGACTTGGCCTTGCACCTGTCGTATCATGTGTTATATTTTAATTGAATTATTTCCTGGCGACCAGGTGACGGGAGGATCGGTCTTGTGGATCAAACAGTACGATTTCGTGATACTTATCAAGGAGGTCCGGGTCCAGCTCGACCTTAGCCAGGAGGATTTTGCTAGAGAGATCGGGGTGAGTTATGCCACCGTCAACCGGTGGGAGAACGGGCAGTTCATGCCATCCAAGATGGCATTGAGATGTGTCGAAACCTATTGCGACAGGATGATCGAACTGGGAAGGCTGCTGCTGCCCGATGACCTGTAAAGGAGGCTTTATAAGCCGACGCAACCCCAATAGATACGTTGACATATTGTTGATTCTGGGAATTTCGGGCAAGTGGGACGAGAAACTCTGGAATTGGCTCGTGGCAGCTTATTTATTGATAAAATCCAACGTACCTTCCAGGCGGCCGACGCCGATCTGCTGACCCGCGCACACACCTTTACGCAGGAAAAATTATGCGATGGAAATTCAACAGGTTACAAGGCCGCCAACCTGCTTTTTGACCAGGACGCCGACGCGACCACCATCGCCGGCGCGCTGCTGGCCCCCCTTATTTGGCAAGACCTGACCGATATCGGCCATGTCCGGGAACTCTTCGGTCCGGAAGTCGCCACCGCGCTTGAAGACCTGCGGGACTCCTTTTTTATACCCATAGACATAGACGACCAGCCCCGTGAAAGTGAAAACATTCATGCGTTGTTGACGTCTATTGACGGTATTCCCCGAAAGGCCATTCTCTACATTGCATTTCGCCTATTGGCTTTGGAATGTGCGACCGAAACGTGCGAAACTACCGCCCGGCAGATGGCCCAGGAGACCCTCGACCTGCTGGTGCCCATAGCCAATCGCTTGAGTCTTGGGGATTTGCGGCGTCGGTTGGAGGACGCCTGCTTTCACGTTCTGGACCCGCAAGACTATGAAAAGCTGCGCGAAAAAGTCTCCCCCATCCAGTTGGAAGACGACAAGTGCCTTGAGATCCTTCTGGCTGGCGTCAAACGGTTGCTGGCAAACAGCGGCATCCAGGGACGAGTCCAGGGCCGCACCAAGAGCCTGCACGGTATTCGTCGTAAAATGGCGCGCACGGGCAAGACCCTGGAAGAGATCATGGACCGGGTCGGGCTGCGGGTCATCGTGACATCGGTTCCGGAATGCTACACCGTGCTGGGGCTGTTGCACGCCCATTTCAAGCCGATTCCCGGCACCTTCGACGATTACATCGGTCTTCCCAAGGACAATGGCTATCAGTCCCTGCACACCTGCGTCTATCCGGTACGCGAAATCTCCCACAAACCCATCGAGTTTCAGGTGCGCACTGAGCTGATGCACCTGGAGGCAGAGCACGGCACTGCGGCACATTGGCGTTATAAAAACGAGGCCGCGGCTGCTGAGCGCAACAACCATCGGACGCAATGGATGGAAGGCCTTGTCCGCCAGCATCGGGAATCAGCCAACAGCGAGGCGTTTATCGAGCGGCTGCATCGGCAGGTTTTTCGGGACCACCTGGTGGTTTTTGGAAACGGCGGCCGAATTGTTCGCCTGGCGGAAAAAGCCACGGTGCGCGATTACCTGAAAATCATCAATGCCCATGTCCCCCAGGATGCAACGGTGAAAGTAAACGGCCGTGACGTCGCCTTGGATTTCGCGCTTAGGGACGGAGATTCCATAGCGGTTCCGGCAGATGGACCAGCGGTCGGTTCTCGCTTTGCCGAGGTCACGGCCAAAAAGGCCCTTTCAGCTGCGGGAGCATTGCGTCCGTTTGAAGCGCTGGCCGGCGACCGGGAATCGTCGGCCAACGCCGTGGCCCCGGACCCGTGACGGGAGAAATAAAATGATTAAATCGGGAAACAACCCTTCTTACCCACATAAAATTGCCTTGATCGGCAATCATTTGCCGCGCCAGTGCGGCATTGCCACGTTCACCACGGATTTGCTGGCGGGCCTGGCGGAAGAAAACCCGAACGGCGAGTGCTGGGCCGTGGTGATGAACGATATCCCCGAGGGGTATCGGTATCCGGCCCAGGTCCGCTTTGAGGTCAACCAGCGTGTTTTGGCCGAATACCGGCTGGCGGCGGATTTTTTGAACATGAACCGGGTGGAGGTGGTTTGTCTCCAACACGAATTCGGGATCTTCGGCGGCGAAAACGGTGCGCATGTGATGGATCTGCTCGGCAACCTGCGCATGCCGGTGGTCACCACCCTGCACACCGTGCTCCAGTCGCCATCGGCCGGCCAATTGGCCGTTGCCAAGCGCGTGGCTCAGCTTTCCGACCGCCTGGTGGTGATGAGCCAACGCGCGCGAGAGATCCTTCGTGAAGTGTACGGGGTGCCTGAAGCGAAAATCGTCCTCATTCACCACGGCATCCCCGACGTGCCCTTCGTGGACCCGAATTACTACAAAGATCAATACGGGGTCGAGGGACGCAAGGTCATCCTGACCTTCGGCCTGCTTTCTCCGGGCAAGGGCATCGAAACCATGATCGAAGCCTTGCCCGCCGTTGTAGCGCGCCATCCGGAGGTGGTTTACATCGTCCTGGGCGCAACCCATCCCCATGTGAAAAAGGAACAGGGCGAGTCCTACCGGCTGTCCCTGCAGCGCAGGGCCAGGGAACTGGGGATCGGCGACCATCTGATTTTTCACAACCGTTTCGTCAACCTCAAGGAGCTGTGTGAATTCCTGGGCGCGGCGGACATCTATGCGACCCCCTACCTAAACCAGGAGCAGATCGTTTCCGGAACCCTCGCCTATGCCCTGGGCAGCGGAAAGGCCACCATCGCCACCCCTTACTGGTACGCGGAAGAGATGCTGGCCGAGGGTCGCGGCCGGCTGGTGCCGTTCAAGGATTCAGCGGCCCTGGCCGAGCAGGTCAACGATCTACTAGACCACGAAGTGGAGCGCCATGCCATGCGCAAACGGGCTTACACCTTTTGCCGGGAGATGATCTGGAAAGAGGTGGCGCGCCAGTACCTGGAACTGTTCAATAAGGTGAAAGCGGAGCGGGCCCGTTCCCCCCGGCCGGTATTCCGCGCCAAGACCATGGATATGGCACCCCGTGAGCTGCCCCAGCCCAAGCTGGATCACATCATCCGCCTGTCGGACAACGTCGGTATCCTGCAGCACGCCAAGTACATCGTACCGGACCGCTACCACGGCTATTGCACAGACGACAACGCCCGGGCGCTGATCGCCGTGTTGATGGCCAGGGAAATGATCCCCAACAGCGACGCCGCCACCAACCTGGCTTGCACCTATATCAGTTTTTTACATCACGCGTTCAATGAAGAGACCGGCCGTTTTCGCAACTTCATGGGGTACGACCGGCGCTGGCTGGAACAGGTCGGGTCGGAAGACGGCCACGGCCGTGCGGTCTGGGGTTTGGGCGAGGCAGTGGCCCTGGCGGAATCGGCCGATATCCGGGACGCGGCCCGGGCGGTGTTTGAAAAGGCGCTGCCTGCCCTGACGGACTTCACTTTTCCCCGGACCTGGTCCTT
>ENA-OSEO01005769-OSEO01005769.1-sediment-metagenome-genome-assembly--contig:-NODE-5769-length-11605-cov-3.155274_pt1 | contig 11605 bp, 8 predicted proteins | sample MGYA00237883_ERZ534232 | MGnify/ENA metagenome assembly ERZ534232
TGGTTGATTTAGTGGACATGGTTGTGTTGGGATCTGGTGTTTCTGTGGATGATGAGATTATGGATGTTGTTGGTATATTGGCTACGCGCATTAATAAGCCTTTGTTAATTGACGGCGATGGAATAACAGCAATCTCCTGTAATCACAAAGTGATCCGGACTCGCTCTGAACCAACTATCCTGACGCCGCATATCGGGGAAATGGCTCGTCTGACAGGCCTGTCTATTTCTGCGATAAAAGTTGACCCATTTACCGTGTTAAGAAATTTTTCGCGCGATCTGAACGCAATCATTGTCCTTAAAGGCGCTCACTCGCTGATTGGTTTGCCTGACGGGCGGATTTACATCAACCTTTCAGGTAACTCCGGTATGGCGACGGCTGGTTCTGGAGATGTTTTGACGGGGACAATCGCCGCCATGTATGGCCTTGGCCTGAGCATTGAACAGGCTGTTTGCAAAGGTGTTTTTATTCACGGGCTCGCAGGTGATTTGGCGGCAGCGGCAAAGGGTGAAGATGGTATCACAGCCCAGGACATCTTGGATTATTTGCCTTACGCTTTGAAACAGGATCGTTCTGCGCTCCCGGAAAATTTAGCTGAGCGGTACATAATACCAGTAACGATTTAATACACCTCAGGGTCGATTTCATTATCAGCTCAGCTTTTTTGCCAACACCAACTCACAATAAAACGAAGATCGGATTATGACATTAATCATACTATTTGATTACATAGTATGATTTTATCTGTTTGCAATTTCGGTTATATTTATAAAGTATTAATACCCCCTCATCGTTGCCCCCTTTGGTATTTTTCATCGCGCATATCACATCAGAGATTGGTTTCAGGGAGAAAAATAGTTATTTTCTCTCTCCTATAGTCCGTTTTATGGTTTCTTATTTTTGTTCGATCGCTATTTTAATCAGGACAATCTTAATGTTATTTAAAAAAACCATAATCTCATCGAATATGTCAATGTCACGCCTATTCAACGGTTATGCAATACCGCTTTGAGTAGGCGCGATTTCTTTTTATCAAATAACCGCGTGCCAGAACAGAAAGGAGGCCACACAATCTGCTTGAAATTGAATGCGGCCATTAAGGCTAACAACTATCTTTCCAACATTTTTTAAGGAGAATCAAAATGAGTGTACATAAGAAGAGAATAACACTTGTGCTGACCATCATTCTGCTGGTTTCTATTCTTTTAACTTCTTGTGCACCAGCCGCACCTGCTGCTCCCGAAGCAGAACAACCTGCGGCAGAAGAAGTTGCCGAATCCGTAGCAGAAATCCCGGACGTCATAAAAATTGGCGTTAATGAGACCATGACAGGCTGGGGCGCTCCTTACGGAGACATGACATGGAAGGGAATTCAGCTCGCCCACGAGCACAAACCCGAGGTTCTAGGCAAGCCAATTGAACTGATTTTGGTAGACAATAAAAGTGAGAAAAGCGAATCCGCTATTGCTGCTCAACGTCTTGTTGAAGTTGAAAACGTTGTTGCAGTAATAGGCGTCAACTCCAGTTCAATGGCTATGGCGCAAAACGAAGTGCTTGACAAGGCCAAAATCCCTGCGATTGGTCCAGCCTGCACGAATCCACTTGTTACTCTGGATAAACCATACGCCTATCGGGCTGCATTCATCGATCCATTCCAGGGTTGGGCTGCCGCTAAATTCGCTACCGATGAATTAGGCGCTAAAACAGCTGTGATGTTGATCGACATTACCCTGGATTACTGTGTGGGGTTAGGCAATTATTTCCGAGAGAATTTCATTGCCATGACTGGTGACGATCACAGCGTTTTAGGGTATTTCTCTTTCCAGACTGGTGATCGCGATTTCACAGCCCAACTTACACAAATCAAAGAACTCAACCCGGACATTGTATTTGCACCCAACGAATACGCCGAGGAAGCCGCAATCCTTCAACAAGCCAAACAATTGGGCTTGACTCCTGATATCATCTTCATGGCCGGCGACTCTGCGGATGTACCAGAGCTTGTAGAGATTGCAGGTGAAAACGCAGAAGGCTTTGTTTACACCGCACAATTCCATCCTGACGGATATACACATCCTGAAGCGGTCAAATTTGTTAAGGGTTTTCGCGAGAAATACGGAATTGAACCAGAAACATTCTCTGTGACTGGCTATGATGCTTACCTGATCATGATTGACGCTATTGAACGAGCGGGAAGCACAAACCCGGATGCGATTAAAGCTGCACTGGATGAAACCGATTTCGTCGGCGCGCGTGGCGAAACAAGGTTTGACGAAGAAGGCAATGCTATTTTGGGTTGTCCGGTCATTGAGATCAAAGACGGAAAGAAAACTTTCCGCTATATTGCGGAACCATAAACCTCTCCCAACTTATAAAAAGTCTATCGGGGGCTAAAATAGCCCCCGATAGAACTCTCAATGTTCTCCATCATTAATATTTTAAAACAGGTTCCTAATATGGATATATCCCTATTTTTACAATTTCTAATTAACGGAGTTGCTCTAGGCAGCCTGTACGCATTGCTAGCAATAGGATTCACCATTGTCTTCGGTGTGGTTGGACTAATAAACATTGCGCACGGAGATTTTTTTATGATGGCAGCTTTTTTAGCAATGTGGGGGGTGATGAAATACAATCTCCCCTGGTATATCTCATTTGCGATTGCGACGGTGATCACCGTACTGGCCGGTCTTTTGGCTGAAAAAATTGCTTATCGACCCTTGAGAAAAATGAGAACCTCGTCTTTTATTGGAGCTATCAGTATTTCATTTTTGCTTCAAAATCTCTTTGTAGTGTTGTTTACAGCGCGATCGAAACCATTCCCACACCCGGCTTTTCTGGATGAGGTGCTCCATTTCGGGGAAATCGTCCTGCCCGTTGTCAATATTGTGATTGTTGTCTTTTCAGCAATTTTATTTTTAGCGCTGACTTTGATCGTCACCAAAACCAATGCTGGAAGGGCAATGCGGGCAGTGTCCAAAGATCTTGAAGCAGCGCAATTAATGGGAGTCAATCCCAACAAAATCATCTCTTTTGCCTTCATTCTCAGCACATCTTTTGCTGCCGCGGGCGCTTTTTTGTATTGTTCCAAATTCCCCTATGTAGACCCCTTTACCGGGATGATACCCGGCATCAAAGCATTTATCGGGGCTGTGGTTGGCGGTATTGGGAGCATCCCGGGTGCTATGGTCGGAGGTTTTACCCTGGGTTTGGCAGAAATTATGCTGGTCGCCTTTCTCCCCACCCTCACCTCATACCGGGATATTTTTGCATACCTGGTTCTTATTCTATTTCTGCTCTTCCGGCCAGGCGGAATTTTTAATGTAAAAGTTCGGGAAGAGAAGGTGTAAGCATGAAAATTGAACTTAAACGAAATACAATTTTGACAATTCTTGCTGGCATCATCGTCCTGGTCTTTTCTCTCTGGGCCGACAAAAATTTAGACGCCTATGTCGTCCGGCTGATGCACATGTGGGGAATATACGCCATCATGGTCATCAGTTTCAATCTCATTTACGGATTCACTGGTCAGTTCTCAATGGCTCATGCCGGGTTGGCGGCAATCGGCGCTTATGTAGTAGGTCTTTTTACGCTTAGCCCTGAGATTAAAGCAACCACCTTTTTCATTACTGCCCCAGTCTGGCCAATCAACGTAGTCGAGTGGCCACTGTTGCCATCCTTATTGCTGGCAGGCTTACTGACAGCAATAATTGGGTTCTGCATCGGCGCTCCTGCTCTTCGTTTACGTGGTGATTATCTTCTTATAGTCACCTTTGGGTTCTCCGAGATTATCCGCTTGCTGCTTGTTAACTTACCCATGATATGCAACGGAGCAATGGGGTTGAAAGGTATCCCGCAATATTCAAATCTTACCTGGACAGCTGGAGCAGTACTTGTTACCGTGTTTGTTGTAAAGCGGCTGGTTGACAGCAGCTATGGACGTGCCTTGAAATGCATCCGGGAAGATGACATTGCCGCAGAAGCAGTCGGTGTCAACCTCTTCAAACACAAGATCCTTGCTTTTACAATATCTGCGTTTTTCGTAGGCATAGCGGGTGGGCTGTTGGCAGAAATTCTCGGAACCATTGACCCCAGCACCTTTAAGCCATATCTAACCTATGCCGTTGTTACAATGGCGGTGTTGGGCGGTGTCAGGAGCCTGACCGGGGGTGTAATCGCCGCCGGTGTATATACGGTCATGTCCGAATGGCTTCGCGGAGTTGAAGCACCACGAACTATCTTCAATATCTCTTTTCCCGGCGTTCCCGGTTTGCGCATGCTGGCTTTTGCCATCATGTTGCTGCTCCTGATCCTGTTCGCACGCAATGGGATTATGGGAACTCGCGAATTTTCCTGGAGCTGGATATTTGGAAAACAAAACCCTCGTGAGGAAAAAGCGGAGGAAAACAATGAGCTTGCTTAGTATTAAAAACCTTACGATGCGTTTTGGCGGTCTAACTGCAGTATCCGATTTCAATATCGAATTGGAGAAAGGACAAATTGTCGGATTAATTGGCCCAAACGGTTCCGGAAAAACGACCGTTTTTAATGTCATCACAGGATTCTATAAACCTACCGAAGGTCATCTTTACCTCGATGAGAAAGAAATCACTGGTTTAAGCCCTGATCGGATCACTGCATTGGGATTAACACGTATTTTCCAAAACAGCCGTGTTTTTCGCAATCTGACTGTGTATGATAATGTATTAATTGGTGATCACCTTCGGATGAAAGCCTCTCCCGCCGAAGCAGTTCTGCGAACACCCAATTACATTCGTCAGGAAAAGCAAGCCTACAAACTTTCTATGGAGCTGCTTGAGGGATTAGGGTTGGATCACCTTATTAATGAGCAAGCTGGGGAATTACCCTACGGGCTTCAACGAAAGTTAGAGGTCGCGCGGGCTTTGTCCACTCATCCCAAAGTGCTCTTGCTGGATGAACCTGCCACAGGGATGACTTCCGAGGAAACCACAGAGATGATTCAGTTCATCCTTGGAGTTAGGAAAGATTTTGACCTGACAATCTTATTGATCGAACACCACATGCGGGTAGTTATGGGCATTTGTGAACAAATCATGGTTCTGAATTACGGAGAAACCATTGCTACAGGTAACCCTAAAGAAATTCAAAACGATCAAAAAGTAATTGATGCCTATCTTGGGACAGGGTAATATGCTTAAAATAGAGAATCTAAACGTATTTTACGGTGGCGTCCACGCCTTGAAAGGTATTTCCCTAAATGTCCCTGAGGGTCAGGTGATTACTTTAATTGGGGCTAATGGCGCCGGCAAAAGCTCAACACTCCGAACCATTTGTGGGCTGGTATCTCCAAAAGATGGAAAAATAATTTATGATGGCGAAGATATCTCCTCAGTCCCCGCGTACGATCGGGTGGGTTTAGGGATAGCGATGGTGCCAGAAGGGAGACGCGTTTTTACCAATCTTTCCGTGTTCGAAAATCTTCAGATGGGTGCCTATACCCGAAGAAACAAAGTTGAAACCGAAGAAGATTTTGATAGGGTCTACCAGCTTTTTCCTCGTATGAAAGAAAGGCGCAATCAAAAAGCTCTTACGTTATCGGGTGGGGAACAGCAAATGCTTGCGGTGGGCAGAGCCTTAATGTCACATCCCCGACTGCTGTTAATGGACGAGCCATCCCTCGGTCTGGCTCCAAACCTGGTTGCCGAAATGTATAAGACAATTACTCAGATCCATGAACAAGGTGTAACGATCATGTTGATCGAACAAAACGCTAGTTTTGCTCTTCAATTGGCTAATTATGGATATGTCATGGAGGTGGGCAACATTGTATTAGAAGGACCCGCCGAAAAACTTAAAACAGATGATAATGTAAGGCGCGCATATATTGGAGCATGATTTTAAAGAAGATAATTAGTATCATCCACAAAGCAGCCGGGAAACTCGGCTGCTTTGTGCTATTTCTCGAAATATTATTTTGTGCTTGTTTCGAGCTACTTGCCGCCCTTGCCGCCATTTCCTGGCTCGTTATCACCATTATTCGGCTCTGACGGAGCCTGGGAAGGCTGCCCTTTATTCCCTGGTTCAACTGGAGTATGCTGCATTCCTGGTCCAAATTGTCCACCAGGCGCCGGTGTTTCTTCAACATCAGTACCTGGGCCGTAACCACTGCCCGGCGTTCCCTGTGCGGTTTCAGCAGGCCCTTTCGGACCTTCTCCCGCATTCGTAGGGTTGCCATTTGGCGTTTTGGTTCCTGAGTGAATCTGATTTTGCTCTTGCACCTGATTCTGCTGCCGTATATACAGCGGATCGAGCTGTTCATCAACCAAACGTAAACGTTCCTGAAGCATCATTTGCGTTTGGAGCATCAATTTCTCAAATTCCGGATCAGCCGATTCTGTTTGTTGCCTTAAAAGCATGGCTTGTGTTTGCAAGTGAGTCTGCAATTTTATCATTGCCTTCTCGGGATCACCAACTTCTCCCGCCAACCGAAGCGCTTCTTGAATGTGAAGCTGCAATCGCTCCATAATCCGGATTGAGGTCTCAGCAGGATCATCAATTTCACTCAAGCCTTCTTCATCCATGTTTATCAATTCTTCAACTCGCCGGTTCGCATACTCCAGATTCAAGTCGAACTGATTACTTGTGTTTTGCGCAAACCCAAGTCGAGTATCTTCACTCCAGATTTTAACCGGATAAAGTGCACTTCCCGGCATCGCGTTTTGAGAAGCGTAAACAGTCGCTCCCCCACCTCCCGCAATCAAAGTCGCCGCAATTAATATAGCTGAAATAATCTGTGTCAACATTGGAACAAACTCCTTTCGAGTTTTGAAAAGATAAGAAATTTTCTGTTTCCAATTAGTATGACGTAGATTATCGCTGTTGGATACGGCCCCAAATTCAACCGATTTGATCTCATTAAAATAGCGAGCCCTGTTGTTTTCAGCCATATCAGGATCCCGCAAGGGGACTTCTTTTATTGCATCCAGTATTTTCTTTAACTCAGAGTCCATGATTTTCATTTACACATCCTCATTTGACAACAACAATTTACGAAGCCTTGTCAACCCGCGGTGATGGAGCGCTTTAACCGCACCAACTGGTTTTTCAATTACTTTTGCTACTTCTTTGTTACTCCAATCTTCATAATACTTAAGTAAAATAACTTGTCGCTGATCTGGTGTAAGCTGCCAAAGCGCTTCACGAATCCGCTCTTCTTGAGCACGCAACTCTACATCAATATTAGGCAAAGGTTTTTGGTCCTCTATCTCAACCAAATCCTCATCAATCAAACTCAGTGCCTCTGTACTCTTTTTGCGGTAATGATCCGCAATCCAATTGTGAGCAATTCGGTACAAATATGCTTTTAGATAATTTCGTGGGCCTTTACCTTGCTTGATAGCTCCCAAAAATCTGCTGAATGTCTCAGAAACGCATTCCTCGGCAAGAAATGGATTTCCCAACAAACGGGCGGCATAAACATACAGCCCTGCATTATATTGATCATAAATAAACGACAGAGCTTCCTTATCACATCTCTTTGCTCGGCATAACAATTGTTCTTCAGAGTCATGCATAGGATTCTATATTATATGACGATAATAATTGGGGATCGATACGGGGTGAAATAAGATTTTATTTGCAAACAGCTTTTTTTATGACCGCTTATACCGAAACCTGTGACACGACTTATTTAATTCATTAAACAAAACCGCTCTTCTTCATAATACTCATCATTCTTCTGAGCCCTCAGACTCATCCACAATCTTCAAAAACGCCTTTACTACATCAGGATCAAAATGTTTCCCGGACTGCGAGCGAATATAATCCAAGACAGAGTCTTTCGTCCAGGCTTCTCGGTATGCCCGGTCAGAGTTTAATGCATCCCATACATCCACCACCGCGAAAATACGTGCCGCTAAAGGAATATTTTTACCTTTCAATCCTTGCGGATAACCCTTTCCATTCCATTTTTCATGATGGGAATAGGGTATATCTAACGCGGGGCGCAAAAATTCAATCGCGGAAAGCATTTTTTGAGCATAAACCGGGTGCTTTTTCATGATATCAACCTCTTCTTTTGTCAAAGGCCCTTGTTTGAGAAGAATTTGATCCGGAACGCCCATTTTTCCAATGTCATGCAAAATCGCTCCCCTACGGATATTAACTAAATCCACCCCCTCAACCCCCATTTCTTGGGCAAGACGCTCTGTTAATTTCACTACCCTTCTGCTGTGTCCAACCGTCTCCTTATCACGATACTCCAGGGCCATTGCCCACCCCTCAATTGTTGCGTCGTACGCCATTTTGAGGTCCACGTTTGCTTTGCGCATTCCCTCAAAAAGCATGGCATTGTCAATTGCAATTGCAGCTTGTCCCGCCAGAGCCTGTAAGAAATCTAGCCAGTCGGCGCTTACCAAAAATGGCGAACGATGATAAATTTGGAGAACACCCTGAACCTGCCCGCGCGCTATAAGTGGAACCCCGTAATAAGCTTTAAAACCTTCTACTTGAAAAATAGGGTCTGGACGAACACCCTCCATTTCTTTAGAGATATCAGGAACATCAATGATTTGTCCTTCTTTAACTACACGCCCTGCAAATCCTTCTCCTAAGCGTAAAACGGTCCGTTGGGTTGATTGACCGCGAAAACCATATCTTGCGGCAAAACGCAGCATGCTTGTTCCAGCATCGTACAAAAGCACATCGGCGGCATCAACATGAAGCTGAGTTGTTACTTTTTCAAGCAACACATCAAGTATCAATCGTAAATCCAGGGTGCTTGTGATCGCCTGATCCACAGCCTGTAATGCCTGGAGTTGTTCGAGCCGGTTTTGTGTTTGTTCATACAGCGTAGTTCGATGGATCGCGTTTGCCGCCATGTCAGCTATCGCGGAGAGTATACTTCCATCTTCATCACGCCATGGACGTTTTCTGGCCACCCAGATTACTCCTATTTGTTGTCCTGCAGCAATCAGAGGCGCACCGACAATTGAAGATAAATCGCCCACCAGATCCACCCTAAACTGCCCCGGAGAATTGATTAAATCGTTGTTGATATATACTGCGCCACTCTTGAGTACTTGCCCGGTTGCGCTTTCTTCCAACGGAAAGCGAACTCCCTGCAAAGCCTTCCAATCACCATCCGCAAATTCGAAAATCACCTCGCTCGTTCCGGTGTCAGCCATTGCCGCAAGCGAAGCTTTTCCATCAAGTAGTTCAAGGGCTTTATCCAAAATAATTGGTAACATTTCGGATCGATTCAAGGTTTTTCGAAGCGCAGAAGCCACAGAAATGATTGCCTCGCGATCACGTTCCTGTTGAACACGGTCGGTAATATTTCGCACTACTGTTACAAATCGCGAGGTCTTTTTATCACCGTTTTGATCCACCAGGCTTTTCCTGGTTTCCGTGTAAAAAGTCCGGTCCCCAAACTGATATTGATCATTCGTTACTGATGTTTCCCCGCTCCTTAATACTTTTTCATACTCTTCTCTGGCGTCTTTTGGTAAAAATGGAAGAGCATCAAATAAACTCATGCCAAGAATATGTTTTGTCTCGTACCCAAATTGTTCACTCCACTTACGCAATGTTTTGTTGAACAGCGTTACCCGGAGGTCTGTATCAACCACGTGAATCGCATCTTCCATTGCATCTATTGTGGTTCTATACAATGTTTCTGAGGCTTTTATAGCCTCTTCTGATTTAATACGGTCAGTGACATCATATTTTATCGCGACAAAATTTAAAATCTTTCCCTGGTAGTCGCGAATGGGTGTAATCGTCATATCTTCAATATATGTTGTACCTTCTTTACGGCGATTTGTAATCTGACCTCTCCACACATTCCCCGAAAGAACCGTGTGCCACAAGTCCGTATAGAACAATTTATCATGAACACCCGAATTGAGAAAGCGGGGATTCCTGCCGATTATCTCTGCGCGCGGATAACCTGTCAAATGAGTAAAAGCAGGGTTTGCCCATAGAATATTTCCTTCACGGTCTGTAATCATGATGCTGTTTGCTGCTGCTTCAAGTGCCGCTATCTGTAACCTAATTTGTGCCTCGGCTCGTTTACGTGCCGTAACATCCCGGTGAATGGCCTGAATGTAAACATCCCCTTGGATTGTGATCGGCATAGCAGTTACTTCAACGTCTATAGATGCACCATCCATCCGAAGCATTTTCTCTTCGACCCCATCCGTTATTTTCCCCTCTTGATATATGAGAGCGGTGCGGTTTCTCACATCAGAGCGATAATCTGGATGAACAAAATCAAGAATATCTCTACCAATAAGTTCTCCAGGTGTTTCTGCGCCAATCAGACGGGTGTACGCCAGATTGGTAAATACGATTTTCCCATCCTTATGCATCGCGACACCATCGGGTAGAAAGTCCACAACACCACGGTACCGTTCCTCACTTTCCTTTAAAGTCAACTCAGCCAATTTTCGTTTTGAAATATCTTCCAGAATCAACAACCGGCCAATAAAAACTTGTCTCCAGTCATATATTGGCGAAAAGCTGATTTCATAATCTTTATCTTGTAAATAAACCTCTTTGCTAAAAGACTCTTCGGTGGAACGGCCTGTTTTCCATTGTTTCCAATCAAATAAAAAAAGGTCTATAGGTTTCCCAATTGCTTTTTCACCGTATTCACTAAATAAAACCTGCGCGGCTGGATTGAGATGAATAACCCGGTCCTTTTGATCCAATATTACTACGCCACTTCGCATACTTCTATGGATGGTTGATTGAGCAATCGGCATTACATCAAGAAAATTAAATCTAAATACTCCCCAGATTAACACAATTTCACTAACCAGAAATGACAAGGGAATCAGATCGAGATTGGGTAAGACATCAGGGTTAAAAAAATCCAATACCCCAACCAACCAAGGGATTAAAATGGCAATCAATGCGGTCATGATCTGTCCACGATAAAGTCCTGGTGTATAAATAAGCACTTTTAAGAGAACAAACAAACTTACCAAAATCAATATATTTGAATAAACCAGGTTGAAATACGCCCAGACACCCAAATTAAATGATAAGAGTGTGATTGTTCCTTGTTCAACCAAATAAGTCCCCACTCTGACAAACTGATGGGAACTGTTTGTCAACACAAGATACATGGTGATAACAGGCTCAACCAAAAGTGCCACAGTAAACCACTTACGATGCTTAATCTTATGGCCGGCATATTCTAGAGTAAAAAATAAAATAACGCCCGGTATTATTGCCAGACCAAAATATTTAATATTGGCCAAAATAATTTTCGAAGCAAAATCCACCACCACAAGTTCTAAGGCATAACCAGTAGTCCAAACCGATGCCCCTGTCGCAATTACTGCAAAGGGGATTGCTCCCGGTACTGCTCGATTTTTTAATGCATACGCAACGAACAATCCACTAATTGTTGCGGTAATAAATAAATATATTGATATGGGGTTGATTTGTGTCATGGCTTCCAAAATTCAGATCGCTTTTTCTTTGTAATAGAACCTTTTCACATTACTGCAGTTTAGATATCATCATAACAATACAGTTGTTAAAACCGCTCAAAATAAATTTTTTCAAAAGAGCGGTTGCAATATCCTCAGATTTTATGATTATATATCCAAAC
>ENA-OSEO01005772-OSEO01005772.1-sediment-metagenome-genome-assembly--contig:-NODE-5772-length-11602-cov-2.698482_pt1 | contig 11602 bp, 15 predicted proteins | sample MGYA00237883_ERZ534232 | MGnify/ENA metagenome assembly ERZ534232
GCCACCATCTCCACGATCGAAGGATGAGCAAGCGGCTCGCCGAAGCCCCCGAATAGGATCGTGGGCAGGGGATCGAAGGCACTGAGTCCTTCCAGGAGATGAGCGAAGGTGGCCTCAGTCATGTCGCCCTGGGGCTCTTCCCAGGCGTTGCGGATGCAGGTGCGGCAGGTGAGGTTGCAGCGACTGGTGGGCTCGATATAGACCTTGGCCAGCTGCTCTATCGGACGGCGCACGCGGTAGCTGTTCTGCTCCTGATCGAGCGAGACGGAGGTCCCGGGACGGAGTCCCAAACGGGTCGCTACCTCCGCCGGAAGCACCAGCCGGCCATCGGCATCCACGGTAGCGATGAGGGGATTATCGGGGATCAGGGGCATTGAATGATCCCCCGGCTCCAGAGGCAGTCGCTGCACGCGGTCCCGTTCTCTTCCGGTGCGAAGTCGAACGCCTGTACGCGTCTGCGGAAGGCCACGTAGCCCGGGTCGGACCAGGATTCGTTCAGAGATATGTCCGTCAGGTTTCCGAACGCGCGGGCTTCCACCTGCCGGCGACGGCCATCGATGATCTCGTCGTGGCCGTGCATGAGGGAGAGGCAGGGGGCGATGTCTCCCTTGCCGCTGACGGCGGTTGCGCCCGCCTCCACAAACGGACAGCGTCGGGTCACGTTGCTGGCGTCGGCATCGGCGAGTTCGCGCTGACACGTTTGGACGGCGGCGCGGAGCGGCGCTCTGGTCAGCTCGTTTATGTCCATCGGGGGCAGGCGGACCCGTTCGTCCCAGAGAGTGGGAAAAGGAGAGATCTGGAGACTATCGCGGTACAGGGATTCCCCGGCAAGCCCCCCCGAGTGGGGAAGAGCGTTGCTCACGATGAACCGCCGTGCCCCCAGGTTGTACGTCTTGGTGATGAGCGGCGAGAGATCTCCTATGTTTCTTGTTGTCGCTACGAAAACCACGCCCAGGCTCGTGGCGCGCTTCGGCAGGCTCCAGATGTCGTAATACCCACTGACCCCGGTCTCGAGCTGCCTCCGATCTTCGCGGGAGAAATGCGCCAGTTGCCGCTCAAGCCGTGCCTCCTTGAACACCCGCAGATTCTCCAGCACCTCGGGCAACAGGGCTCCAAGGCGGGGATCGTCGTAGCTCTCGGGCCGGATGCCATCGAGCCTCACCCAGACCGTGTCCAGCCCGGCGTCTATCAGACGTTGGGAAGTCTCCTCGCTCAGTAGGTGGCCACCCGTGATCAGCGCGACATCGGCGGCGCCGAGGGCCTTCACCCGAGTCACCATCTCAACGATGCAGGGATGGGCGAGTGGCTCGCCGGAGCCCCCGAAAAGAATCGTCGGAACGGGATCGAGCGCGCTCAGGCCTTGGAGTAGACGGTCAAAGACCTCCTCGTCCATGTCCTCGCTCATGTCGCCCGAGAGTTCAGGAGACGCGGCACAACCGACGCAGGCGGGGCGGCAGCGCGTGGTCGGTTCCACGTACACCCTGGCCAGCTGCTCCACCGGACGCCGCAGACGGACGCTGTTTGGCTCCTGATCGAGAGTGACCGAGGTTCCCGGACGCAGCCCCAGATGACTTGCCACCTCGGGCGGCAGGACCAACCGGCCCTCGGGGTCAACGGTCGCCGCGAGGGGATTACGCAGGTTCAAGCGAGGCCATCGCTGCGATTATCCGGGAACATGGGAGCCTCCTCGTTGCCCGCGCGCGCGGGCAAGATTTGCGCTAGTATTATAACCGTTCAACCGTGTATACGCGAGGATGGGATGGTATGAAGCGTCTCTCTTTCCTTGACCGGTTCTTGACTCTGTGGATCTTCCTGGCCATGGCTGTCGGCGTGGGCGCCGGCTACGTGTGGCCCCAGATCGGCAAAGCCATCGAGAGCGCCTCCATCGGCACTACCTCTATCCCCATCGCCGTCGGCCTCATCGCCATGATGTATCCGCCTTTTGCCAAGGTACGCTATGAAGACTTGGGGGACGTATTTCGCAACTGGAAGATTCTGGGGCTCTCACTGGCGCAGAACTGGGTCATCGGCCCCATCCTCATGTTCTTCCTGGCGATCCTGATGCTCTCCGATAAATCTGCCCTCATGCAGGGCGTGATCATGATCGGACTCGCCCGTTGCATCGCCATGGTGATCGTATGGAACGATCTGGCCAGAGGCGACACCGAATACGCTGCGGGGCTGGTGGCCTTCAACTCCGTGTTTCAGGTGCTGTTCTACTCAGTGTACGCGTATGTGTTCATCACCGTGCTTCCCGGCTGGTTCGGGTTGGAGGGAGCGGCGGTCGACGTGAGCATCGGGCAGATCGCCAGGAGCGTGGGCATCTACCTGGGCATCCCCTTTGCCGCCGGGATCCTGACCCGGGTCGTGTTGCTGCGCTTCGTGACCAAGGAGTGGTACCACCGGGAGTTCGTCCCCCGCATCAGCCCAATCACCCTGATCGCTCTGCTGTTTACCATACTGGTGATGTTCTCCCTAAAGGGCGAGATCATCGTGCAGTTGCCCCTGGACGTTCTCCGTGTGGCCGCTCCGCTACTCGTCTACTTCGTGATCATGTTCTTCGTCAGCTTCTACATGGGTAAGCGGGTCGGTGCCGACTATCGAAAGAGCACCACCCTTGCCTTCACCGCCGCCTCCAACAACTTCGAACTGGCCATCGCCGTGGCCGTGGCCGTGTTCGGACTGGGTTCGGCGCAGGCCTTTGCCGCGGTTATCGGACCGCTGGTCGAGGTGCCGGTAATGATCGGTCTCGTGCACGTGGCCTTCTGGTTCCAGCGTCGCTACTGGCCGACCCAGGAGAGCGATGCAACACCGGCCGTGGCGCGTGTGGGGGATCTCGGTTGTCCAACCATAATCGGCCACTCCATTCAGGCCGAAACCAAGACAGGAGATGAATGATGTCAGAGGATAGGGATAGGGAGACGATCCGCGGGGCCGTGCGTGACCGTTACGCCGAGGTTGCCAAAGCGGGTTCGTCATGCTGCTGCGGCGGTTCCCCGTGTTGCGGCCCATCGGCGGAAGTAGACGAGGTCTCTGCTCGCCTCGGCTACAGGGATGAGGACCTCGCATTGGCGCCGGAGGGGGCCAACCTGGGCCTCGGTTGCGGCAATCCCCAAGCGATAGCCGATCTGAAGCCGGGTGAAGTGGTGCTCGACCTGGGCGCAGGTGCCGGCTTCGACTGTTTTCTTGCCGCGCGGGCTGTGGGTCCGGCCGGACGGGTCATCGGCGTGGACATGACTCCTGAGATGGTGGCTCGGGCTCGGGAGAATGTACAGAAAGCCGGGCTTGACAACGTGGAGTTTCGGCTGGGAGAGATTGAGCATCTGCCGGTCGCGGATTCCCAGGTCGACGTCATCATCTCCAATTGTGTGATCAACCTCTCCCCGGACAAGCCGGCCGTGTTTCGCGAAGCGTTCCGCGTGCTTGAGCCGGGCGGCCGTCTGGCAGTGAGCGATGTGGTGGCCACGGCGGAGCTTCCTGCCGAGTGGCGAGACGACATGCGTCTGCTATCGGGCTGCATCTCGGGGGCGGTCGACGTCGTCTCCCTTTCGCGTATGCTCGGTGAGGCGGGCTTTGTCGACGTCGACATTCAGCCCAAAGAGGAAAGCCGCGAATTCATTCGCGAGTGGCAGCCGGAAACACGACTCGAGGACTATGTTCTTTCTGCCAACATCTGCGCCGTCAAACCGCGATGAAAAGCTGACGCGGGGCTTAGAGGCGGCGCGACGGGCATGGAGCGGGCCACCGATACTCTGGCACTATTCTCTGACGTGCACGGGAATCGCCCGGCGCTCGAGGCGGTTCTCGAAGACCTGGCGGCCTGGGGGATCACTAGGGCCTACTGCCTTGGTGACTTGGTGGGATACGGCGCGGACCCGAACGGGGTCATCGACCTGCTTCGCGGTCGTGGCGTTGAAAGCATCCTCGGGAACTACGATGAAGGAGTCGCCTGGGAGACGGGCGGTTGCGGCTGTTTCTACGCGGACGACCAGGCCAAGCGGATAGGCGAGGCGTCGTACGTCTTCACCGCAGTCACCGTGACGGCTGAGAGGAAGGCTTACCTGCGCACCCTGTCACGGGAGCTTCATCTGGATCTCGCCGACAAGAAGGTCCATCTGGTGCATGGCAGTCCACGACGCATCAACGAGTACCTGGCGCGAGACCGCGATGAGCGGACCTACCGGCGGCTGGCGGAAACCGAGCCAGATGACGTTCTTGCCTTCGGACACACCCACGTCCCTTGGTTTCGCTGGTATGGACGGAAGCTCTTTGTTAACGTGGGTTCGGTGGGGCGACCCAAAGACGGAGACCCTCGTGCTACCCATGTCGTCTTGAGATCTTGTACCGGGGGGCCGGTGGAGGTGGAGGTCAGGCGGGTTGACTACGACGTAGAGGCTGCGACTGCCGCAGTCCTCGGTGCCGGCCTGCCGGCAGCACTCGCCGAGGCATTGCGGCGCGGAAGCTGAGGGAGGGACGCTCACAATGGACCCACGTGCCGTCTTTGCCAGCGTACGGACGCGGGTGAAGGGCGTCATGATCGCGGAGGGAAAGATCCCCGTCGAGGAGGATGGCGCCAGGGAGGTTGAGGACTGATGGTTGACATAGTAGGAGCGGCCGACGCACAACAAGGGCGCCCTGGCCTGATCATGTGCGTTTGCACGGGCAAGTGCCCGGGATTCGAGAAGATGGACATCTGGGATTTCATCAACCGGGTGCGCATCGAATTGCCGGTAGAGTTCGGGATGATCCATCCGCAACTCTGTGAGGAAGATGGCGACCGGTTCCTGGCGGACTTCCTCCAGGCAAAGCGCCCGCTGCTCATCGCCGGTTGTGCCCCCAACATGCAGTACAAGCTGTTCCGCGACGCTTTTGCCGTCCAAGGCATGGACGTCAAGAAGGACATGGTACCGCTCGACATCCGCGACATGACCACAGATGAGGCGGTTGACAAGGTGGCCGCCGCCCTCAGCGAGATGGGTGTCGAGGAGGGGGGCGACGCCGATGAGTGACATCACCTTCATGGGAGTGCCGCGCCCCAAGATTCCGTGGGCTCCCACCATCGACTATGAAAAGTGCGACTTCTGCATGGAGTGTGATGATTTCTGCCCTCACCGGGTCTTCGAGCGCCGCGACGGCGAGGTCAGGCTGGTAGTGGCCAATCCTGACAACTGCGTTGTCTTCTGCCGGGCCTGCGCCAAGACCTGCGGACCCGACGCGCTCTCGTTCCCCGAAAAGCCGGAGATCGTGGCCCTCATCAAGAGGCTGCGCTCCGAGGAGGACGAGTCGCATTCTGAGGACGGCCGCGAATGAGCCGTGTAATCCTCGTCTGCACGGGCCTCGACAAGGCCGAAGGGTCGGTCGCGCGCGAAGTGGCCATCCGCCTGGCCGAAGAGACTGGAGCGGGGATCGTCTGCCCGGTGGTCCTCAATCGCACGCCCGCCCGGTACAAGAGGGTGCTCGCGGAGAACCGGCTGATCGTGGTGGATGGGTGCGCCACTCGATGTGCCGGTAAGCTCGCCGCGGCCGCGGGGGCGAAGCCGGCTCAGAAGGTGTTGGTCTCCGAAGCCGTCAAGAGATCCGGCCGCATTCTAGAGCCCGGGCTTCGGCTGGGCCCCGACGCTCTCGAACTCGCCCGAACGATCGTCGACGAGATCAGAGCTGCCGAAACCGCTGCCTCCGGGAAACGCAGGGAGCTGGGCCAACATTGGCGGAAGTGGAGTTCGAAAGCCCTTTGGATTTCACGGTAGTCGTTCACGACAAGTATGAGTTCCGCATTCCCGTGACCGGCTACTTCTTCAATGCGAACGATGTCTGGGCGCAGGTGGGGGGCGGCAGAGCCCGGGTCGGCATCTCCGACTACATGCAGCAGCGGATTACGGACATCACCTTCGTGGATCCACCCGCGATCGGCACAACAGTCCAGCAGTTCGACGACGTGGGCACCATCGAGTCGACAAAAGCCACCTTTGAGATAGTGTCCCCTGTGAGCGGCACGGTCGTTCGCGCCAACCCGGCCGTGGCCGACGCGCCTGAGTCGATCAACGAGGACCCGTACGGCGCTTGGATCGTTGAGCTGGAACTTGCCGCCTGGGACGAGGATCGGGCGCTACTGGTCGACGGACCGGCTTACGCGGTTGACGTGCAGCGGAAGGCGGCCGAAGACTGAAGTGCGGGAGGATCGATGAAAAGCGATTGCGACAAAGTGCTCGTCATCCCCTGTAGCGGCGTCGGCAAGGTCCACGGGCTCATCAGCCGGGAATCCGCGTACCTGGCCACGGACGAGCTGGCGTCGGACGACACCGGCGTGGTCTGCTTGGCGCTGCTGGTGAGGGAGGATGAAGAGGCCATGGCCAAGGTGCGGGCGCATCCCTGCATCACGGTCGATGGCTGCGGGAAGGCCTGCGCGCAGAAGAACGTTGAGATCGCCGGCGGTCAGGTGGCGAAGGCGTTTCAGGTGGCGGCTGCTCTTCGGAATCATCAGGGAACCCAGCCGGGCACCGGGTCCGAGCTCACCGACGAGGGCTGGGCGATTTGCCGGGAGATCGCCGAAGCTGTGGCGCAGGCCGCTGCGCGGCTGTGTGCCGGCGAGGAGGTGGCCCAATGACTGTGGGAAGGAGCAAGACGACCAAAGTCGGCATCATTTCTTGCAGCGGTGAGGAGATCGCCGAGGGCACCATCTCGCGGAGCGCCGTCCGTCGGGTGCTCGAGTCTCTGCGGCCTGATGAGACTGTGACTCTCTGCCTACCCCTGTTCCTGGCGGGTAACGAAGGCGAGCGGAATTTCGCGAGGACCCATCCCACCATCACGATCGACGGCTGTGACAAGCAGTGCGCGAGGTGGGGCACCGAGAAACATGGCGGACCTGTCGCACGTGCGCTGGTGGTATCGGATATCCTGGGAGGAAAGGCTGCCGGCTGCGGGCGATCGGCGCGATCACGACGTCCGGCGGACAAGGAAGCCGTGCGGCTGGTGGCTGAAGAGATTGCATCAGCGGTCGATGCGATCCTCGGGCGAGATGGGTGAAGTGGCTATGAATGACCTGGCCGACACCTTCAAGGCTCTCTCCGATGAAACAAGGCTGCAAATCATTACGCTTCTTCTAGAGCAAGGGGAGCTATGTGTGTGCGATTTCGTCGGAGCTCTGGGGCTTACCCAATCGAAAGCGTCCCGTCACCTCCGGTACCTGTACCACGCCGGGCTTGTTGAGGATCGCCGGGAAGGGCTGTGGACGCACTACCGGCTGTCGCCCAACCTGACGGTGGAGCAGGCAACAATCATGGAAGCACTGTCTCGGGCGGTTGGTGCGGAGAAGAGGCGTGATCTGCGACGCCGGCTCGAAGACTGGTTGGCGGTGAAGGACGAAAGGCGGACGTGCGAGGGGGAGGAGAGTGAGGCGGAAACCTGCTGCTAGATGGCCGCACAATCGTGGAGGACACCGTATGAGAGTGCTCGACGAAGGGATCAATTCCCTTTTCATGGATCCCGACCCGGACAAGGCGCGCGAATTCTTCCGTCGGAAGCCGCGGGCCATGGTCGACAAGCGCATGAGTGAGAAGGAGGCGGTCGAGAGGTTCGTCCCCGATGGATGTTACTTCGCCAGCGGCGGTTTTGGGACAAACCGTATCCCCAACGCCATCCTTCACGAGATCGTCAGGCAACGACGCAAGGACTTGGGCTTCCTCGGCTGGAGCGCCACCCACAATTTCGAGGTTCTCGCTGCCGGCAAGGTTCTCAACAGGGTGGATGCCGCCTACATCGTCGGTCTGGAAGCGCGTGGCCTTTCTCCCAACGCCCGGCGCTATATGGAGTCCGGCGCGGTCCAGGTGACCGAATGGACCAACTATGCGCTGTCTGCCCGCCTCAAAGCCGCCGCCGAAGGCGTATCGTTTGCGATCATCCGCTCGATGCTGGGAACCGATACCTTCAAGATGTCGGCCGCCAAGATCATCGAATGCCCCTTCACCGGGCAGAGATACGTAGCCCTCCCGGCCCTGTGGCCGGACGTGGCCGCCATCCACGTGCATGAAGCCGACATGTTCGGCAACTCGGTCATTCGCGGCATCTCCATGACCGACCTGGAGCTTGCCCGAGCGGCCAAGCACCTCATCATCACCGCCGAACGCGTCGTGAACAACTCGGTGATCCGCGAGAACCCCACCGCCACTTCCATCCCCTTCTACCTTGTGGACGCGGTGGTCGAGGTGCCGTACGGAAGTTATCCCGGGAACATGCCCTATCTCTACTTCTCGGATGAGGAACATCTCACCAAGTGGATGAAGGTGGAGAAGAACCCGGAGGAGTTCGAGGAATTCCTGGACCACTACATCTTTGGGGTTCCCGACTTTCAGGAATACCTGGAACGCTGCGGCGGCCTGAAGAGGATTGAAGAGCTGCAGAAGCTCGAGAACCTGGTAGAGAGCTGACGGACAGGCTAGGGCGAAGGAGCTGAGCCATATGGCACCCGACTACAATATGATGGAACTGATGATCTGCGTGGCTTCGCGCTATCTGGAGGACGGGAAGACAGTGGCCGTGGGCACCGGCGCCCCCTGCGCCGCAGCCATGCTCGCGCAGAAGACGCGGTCGCCCGATCTCGTCATCCTGTTCGAGGCCGGCGGAGTGGCGCCCCAACTGCCGCAGATGCCGATCTCCGTGGGTGACTCGCGCACCTTCCACCGGGCAGTGATGGCGGCCGGCATGGCGGAGATGATGACCACCTGCGCCCGCGGCTTGGTGGACTATGCCTTCCTAGGCGGCGCCCAGATCGACAAGTACGGCAACATCAACTCCACCGTCGCGGGCGACTACTACCGGCCCAAGGTCCGTTTCCCCGGAAGCGGCGGGGCCAACGATTTCGCCTCCATGTGCTGGCGCACCATGATCATGACCGTGCATAGCAGAGCCCGGTTCGTGGAGAAGTGCGATTTCGTGACCTCGCCCGGTTATCTCACTGGAGTGGGAGCACGGGAAGCCGCGGGTCTGCCGGAGGGCGGCCCCCACAAGATAATCACCGATCTGGCCGTCATGGGGTTCGACGACAAGACCAAGGCCATGATGATCGAATCTCTTCACCCCGGGGTGGACGTGGATAAGGTGCAGGGCGAGACGGGCTTCGAGCTCGTCGTTCCCCAGGAGATCGGCCACACCGATCCTCCACATGCCGAAGAACTGAGGATCTTACGTGACGAGGTCGACCCGCTGAGGGTGGTCATCGGACGGGCTTAACAAGAGGGCAGGCTGAGGTTTTGCTCCAACTGCGCGCCAAAGCCTGTGCGGCCATTCCGAAACGGCCCGGGGCCTAGCGACTGCGGGAGGCGAGAGATGCAGGACTGGCGCTCTCGCGCGGCCGACGGGCCGGCAGCGGCGGAGTGGGGAATCGTCCCGCAAGAATCGCCCAGCGTAGCTGGGTGAGCGATCCATCACTCCACGAACCCTTCCACCACGTAGGTCCACCCTGCCTTCTTGTCGCGGTGCAGCTTGATCAGGCCGCGCTTCTCCGCGTCGAGAAGCAGGCTGCTGAAGCTTCGATAGGCGTAGGCCGACTCGTTGAACGACGGTCTCTTGCGCTGCATGGTGTCCTTGACCATTGAGGCGAATATGGGATCTTTGTTCTCCCGGATGAGGGCGGCGATCGATTCGAGCAGCAGATCGAAGACCTCCTTCTTGTCAGCCGGGATGTCGCCGGCCTGAGGGCTGGGAGGGGTCGGGGGAGCTGCCTGCTTCTCCAGGTCTTCATAGAAGATGAACTCGTCGCAGTTGCCGGCCAGGAGGTCGGAGGTCGACTCCTTCATGCCCAGGCCGATGACGTGCTTGCCGTTCTCCTTGAGCTTCGACACCAGAGGCGAGAAGTCGGAATCGCCCGACACGATCACGAAGGTGTCTATATGCTCCTTCGACCAGGCTAGATCCATGGCGTCCACGGCCAGGCGGATATCGGCGGAGTTCTTGCCGGTCATCTGCCGCTTCGGTATCTCGATCAGCTCGATGGCGTTCTCGTGGAGCGTTCTCGTGTACTGCTTGTATTCTCCCCAATCGGCGTAGGCCTTCTTGACTATGACCTTGCCTTTTTCCACCAGGCGCTCGAGGATCTTGTGGATGTCGAACTCGCCCCGTCGGTGCTTGAAGCCGATGGCCAGGTTCTCGAAATCGATGAAGACGGCTAGGGTACGCTCGGTCTCGGTCATGCTGTTATCGGTGCTCCTTCCCCAGAACAGTGGCACCAGGATTCGTTTCTTCGGGTGAATTCTTGCACGATTCCTCTATTCGTGTAGTGTCGTTCGCCCCAAGGGGTGAGCCGGCCCGGGGAAACCCTTGCGGATCGCGCCCCGTCTGAGGACGTATCCGAGACAGGGGAGGCGCGTCATGGGTGGTCTGAGGGTTCTCGCCCCGCTCGCTCTGGTGGGGCTTGTGGGGTTGATGGTGCTGGGGTGCAGTTCGCCGCAGCCCAAGGTTGAGAAGGTCGACGGCTATGTGGCCTTGGTCCCAAAGGTGCTCAGGTCGGGGGAGACCGCCTCCCTGTCCCTCTCCCTCTTCAACGGGGACCAGCTGGCGAAGAGCCGGGTAAGCGTGGCGCTCTTCGACCAAGACAAGAAACTCCTCACTTCGGCGGCCGCCGACATCGACGGCAAGGGGACGTTGGCGTTCCACGTGCCGAGCGTCTCCCCCGGGGAGTATGAGGTCTTGGTCACCGGCGCAGGCTTCTCCGACCGAACGGCGGTGCAGGTCCAGGCGGGAACGCTCCTCTTCCTCGAGACAGACAAGCCCATCTACAAGCCTGGGCAGACGATCATGGTGCGCCTGGTGGCGCTCGATTCAGAGTTGCGGCCGGTTACCACCCAGGCCACGGTTGAGGTGCAGGACGCCAAGGGGATCAAGGTCTTCAAGCAGACGCTGACCACCGACGAGTTTGGCACCGTCACCACGCAGTTGCCTCTGTCGACCGAGCCGAACCTGGGGGTTTGGAAGCTAAGCGCTACCGCGGGCGACACTTCCACTCAATTGGATGTGCGGGTGGAGAAGTACGTCCTGCCCAAATACGAAGTCAAGGCCGACCTGACCAAAGAGTGGTTTTTGGTAGACGAGCCCATCAGCGGCCATGTCGCCGCCCAGTACAGCTTCGGCCGGGCGGTCAAGGGCGATCTCAAGGTGACCGCCTCCCGCTACGTGGGCACGTGGGAGGAATACGCCACCTATACCGCGCCTATTGACGGCCAGGGCGACTTCCGGATCGAGCCGGCCGGGTACGTGGCCGGCGTCCCCGAGGCGGGCGGGCTGGGAAATGTCCGGCTCGACATCGCCGTTGTCGAGAAAGCCACCGGCTACGAAGAGAAGACCACCGAGCTGGTCACCGTCGCTGAGGTTCCCCTCAACATCAAGCTGATCGCGGAAAGCTCCGCCTTCAAGCCCACCCTGCCGTTCGGTGCGGTGGTGGTGACAGAGACTCCTGGCGGCGAGCCGGTGGAGGCCGCGGTGACCGTGGACGTCACCTACATGGATGAGGAATTCATGAGGGTTGGGCAGGATACCCAGCGGGTCGAGACCAACCGGGGGACGGCTATGGTCCAATTCACGCCCCCAGAAGAGGCCGTGCGCATGACGATCT
>ENA-OSEO01005773-OSEO01005773.1-sediment-metagenome-genome-assembly--contig:-NODE-5773-length-11600-cov-8.042177_pt1 | contig 11600 bp, 11 predicted proteins | sample MGYA00237883_ERZ534232 | MGnify/ENA metagenome assembly ERZ534232
CCCTTATGCACTCGCTCATCTCCTTGCGTATAACCGTCTGATCGGTGGACGTTTTGTTATGATCTAACCAGACATTTTTGAGTTCGATGCTAAATGAACAAATAATCATATCTATTCAATGTGATAATTTCAAATTTTTTTCGTAAATGTTTTTTAATTGGCCTCGATGATTGATACAAGGATCGGATCAACCATCAAGTCACTAATACTGAACATTTTTTTGTGCATGGCTATGTCGGCTCTATGTTTTTAATGATCATTCAGGGTGAAAAAATAAGGACGCAAACGATCAGCAAAGCGCGGCGGCTATTGAAGTGGACACTGACAATATCCACATTATCCCCTCAAAGAAGTGGATGAAAGATTTTTCAAAGTTATAAAGTTATTTTTTGATTTTTGTTAAAGGTTTGCGAACGTTCAGTACGAACGCCCCCAAGGAAGAATGATTGGGAAGCAAATATCCCCGTAAATTCATAAAGATGCACACACAATTACCCCTTAACACTCAAGGAATATCTGGAAGCTGGTTTCTGGTTTCCTGTCGGAGTGAAGTTCACCCCGTGAAACCTATGGGTCTTTTCTGTTTAACTGGAGCTAAGATCCCGTTTCAACGGGGATAATATTTGAGGGTTGCAGATTTTGAGGTATCAGGAGTTTCATTGGGTTGATAATGTATTACCTTGATTGAGCGACTTTTGGGCTTCTCGAAGATGTGATGCGGGTGTGGGGGAAAAGGGTAAAGGATTCATTTTTATAAAAAGTGGTGAGTCTTACCGATTAATTTGATCCGCTGTGCCTCAACTCCGGCATCTTTTGCAAACTTTGGCCACTCTGAGACGACCTCAATAATTTCGTCTATGATTCTATGACTGGACCTAATGTTCATTTCTTTACCAACCGAAATCAGATCATCTTTTAAAAAATTGTCTCGCTTTCCGTTTATGGACATTTGATGTTTGTTTGTCCAGTCACCGGTCGGATTATGTGCATAGATCACATCATAAGCCGGAGAAAGACGCCACGAACCATTTTTGTCCATCAAAAAGGTGATATTTTTGGTATGGTCATCTTGATTGCGAGCAACAACATTAAACACCATGCGTCGAAATTGCTGCTCTGCATCCCCATAAGGGAGCTTTAGCTCGCGCATGACCTGAAATGCCTGTTCATACGAATAGGCACCCGGATCGTTGAAGTCAAAATGGGCAATGGCACAAAGCGTCTGCATGTGCAGCCGACCCTTATTCATAATTCTATCGAATCGCCGGGTCATAAAGTGTGCCCGCCCATTCTCTTCGAGAAGACGACATTCGGTCATCTTGATGCCGGCAGAAACGGCCATTTTATGATAAGCATATTCAATACGTCCGTATCCGGCAGGGTCTTGTAATGAATCGTCTTTGATGCCATCGAATTTTAACACCCAGTGAAAGAAACCATCCGGTGCATCGACCTGGCCGGAGCGAACGACGTTGGTTTTGTCATTTAGGGCGATAACCGCTTTGGGACGTGCCCCTCCCGCGGACGTGCCGACGCGGATAATATTTAAAAGCGCATCAGAGGGTTCACGGTCAAATTTCACTTTAAGATCAGAACGCTCTTTGGTTATTTTTTGAGCCATCTCCACCAATTCGCCCACCTCAACAGGGACCGACTGTTCCATCGATGGGTTAATTACGGGTGAAAACTCCAAAGCACCCATTGCGCGTTTCCCGGTATAGCAAAGGCGCTCAACCGGACTAAAGCTTGCGGCAGTTCGGCCCTGGCGTGCCAGCCAGGCATCGATAATCCTGTTGCCGAATTTGTCCGGCAAGGCATCAGCAAGCATGCCGGGAAGACCCCGATAGGTCCTTTTGGGCAGTGTACGAAACTCAAACTTTGCCGTCCCGCTGCGTGCCTCGGCGATCGGCATTTTTAAAGGAGATAAATCGAGACCTTTTTCAAGAAACTTACGATCAAATTCAAATATTGCGAATTCTTTGTCCGGGTCCCATGACACAGCGCCGACCAGCTCTCCCCATAAACGGACATATGCAGTATCAACTCTATCTACCAATCGACTTCTCCTTTTTTAGTGTCTGCGGTTTGCGGTGAAGCTCGACGGCGTTTTTTCCCTTTCATTTTAGCAAGTTGTAAAGGACTAGCCCCTGGATCCGGCAAAAATGAATCCAATTCCTCAAGCGCATTTAACGCGCGCAGAATTTGAACCAGCGTCAGAACACCAAAGGGAGTTCCTCGCTCTGCCTCGCCGATGGTTGTTCGATTTAAACCGGCCAATTCAGCCAATTTCTGTTGGGACACGTTCTTTTCCAGCCTCTTGCGTTTTAGACGGCGACCAATCTCCCGCAATATCGCCCGATCACTCATGCCATATATATTCATAATGATGTCTCCAGACCATATTAATTGCCATATTACTTATTTAAGATGGCTATAACTAACATTATAAACTATAAGTGACCATGTCAAGCAAAAAGATATTAATATTGGTTATAACCATCTTTTAATATTACAATAGCATACAAAGATGGTTATGACCATCTTTAGTTGGTTGTGGTGGAACAATAAACTGGCGGGTTTAATACCTTTAAAACCGGCTGCCGGTTGGAGTGAAGTTCATTCCGTGAAACCTACGGGTCTTTTCTGTTTATCTGGGGCGGAGATTCCGTTTCAGCGGGGAGGTTGGATAAATGTTGCAGGTTGTGAATTGCAGGATTCGAATGTTTGTTCTTTTTTAAGGAAGCTGGGTTGATATCATGATTATTTTCTATGTATTGACAATTCACTTGCACTCTGGATCCCTATGGCAATTTCAGGGATGATCCCCATTTTGACGTAAATGGGACGGATTAATTTTCTTAATATCGGCAGCCTCTTGGCGAAAAAGAAAGCTCCGAAAATACAAACAAGCCCGCCGATTAAGACGGTCCATGGAGCGCCTATTTTACTGGCCAGAAAACCGGCGGTCAAACTGCCCACCGGTGTCGCCCCCATAAAAGCCATTGTATAGAAACTCATGACCCTGCCGCGTTTATCATCATCGACAAGCGTCTGCAAAAGGGTGTTGCTCGACGCCATCAGAATCATCTGGCCAATGCCGGTCAGCAGCATGAGTCCCAGTGAGAAAAACAGCAGCCTTGAAAATGAAAATACAATCAGTGCCGAACCAAAAATAGATGCGGCAATCGGTATCATTTTTCCGAGACCGAGCACACTTTTTCTTGAGGCAAGATATATGGCTCCCCCCAAGGCGCCCAAGCCGGTGCTGCCCATCAGGAATCCCAATGCGCTGGGTCCGCCATGAAGCACATCTTTTGCAAAAACAGGCATCAGCACCATATAGGGCATTCCCATGAGATTGACGAGGGCAAATATCAACAGGATGTCCCGGATGGGCGCGAAACCAGAGGCATACCTAAATCCTTCTTTAAGTTCCTGCCAGATTTTTGAGTTTTGAGGCTTGACCTTCTTTGGCTCGATCTTCATCAGGAGCAATGAGACGATTACCGCCATATAGCTGATGGCATTGATCAGAAAACAGGTTCCTTCCCCAAAGGCGGCAATCAGCATCCCGGCCGCGGACGGCCCCAATAAACGGGCGCAATTGACCATGGACGAATTGAGGGCAATCGCATTGCCCAGATCCTTTTTTTCTTCAATCATTTCCACCAAAAATGATTGACGGGTGGGCATATCAAAAGCATTAATTATACCCAAAACGATGCTCAAAACGATAACATGCCAGATTTTAATCAGATGAAACAGGACAAGAAACGATAAAACAAGCGCCTGTATCATTGCCAAGGTTTGGGTTAGAATCAATATGCGATGCCGGTTGCGGCGATCAGCCAGTACTCCGGCAAATGGCGCAAAAAGGAATGTGGGAATCTGGCCGGAAAACCCGACAAGCCCCAGAAGAAAGGCGGAACTTGTCATCCGGTAAACCAACCATCCGAGGGCAACCCGCTGCATCCAGGTGCCGATGAGGGAAATGCTTTGGCCACTGAAAAACAGACGAAAATTACGATGGCGCAAAGACCGGATAATCGATTTCAGCGATGATTCTTTTTCTTGCTTCATGGTTTCAGTTTTCATAAATCAGGCCGTTCATCCATCTTTTAATTGGTCTGCTACATCCTTCCCTGAATAGCAAAATTACCCATTATTCACAAATAGTCAATAGCTTGCACTTGTCGATTTCAGCTGCCCCCCGGATGCCTTTTTGAGCGTAGCGAAAATCCCGTTAACAGGGTAAATGAACGAATACAGACCGTGAAATCTGGGTGGAAATGGTATGTTTTTTTACTTGACGATGCTGAAATCAGAAAACGTCAGGAAACCGCTCTCACCCGACTATAAAATAGCTATAAATAATAAAGCGGTAATATGGTAAAAAAGGTCGCTAAAATGACAAGAGATATTAAAAGCATTATAAAAGTATACCGCGATGCAGACCCCGAAAAGCGTCTGTTTTTTTTCTTTCATATCGGTTGCTCAGAGACGAATTTTTAGAAGTCGATCAAAGCGATGCATCGGTTAAATTTTCAGCAGAGCCTGGCAAAAACAAATGTCGCATGTGCTGGGGAAATTGGGGCCAAAATGTGATGAGTGCTTTAAAATAAAATCGTGTAACGATGCTATGAAGCGCGGCTATGCCGATCGGTTTGCGACTTTAACAACTTTTGAATCCCTTCCAATGTGGGTTCGGCCAGCAGGGTCCGGGCATAAGCAGTCGCTTCGCTTACGCTGAGATTGACGATCTTTTCCTGAACAGAGCGCAAGAAATGCGGATCAACACTAAAGGCTCTGAGCCCAACTCCGATAAAAAAGGGGATGAATTCGGGCTCATGGCCCATCTCACCGCATACCGTCACTTCTATTTGAGCCTTGACGGCTGCCTGAATGATCCGGTACAGGGATCGGAGAACAGCGGGATGATAGGGCTGATAATAGGCAGCCACCATTTCATTGGTTCTGTCCACCGCCAGCATGTATTGAATAAGGTCGTTGGTCCCGATGGAAAAAAAATCCGCTTCTTCGGCCAATTCATGGATGATATCCAATACAGCCGGCAGTTCAATCATTGCGCCGAGGGCGGGTGCGGGATGAAAGGGGAGTTTCTTTTGAGCCAGATCAACCATGGCTTCTTCTACTGCGTGCCGGGTCTGGCGAAACTCGTCAATGGCGGAAATCATGGGAAATACGATTTTTAATTTCCCGGTATCGGCACCGGCCCTTAAGATCGCTCTCAGCTGTTGGAGAAATACTTCCCGGTAGTGCAGTGAAAAACGGATCGACCTGAGACCCAGTTCCGGATTGGCTTCTTTTGTGTCTTCCAAATACGGTAGTAATTTTTCGCCGCCGATATCCAGCGTTCGGATGGTGACTTCCCGGTCGCCCATTTCATCGCACAGCCGCTTGTAGACCAAATACTGCTCCTCCTCGGAGGGGAAGTTTGATCGCACCAAAAAGGGATATTCGGTTCGGTACAGCCCGATTCCCTCAACGTTGAGGTCCTTGGCCAGTTTTATTTCACTGAGCAGATTGATATTGGCCAGCAGTTTAACCGATTCGCCGTCACGGGTTCTTGTTTGGGCAAGTATGGGACGGATGGCCTGATCTTCAGCCATTTGTGTCTGGTTTCGAATTTCAAAGCGATGAATTATTGTTTCAGATGGTCTGGCGTAAATGCTGCCGATATCCGCATCCAGGAGCATGGGCGTACCATCCGCAAGCTCCAGCAAATCACTGCGCTCGGCAATAACCATAGGAAGTTTCAAGGACCGGGCAATGATGGCGACGTGGGACGTCACCCCGCCGCTCACCAAAACAATTCCCTTAACATCTTCTGATGCCAATTTAAGTAAATCGGATGGGAGGAGCTGTCGGGCAATGACAATCCGACCTTCAGTATGATCCTTGTCTTGTGATGTTTCTTTGAGAAGGTTGTTGAGCAGCCGCCGGGCCAGATCCTCGATGTCTTGGGCTTTCTCCTTTAGATGGGCGCTGTGGGCTGAAGAAAAAAGCGCCATGTAATTCCCCGCAATATCTCGAATCGCCTTAGGTGCCGATATCCCTTGTATTATCTGGGTCAGCATTGCATCCACAAAACGGGCATCTTTGAGAATCATAAAGTGGGCTTCAAAAATAAGGGCTGCACTTTCCGGCAAACGTTGATCCAGACGAACCTGCAGATCCGTGAGTTGTTGTTTGGTCGCTTCCACTGCGTTAAGAAAATCCTGAGGTGTGGACAAAAACTCTGAATCGGGTCGATCGGTCAGTAAGAACTCACGGTCGGCTTTCAACACCGAAACAGGGGCATAGGCAAATCCGCCGGATGCTGTTTTACCTTTAATAAAACGGAGGTTTTCCAACAGGTCATCTCTCCTGGTGGGAACCGTCTTGCGGTTTTTATCGATCATCAAGCGGGCGTTTTCAATGGCTCCGGTCAACTGAGAAGCAATGGCGCGCATGGCCATCACGTCGATCTCATCAAAATAACCGGGATGTTCATGCTGTACCACCAAAACTCCGATTTTTTCATTTCCCCTGTGAATTGGTACCGCCAGAAACGATTCAAACAAATCTTCGTCGGCTTCTTCGAAGTACTTGAAATTGGGATGGCGGCTGGCACGCGCTTCGCAAATGGGCTGCCTGGATTCAAAGGCTTTTCCCACAAGGCCTTCACCGGATTTCATTCTCACGCGGCCCACGGCTGATGGATTCAAGCCGATGGTGGCCTGTAGCACCAAATCATGAGTGGTGTCATCGTAGAGATAGATGGAGCCCACATCAGCATTGAGGTGGCGTGCAACCATCTCAACGGTTTGCTGGAGGAATCCCCGGATATCGAGACTGCCGATGATGAGATTGGCCAATTCTCCGATATCGCAAAGTAGATTCAGGTGATCTCTGTTTCTGTTCTCGGATTTCATCGTTACACCACTTTTATAACTGCGTCGTAAAGAGATGCTTTGTGCTCTAATTCTTAAATACGATACCGTGCTTAAGAATACATGTACTGGGTCTCACTCCGGCAAAACGCAGGTGGGGTCTTGCATCTTGGCCTTGCGAGTCTCCACATAACGGGCGGCTGACAGGGCTGCCATGCATCCGTCGGCTGCCGCCAGCACGATCTGGCGGGCATACTTTTCCCGAAGATCACCCACCACGTAGATGCCGTCGATGTTGGTGGCGCATTGATCATTGGTAGTCACGAAACCTTCCGGAGACATACGAATGCCGGCCGGCACCAATTGATTGTCGGGATCAAATCCGATGAATATAAAAACGCCGTCGATGGGCAGGTCGCGCTTATTGCCGGTTTTGGTGTCCTGAAAAGTAACGGCGTTCACCCCGTCGGCGTTCGCCTTGATTTCGGTGACGATGGTGTTCCACAGAACTTCCATCTTGCACTCTGCCTCGACGCGCTTTTGCAGGATCATGCTGGCACGCAGCGCGTCTCGGCGATGGACCAGATAGACTTTGGCAGCCAATTTGGCCAGATAAAGCCCCTCTTCGCAGGCGGTATCGCCTCCCCCGACGACCACTAAATTTTTGCCTCTGAAAAAAAAGCCGTCACACACAGCGCAATAGGACACCCCATTGCCGTAGTATTCGTCTTCTCCCGGTATGTTCAACTTGCGCGGCAGACCGCCCGAAGCCAGTATCACGGCATGGGTTTGGATATTCCGTCCGCCGGCAGTGCGTACCGTATGAAATTCCAGACCCGGTTCAATGACCGTAGCTTCGTCGTTGAGTTCCTCGATGCCGTAGACGCGGGCATGCTGGGCAAACTTCATGGAGAGCTCGCTGCCGCTGATATTCTCGAAGCCGGGGTAGTTTTCCACGGCGTCGGATTTGTTGATCTGACCGCCGGGCACCCCTTTTTCGATGAGCACGGTCTTTAAGGCCGCCCGCATGGCGTAGATGGCGGCTGTAAGACCGCCGGGTCCTCCGCCGATGATGACCAGATCAAAAATTTCGGATTGTGACATGGTGTGTCTCCTTATTTTCTGTTTCCGCATTAATTGCTCAAACCTCGATCCGTGTTTAAATATTATCAAAAGAATAGGATAGTTCCATTATGGCTAAGCGTGAGAATGCATATCAAATTGGGAATAAATTATATGAATAAATTCAAAAATATACATACACAATAAACCCGGATCGATCAAGAAAATAATAGAAAACGAAACCGGATGCTGATCGGAGTGGAGCGAAGATACCGTTTCAGCGGGGATGCCGGTTGGAGTGAAGCGGAAATCCCGTTTCAGCGGGGATAAAAGTTGCGGGTTACGGATTACGGCTTAAGGGGTAAGCGTTGGGAATTATGAACTATCTAGGTCGAAGGTGCCGAATGGCCGGCGGGAGTATCCTTCCCAATTCCGCTTTGCACAAAAAACCTCTGGCTGTTTAGAGAAGTTTAATAGCCGCGTTCACCTGTGGTAATTTTTATCAGCTTTCCGTTTCTGAACTTGAGGTAATGAACTAACTGGGTAGGGCCGAAATTATAATGCCATCTTTCAAACTTTACCGGGATTTTGACCAGAAACGGCTCTCTTCCCCATTCATAATCGTAGTCGTCGTAAAACGGGTGGCGAAAGTCTCTCATAATCTGCTCTTCTACCCATTCCTCCGTGTAATCCGGCACACCACATTGGGCAATCACCTTTGGTTTTGGGTCGCCGACGGTTACCAGGCGAGAACCGCACCGAAGCCCGATTGCGGAAACCTGGCTGGAAAATCCGAAAACAAGCCACAATATGATCAGAAGCGATATTCGTGTTAATTTCATTGTTTCGTCTCGGTAAAATGAATATATGCGGAGTTTTATACTAGCCTTTTTTTAGACGCTCGTGAAGCATGAAGGTTTACCTGTTTGAAGAATTTTTATTTGCGAGTTTTTGCAGATGGAAACGGAATTATCCTGCGGTTGCATCGGAATGTTTCTTGGACCTAAGTTGACCGATTTTCAAGTTTGCCGCATATACAAGGAAGATGTTGTTTCGCTATAGTTGTCTATGCGGAACGGCATCTGACACAGTAGATGCGATGAAATTGGAAATCCCGTAGGGTTTCAAATTATTGAAATTCAAAATGTCAGAATACCTTAAAAATATTGTTAAATCAAACAGTTCAAAAATTTGAAACGGTCAGCTTAGGTTGGAGAAAGGCCATATATTACCGGCTAAATAATGTGAAGACGGTTTTCGGGAAGCGTTCACCGTTGATCAATCAAGAATTCAGGCGTATGGATTTCTGCCGGCATAGCCTCCCATGACCTTTGGCAAAATGAGGCGCGGATCTTATATCGACCTGGAGAAATATCACTCGGTAATTTCCAACCGATTCCCATCATCTGGCCAATATCGGAAAACTGCGGACAGTCGCTTTTGACAGAAGTCGTAAATGAGGGTTTAAAACGGGTAATCTCCTTTGATGGACCGTTCTTTTCTAATTTCTCCAGAACAAATTCAGGAAGTACACCGATGGGAAATGCCGTCATCCGGATAAATCTCAGTTCAACCCTCTCCCCCGGGAGATAAATATCAAAGTCTGTCACGAGCCCGATCAGTTTGTTTTGTGTTGAAATATCCGTTCCAACCCCGGATGTTCTCTCATCCCAGGATCGCGCGGGCCCGACATCAATATGTACGAGTTCCCCCTTGTAGTAACCTGTTCCGCCGAACCCCAATTTCTTAACGCTGTTCCAGACACGCTGTGATGAAATGCCCTCCATTTTTATGTCTGCGGCCATTCCATATTGATGAAGACTTGCATTCGCGGCAAGTTTTCCCCTGTTGCGAAGATCGGTATTGTATTGAGGGCTTCTCCATCCGGAGACAATGGTGATTTGTGCTCCTGGATGAAGACTGTCTTCCAAATAATCAAGAAACTCGATCAGTCGCAGGGATATGGTGGAAATCGATCCGGCTTTTTCCCCTCCAAACAGGCGATGAATTTCGTTAAGCGCTTTTTCGTTATAACTGCCCTTGCCTTCCCGGTAGCGCCCGTGAAATGTTATCCCGTTTTTTGCGCTGACGAGGTTGAGTCTTCCGTCGCCGCTGTAAAAGTATCGGCTGACATCTGTGAAATTTTCAGATGAGGCGGTACCTGTAGCACCAAGAATAGAAATAAATAGGAGTACGGTTCTAACGAGTTGTATTCGTATCATGTTTTTAATTTTTAACCGAAAATTTCATCATTCCTCTGGACATATCAACAATAACGGTGCACTTTCCCAGCCGATCGAAAAGAGATACGCCCAACCTTTCTTCAGGAGTTTGATCTGGGCCGATACCGATACCGTGGACTGGGCGTAACCGAGGGTAGCTGCCTCACGATTAAAATTCATCAAATGTGTCACTGTTTGGAATATTTTGAGTTGACGCAATTCCATTTCCGTTTCCACCAATCGGTTTTTTCGATTATTATAATTAAATTAATTTGTTGGACATAACATTGTTGATAAGGGATAATATAGTTTAGCCGGCATGAAGTGTCAATAGTGTTCAGAGATTCAAGGATTTAACAATTTAAGCGAAATATTTTAAAAATAAGGGGTTGGCAACGGGATAGGTCAGCCCCGATTTTGGCCTTGCTTTCCATAGCTTCGAAGCACCGAGGGTTTCATTTGTTGGAAAGTGTATTAATTTATAGAAAGAAGGGGGAAAAGCCATGGCCACCGTTGACAGGAATAAATACAGAACGGCGGATAAATCCACCAAAGATAAGGCGGATACGTCCGCCACAAATACGGCGGATAAACTTCAGGAGCAGCGGCACAAACTGCTGGCCCTGGTGCATATTGCCAAAAAAGAGATCCCCTTAAGAGATGACGAATATCGGGATGTCATTGCATACTGGGGTGTGAGATCTTCGGCGGACATGTCCATCCCTGAGCTCGAGGAACTGGTTGAATATTTCGAATCTTTGGGATTTAAAAAGAAGGTGACAGATCCCAGGGACCCGGGACCAGGGGTCGGCCAGGTAAAAGCGCTCCAGGAACGGGTCCGAGAAGAAGCAATGAAATTGAACAACGGAGAAGTGAGGCTTAAGGGACTGGTAAAAAAAATCGCAAAGGAAGACGATCTCAGGTTTTGTCGAAACGTGAAAAAGCTGAAGCAGGTTCTCAAAGTGATTCGGCTGTTACAAAATCGGGAATAAGATATCTGTCAGTTGTTCCCGGAATTATAGTTTCAGGGAACGCTTCTGACAAATCTTGCATTATTGACACAAACTCTCCACACACGTCTCATATCCATCAATTTAGCTTCCAAAGCTGGAACGATCACCCCGATAGTGCAAAAGGCAAAAAATATTTTTCTGTCCGAACGATCAATGCCTTGTAATGAAGTTTTAGATGCTTATTATAGTTGTTTGGCTTTTTATACGACAAACATGAAAGTTGAACCCATGAAACAAGCGATCAGAAATGAAAAAATAAGAAACATCGCCATCATCGCGCATGTTGACCACGGAAAGACAACCCTTGTTGATGCCATGTTCAGGCAGAGCGGGCTCTTCAGGCCGGGCCTTGAGGTTGATGAGCGAATCATGGACAGCATGGACCTTGAAAGGGAAAGAGGCATCACCAT
>ENA-OSEO01005774-OSEO01005774.1-sediment-metagenome-genome-assembly--contig:-NODE-5774-length-11600-cov-5.848564_pt1 | contig 11600 bp, 12 predicted proteins | sample MGYA00237883_ERZ534232 | MGnify/ENA metagenome assembly ERZ534232
CGAAAGGAGCCGACCATGGACAAGATTCGCGGCGTAAACCTGGGCAACTGGATGGTGCTGGAGAAATGGATGTACCCGGAACTGTTTGCTGGGACTGACGCAGATGATGAGGACGATTTGGCGCGGATGCTCCCGCGGGAGCAGCTTGCCGAGCGGCTGGACCACCATCGCGCCACCTATATCACAGCGGAGGATTTCCAGTACATCGCGTCGCTGGGCTTGAACACGGTGCGCGTGCCCGTACCCCATTTCATCTTTGATGACGCGCCACCCTATTATGGCTGCCTCGGCACGCTGGATAACGCCTTCCAGTGGGCGGAGGCTGCCGGATTGAAGGTGCTGATCGACCTGCACACGGCGCCTGACAGCCAGAACGGGTTCGACAACGGCGGGATCACCGGCGTGTGCAAGTGGCACAAAAAGCCCGAGAACATCGACCGCACCATCGATGTGCTGGAGCGTATGGCGATCCGCTACAAGGACCACCCGGCGCTCTATGGCATTCAGTTCCTCAACGAGCCCATCTCGCCCGAGATGTTCGACCGCATCATCGCCAGCGGGCGGTACAAGCCGCGCGACCCCGAGCGCGCCGCGGGCTCGGAGGGCGTGCCGCTGGAGGTGCTGTTCGATTTCTACACCCGCGCCTACGACCGGCTGCGCCGCCACCTGGATGACGACATCGCGCTGGTGTTCCATGACGGCTTCCGATTGAAGGCGTGGAAGGATTTCATGCGCGGTCCCGAGTACAAGCACGTGGTGCTGGATACGCACATCTACATCGGGATGATGGGCGGCGGCACACCGGGCGAGCGGCCTGTCTTTGACCTGCACGGCTTTATGGAGCGCGCCCTGGTCCAGTCGGCGGCGGACATCGCCGAGATGCGGGCCTTTTTCCCGGTGGTGGTGGGCGAGTGGAGCGTCATGCACCGGCCCGCCAGCATGGGCACGCCGCTGCAGGAGCGCGCCGCCATCCGGGCCATGGGCGCGGCCCAGCTCTACGTGTGGGAGCAGGTGGATGGGTGGTTCTTCTGGAGTTACCGGGTCAAGTCAGGCGCGCCCGGGTGGGACATGCGCGACCTGGTGGAAAAGGGACACCTGCCGGCGCGGTTCGACTAGCGCCGCGGGCAAGCAGGGACGTTCAGAGAGCGTCCCTCCGGTATGGGGACGGTCAGTCTCCGACTGACCGCTGAGCGCCGGGGGCGAGCAGGGACGCTGGGAGAGCGTCCCTCCGGTATGGGGACGGTCAGTCTCCGACTGACCGCTGGGCGTCGAGCGCGAGCAGGGACGCTCGGAGAGCGTCCGTCCGGTATGGGGCCGGTCAGTCTCCGACTGACCGCTGAGCGCCGAGGGCGAATTGGGACGCTCGGAGAGCGTCCCTCCGGTATGGGGACGGTCAGTCTCCGACTGACCGCTAGGCGTCAAGCGCGAGCACGGACGCTCAGAGAGCGTCCCTCCGGTATGGGGACGGTCAGTCTCCGACTGACCGCTAGGCGTCGCGGGCGAGCAGGGACGCTCGGAGAGCGTCCCTCCGGTATGGGGACGGTGAGTCTCCGACCGACCGCTGAGCGCCGAGGGCGAGCAGGGACGGTCGGAGAGCGTCCCTCCGGTATGGGGACGGTGAGTCTCCGACTGACCGCTGAGCGCCGAGGGCGAGCAGGGACGGTCGGAGAGCGCCCTCCGGTATGGGGACGGTCAGTCTCCGACTGACCGGCGGGTGCCGAGGGCGAATGGGGACGCTCGGAGAGCGTCCCTCCGATCTAGGCGGAGGCTGCCAAATGGACACGGGTCGGGGCTGGTACAGGCCTCGTCGTCTTCCGCATCGCGACGAGCCCGGGTTGGTACAGGCGATCACCTTCCATCTTGAAGACAGCCTGCCTCTCGGGATGCTGCGGGGAGACTTGCCTCACGCGGGGAACGAGGTCGCTGAGCGCGCGCGTATGCAGCATGCCCTGGATCAGGGCTGGGGTCGGTGCACTCTGGCGGACGGGCGCGCCGCTGGAATTGTGGAGGATGCCTTGCTCTTCGGTGACACGTCGCGGTATGTGCTACTGGCCTGGGTCGTGATGCCCAACCATGTGCATGTGGTAATAGAGACTCGACGGGGGTGGCCCCTCCAACGGTTGGTGCGCGACTGGAAGACCTATAGCGCGCTGCAAATCAACGCATTGCACGGGCGCACCGGGGCACTCTGGGATCGAGAGTATTATGACCGGTATGTGCGCGATGAGCGGCACCTCGGCAATGCGATCCGCTACGTGCACAATAACCCGGTCAAGGCAGGGCTGGTGGAGAGCCCGGAGCAGTGGCGCTACAGCAGCGCCTGGCGCGTGGAGGACGTCAGCGCACCGTATCACTTGCCGTATGTCAGTGACTGATCCCCTATGCGGCGGTACGCCCGAGCGACGGTGGGGCGAAAGGTACACCCCGCAGGCGCCCGGGGCACCTGGAGGGTCAGCCTCCGGCTGACCTTTGAAGACGACGTCGCGATAGATGGGGTCAGCGGGGCCCCAATCTTCCTCGACAGTGGAGGGAAGTGCGGTTTCTGGCAACGGTGGGCCTCATGGAGGGTCAGCCTCCGGCTGACCCCTGTGGACGCCATCGCGATAGATGGGGTCAGCGGGGACGGTGGCCTCCTGGAGGGTCAGCCTCCGGCTGACCCCTGTCGACGCCATCGCGGTAGATGGGGTCAGCGGGGACGGTGGCCTCCTGGAGGATCAGCCTCCGGCTGACCCCTGTGGACGCCATCGCGGTAGATGGGGTCAGCGGGGACGGTGGCCTCCTGGAGGGTCAGCCTCCGGCTGACCCCTGTGGACGCCATCGCGATAGATGTGGTCAGCGGGGACGCCGACCCTCCGGGGGACTCTTTCGCGAATACCAGAACGCCCGCTGCGAGACGTATCTCGTAGCGGGCGTATCCAGATTCCTCAGTTGTCGCCGCTTAGATGGAGCGGGTTACCGCCCCGGCAGGAGCCCCCAGACTCTTGCTGGCTTTTCTCAGCGGCTAGAGAGGGTGACTACCAGCGGCTTGAGCCGTAAGAGCTACCGCCGCGACCACCACCACCGCGGCTACCACCGTCGCGATTCTCGCGCGGCTTGGCTTCGGCGACCTTGATGGTGCGGCCGTCCAGGTTGGTGCCGTCGAAACGCTCGACGGCGGTCTTGGCGCCCTGCTCGTCAGACATCTCGACAAAGCCAAATCCCTTGGACTGGCCTGTCTCTCGATCACTGATCACCACGGCGTCAGCGACCTCGCCAGCGTCGCTAAACAGCGTCCGCAGCGAGTCCTGATCGGTCTGATATGAAAGATTTCCTACGTACAACTTCTTGACCATTGTTCTCCGTTCATGTTCGTAAATTGGGCCGTGGCTTGTGTTGCTGGCGAGAGACGGCACGACGACCTGAGGGATGCGCCATGCGATGTTCTGCCATTCAGAGTCCCATTCCAGTGCCGTGGCCTTTGGCATCCAATGCTCTTTGGAAAGAGAACGGGGGTCCAGAAGCTGGTTCCAGGGGGAATCAGGCCAAGCCTATGTGGCCTGCTACGAGAGTCATTGTAGTCCGATTCCAATCCCTGTCAAATCACGGAAATAGATCGAATTACATTGCATTCTGTTGGAATAGAGCGCAATGGACGGGGCTCGATGGCAAAAGCGTTGACATGGACGGGCGCGGGCCATTGCCGGAATCTGCACCCTGGCACATTGCGTTCAACTCGATCCGAGTTTCCAGACATGCATTTCGCTCGCTGACGGGCGGGCAACCGTTCCACTGTCCCTGTCCAGGCCCATCCCGCGGCGTGGATCTCGTCCAGAGCGCCGTTTTCGTCACAGGACGATTCCGCGGTACACTATACAGGTTGTTGCCGCGCAGGCGCGGTACCGGTCTCCCCGCCCAATGCCAGTCACCGACAGGGGGTAAACGCATCTTGAATACCAGGCACGTCCGCATCATCTGGATCTCCCTTTTCCTTGTGCTCGTGCTCGCTGGGTGCCAGTCCTCGTCCTCTGGCCCTGCGGCCGACCAGAATGTCTATGACGGCATCGAGGTCGGTGTCACCCAGCAGGGCTACCCCTATATGGGCAGCGCCGATGCGCCGGTAACGATGCAGGAGTTCACGGACTATATATGTCCGTTTTGCGGGCGTCACTTTGCAGAGGTGGGGCCAGCGCTGATCGACAAATACATACGCACGGGTCAGGTGAGAGTCGTGTTCCGCGATCATCCCATCGCGAGCCTGCACCCTGCCTCGCACCTGGGCCACGAGGCGGCCCTGTGCGTTGCCGAACAGGGCGCGGCGATGTTCTGGGCCATGCATGACCGTCTCTTTTCCGAGGCTGGCACCTGGGGTGATTTGCCCGATCCTGCCGACTATCTGGCTGACCTGGCCAGGGAGCTGGGGGCGGACATGAAGGACTATGAGGCGTGTCTCGAGTCCGGCCGAACCGCAGAGCTGGTTAATGCCACATTGTCTGAGGCCGCCTCTTACGGCTACTCTGGCACGCCGATGTTCCGGCTGACCCGCACCGGCAGCGACGCGGCCTCCACCGTGCGCGGCGCCCAGGATCTGACCGTCTTTCAAGAGTACATCGATGCCATGATCGCGGGCGAGACGCCCGCAGAGGAGCCAACTCCCGACCCGGAGAGCCAGCTGCCCTTGTGGTTGCGCTCCGAGGGGCTGGCGGCCGATCCCGAGAACCCCGGCTATAATATGGCGGGCGATGCTTTCAAGGGGAACCCGGAGGCGGCGGTCAAGGTGATCCAGTTCTGCGACTTTCAGGATCCCAGTTGCCGCAAGCACGCGCTGGAGGTGCAACCGGCCATAGATGAGACCTTTGTCGAGCCGGGCAAGGTGCTGTGGCTGTTCAAGAACCTGCCCTCACGCAGCAATGCGCAGGCGGCCATCGCGGCTGCCGCGGGCGAGTGCGGCGGCGCACAGGAGCAGTTCTGGGCGATGCACCAGGCCATCTTTGCTGGCGTCGATCAGTGGGCCGTGGATGATCCCGTGCCCGGGCTCGTGGCCATCGCCGGCGAGGTTGGGCTGGACACCGAGGCCTTTGCTACCTGCCTGGATGGCCGCGCCGCCATGGAGAGGGTGGTGGCCGACCTCTCGGATGCGCTCGAGCTGGGCGCGGGCAGCCCCGTGCTGGCTGTGCTGCACAGCGGCGGCCTGCAGGGTTACCCCATGACCGTGTCGGTGGATGAGCTCACTGGCATCCTCGCTGGCCTCGTCGGGGATGGGGACGGCGGAGAGTAACGGGGCCGGCTACTGGTTCAGTCGACGGGCGGGTCCCTTGTCGGGATCCGCCCGTTTCCATACATGGTAGCATCGCTCAAGCCCATGGCGGCGGCCACTGGAGGGCAGCACACCGGTGATCTCCTCGGCAACCTCCTGCGTGCTGCCGTACCGTGTGGCATAGGCCACAAGCACCCTGTCAGCCATGGTCATCCTTCTTCACATTGGCGGCTCAGGCTTCGCCCAGCCACTGTGCGGGCACGTGTAGGTTGGGTTCGCTACGGAACAGCGCGCGCACGTCCCCAAATGTGGCGTCGCCTCCGGTGGTAAGAGTCGCCCAGCAGTCCTCCAACGCGCGATTCTCCGACACGCCCGTGGCCAGGTACCCATGCCCGCCATCCCAGGGCAGAATCTCGACCTTGTTGAGGGCCAGCAGGTCGCGAATCAGGTTCCCCCGGATGAAATCCCAGCCGTGCATGTCAAAGATGCCGAACGCGTCGGGATCGGCCTTGCCCTCGCGGCACATCTGCCAGGCCTGCCCCGCCACGATGAACTGGTCGCGCGGCACGTCCAGCGGATCAAAGGCGAGTTGCAGTTGCTCGCGCTGGAAGGCATCGATCTGCCCGTCCACCAGCACCCAGCGGCCCAGATCGCCGTTCCAGTACTCGGCGACCCAGTGATCCTCATAGTGATCGGGCATAAAGTAGGCCCCAAAGCCGCAGCGGGCGCGGGCCGGGATGCCCTGGTGGCGCATCATTGCCACGAGCAGGACGGTAAAGTCGCGGCAGTTGCCCACCAGCCGGTGCTCCAGGTCGCGCGGCTCGCTCAGCGGGCGCGCGTCGAGTGAGCGGATCCGGGCCAGCATCCGGGTGACCAGCCTGAGATTGACCTCCTGCGAGCGCTCCTCACTCAGCGACACGCCATAGCGCTCTGCCCAGAAGATGTGTAACAGCAGTCCCTGCAGTACCTTGACCAGGCCAGCGACATCTGTGGGCAGACCGTCGAGCATCCGTTTGTAGCCATGCGGGTGCGTGACCGGGCCGGGGCAGGCATAGTACACGCGGGGATCCAGGCTATCCTCGGCCAGCCAGGTCTCGATGGCGCGCTGGTGGGTGGCATAGTGGCGGTAGGTGTCCCCTGCGATCAGGCGAGCCAAACCGCCGGCGCCTGGGCCATCGTAGCGCCCCGGCGTAAACAACTCGTCATCGGTAAAGGGCTCGATGGCCCGCCGAAGCTCGAGGCCCGTGCTGGTGAACTCGGAGAGCACCAGCGACAGACGTCTATCTTTCCACTCCTGGTAGATCTCGTCATTCCGGGCATCCAGATCGGTCCAGGAGCGAGGGGTAAAATGCTCTCCGCCCGCCGCCTCGCGCAGCAGTCCGAGCAGCCAGTGCTCCCAGGCCACGATGTGCGCCACAATATCCTTAATTGACCAGACACCCTGCACTCCGGGCGTGCGGAGCCTGTCCGAGTCCAGGGCCTCGATCAGAACCCAAAAGTCATCGCGGGAGCGATGAATACACTCCAGTAGCTGCTCTTTTGTCTGGGGCTCCCTCATCAGGGTTACTCCTCGGCTTGACGCGCCGTGTTAGTATACTGAGTATGCTCTTTCGGCTGCCAGTTGCTCAACACGGATCATGATGACAAGTGACCCAGGCGCGCTAGCGCGAGGCCGGCCCACAGTTTGAAGCGTACCCGCGACGCACTGTCACGTCAAGCAGAACCGGCGCAGGAGTGTGTTCCTGCGCCGGATCGAAAGCGATGCCCCAAAAGGGCGTCTAGTAGCGCAATACCGCCGCAGCCACCTCACCGCCGGGCATCTCGTCGGGCGCCAGGCCGTAGACTGACCCGCTGTTCCGCAGCGTCAGCAACGCCGCCAGGTCGAGCAGATCGCTGTCGGCCGGCTCGGGATCCGCGTGGATCTCCACCTCGCCGGTCTCGCCATCGAGGCGGCCCCACACCTGTGCGCCGACGGCGACGAACAGCGCATCCACACGCCCGTGCAGAGCGGCGGCGACGACCTCGGCCACGTCGGTGGCGGTGCGCCCGGTGCCGGCGAGCTGAGCGTATCGGGCTGCGGCCGCGGTGCGGCTAGCCGAAAATAGCGGCTCCACCAGCGGCCAGGCGCTGGCGTGCAGTTCCTCTGGCCGCAACACGTCCGGATTGCCTGGCACGCCCTCGTCCACGAGATGCGGGTAGGTGTTGGCCTCGCGGTAGAGCGGGAACAGGAACTCGACGCCCGCCAGTACCAGCGGCGATTGCCCACCCTTGATCAGTCGGCCAAGCTCATCGTCGATCTTGTGGAACCAGCGCAAGATGCGGTCCTTGGCCTCGTCGCTGGGGTCGTGGCCGTGGTACGAGGCCGGCCGCTGACCATATCCCGATGTTGTGCCGGTGTGGAACTGGAGCTGGCGTTCGTAGTGCTCATACTGGAGCGCCTCTGCCAGGGTAGGCGGGGTGTGCTCCGGTGCCATCTCCTGGACCGTGTGCCGCGTCGCATCGAGCAGGCGTACCTGCTTCTGGCTGAGAGCCAGAATAAAGATGTGACCATCGCTGGCCAGATACGGGACCAGCGGCTTGACATGAAAACGCTGCCCCACCACGAGCAACTCTGGAAGCTCCAGGGTCAGGCGAAAAGAACGGAAGAACCCTTCCCCCGCAAAGACGGCCAGGCCGATGCCGCCGCTGGACCAAAAGAGCGGATCCTGCAGCAGCGCCTCGGCCGGGGCGAGAATAGCGTGCGCATCGGGCGTCCGCAGCCCATGCGCCCGCAGCCGCTCCTCGGCGTCCCGCAGCATGTTCCTGAAGCGAATCGGGTCCTGCTCGGTATCGCGGAGCGGATGGGTGGGCATATACAGCGAGACGCACCACCCCCCTTGAGCCTCGATCAGTGTCTGCAGATCCTGAACGGTAAAGATGTCCATCTGCGCGTCCTCCTTGACGGCTCCGGCGCCGGATGAGGGGCGCCAGGCGATGTTGTTCAGCCGTCGACCCTGTGACCTGTGGCGGCCGGTTGGCACGTGTGGTCTTGCGGCTGTGGCTGGAGTATACCAGAAGGACCCGGGGGTTGGCCAGCGCCAAAGGGCGTATTTTCCGCCGCGAAGGGTTGCCGAGAGAAAACTGGAGGAAAGCAGCGGGCGGCGCTACCGGTCCAGGACACGGTCGGCGAGGTTATCCGCGTGGTCGCTGATGCGCTCCAGGTTGCGCAGCGCCTCGACAAAGATCAGGCTAGCCTCTGGATCGCAGTCGCCGTCCTGGATGCGCGCCATGTGCCGCTCGCGCGAGGTAAGGTTGATGCGATCCATCTCGTCTTCCATCAGCCGCATCTGTTCCGCCAGCGCGCGATCGTCCCCGATGAGGGCCTGCAGCACGCTGCTCAGGGTGGCCTGCACATGATCAAAGGCGTTCTCGAGATCCTGCCGGGCGAGGTCGCTAAAGGGCACCCCATGATTGAAGCGATCCTGCGCCGCCTCCGCCAGGTTCTCGGCGTGATCGCCCACCCGCTCCAGATCCACATTGACGTTCTTGATGCGAAAACACTGCTGGCGCTCTTGCTCTGCCAGGTCCTCGGCGATGACGCTGTTGATAAAGCCCTCGATCGAGTCGCAGAGCGGGTCCAGCACCTCGCGCTCCAGCCGCACGACCTCGTGCGCCTTTTCCATATCGAGATCCAGCAGTGCCTCACGGCTCTGGGCCAGCATGTCCAGCGCCATCGCTCCCATATGGTTCAGCTCGCGCTGGCCCGCGCCGATGGCAATGGCCTGGCCGGGGCGAAAGTCAGCATGGCCAAAGCGCGTCTGCAGCGTCTGGAGCAGCTCCGCCTGGCTGACGGTTGTCGATGTTTCTGCCATGGCCTCCTCGGCGAGAACGATGGCAAGATGGGAGGCGGTTGTCGATATCGCTCAACGCGGAGGCTATCCGAACTGCGCCCAACGCGCAAGCGGCCGTGCGTGAGCCCGGCGGGCGGCAAGTGGCGATGGGTACATCGCTGCCACGGGCCGCGGCAGACCCAGGGGGATAAGGGAGCAGACCAGTTTCCCGGCATGGTGCTCACATCATTGACACCAACCACTGGACATACTATGCTTGCATTGGCGATGTGAGGGGCACGGGATGGGGGGGGGCGAGCGCAGCTTTGGCTGCATAGGAGGTGTTTATGGACAGACCGTTACCTGGTATCGCGCGATGGACGTTTATGATTCACATGGTCGTGGCGACCCTGTTGGGAATAGCGTTGCTCGTGTTCCCGACTGTACTGGGGGCAGCGCTGGGTTACACGGATGACCCGGCGGGCCTGGTCACCGTTCTCAGAGGCTACGGCGTCCTGCTGATGGTTTTTGGGGGCCTGACTTCCTTCCTGGGTGCGCGGTCCAGGAGCTGGCAGCCAGTGGAGATCATCGTGATCTCGGAGGTCGCCTATCTCGCCGTGGCAACATTCCTTTACTTGTTCAGCCTGATCACGGGCCAGGGCCCCGTGTTGGGCAACGTCGTGTCTCTGGTGGTGTGCGCTGTGCTGCTGGTGCTCTTCTGGATGTCCTGGCAGAAAAGGCCGGTCGCCTGAAGAGCAGTGGCGGCTCCTCACGTCGCCTGTGATGCCGCCTCTACAGCAGTTCCCCCTGCATGGCGCCGGGGGTCTCCTCCCGCTCTGCGCACGCGAGGATGCTAAAAGAGCGTGCCCTGCTGCGGCGCTGGCCTGGCGGGCGATGGCGTCCTCGACAGGAGCTCCCCCGTCCAGCGGTCCCAATCGGTCTCCTCGGGGACCAGGCTGGCGGCGCCCGCCAGGTGCGGGTCGGCGAGCATGCCGCGGGCGCCGTCGCTTCCGGGCACGACATACACCGGGCGGCCCAATCTAACCGCCCGTTTGGCGGCGTTCATGGTGCCCGAGTCTCGCCCGCCCGCTTCAGGTGCGGAGGCGTCGGCGACGATCACCGCCAAACTGAGCGCCACGATCACGCCGTTGCGGACCATCAGGCGGCGGGGGATGCTGCGTTCCTCCGGCGCGTACTCTGACACCAGCGCTCCCTGCTGCGTGATCTGCTCGGCCAGGCCCCGGTTCTGCGTGGGGTGAATGGCGCTAAAGCCCGAGGGCAGCACGGCGATCGTCCGGCCGCCGGCGCGCCAAGCGCCGGTCGTTGACGTTCATCACTCGGACCTACGGAGTCCGACCATCCTGCCAACCACGGTGCCGGAGCAGGATGAACTGAGATAGCGACAGTGCCAGGTTGCGCGCGAGGCGTGCTTGGTCTCTCTCGGCAATGTACGGGTGGCCCCCTGTGTCGCTGAGCAGACCGTAGACGTATCGGAATGCGTTGACTTCTTCCTCGCTCAGCAGCCTCTGCGTCTCCAGGTAGATTCGTACCTTCACCGGATAGTCGTAGATGTTCTTGTCGAGGCCGGATCCTGTACTGGACCAGCAATGGCTATCTGCGACCTCCCGAAGCACACACTCCATGTACTTGCGACTGTTCGCGATACAGTCGTCCCATTTGCTGTCTCGATAGTGGATATCGGCGAGGTCTAGGTGGTGCTGCAGAACATCGAGGTTTCGTAGCTTGCACTCGCGTGCAAGCGTGCCAAGCAGGCCAAGCTCCTCCTCCTCATCTAGCACGTTCGGCTCCAAGGCCACCAGCTGACCGTTGCGTAGCATGTAGCCGTCCAGTTCCAGATGTGCCCTCAACGCGGATATAAACGCGTCTGCGGGTTCAGATCGGTACCAGAGGGATTCCTCGCTGTCGGCCCAGACGAGGATATCCTGCGCGAGGCGTACAAGAAGAACCTGTCCTTGAGCCTGCCTGTCTTCGAGCGTCGAAGGGCGCATATCCTGCCGCAGGCTCTCACCAGTGTGGATGCCCATCACGAACTCCTTAATCGACGCGTTGTAGGCTTGCCCAAGGTTCTTGGCCATATTCAGAATGGCGATTGGATACTCACGCTCATAGAGGAAGTAGTAGAAGGGTGGTTGATACCTACTACTCGGGAAGACGCCCTTAAGCCCACGAATCCTGCGATCGGCGGCCACGCCGGATAACAGCGATTCGCAGGCCATCGCTAGGTCCATGGAGGATCGTCGACTGATCATGCAGTGCTACCTCTCAGTAGGCATCGTCTCGTTCGTGGCAGCCCAAGGGCTACGTAGGCATTCGGCTGGGAGCCGGCACCGTGCTCATCGCTAGCCGCGATATCATGCATCACACGCGCACCTCGGCGGCTGGTTGCGGGTGTAGCACCGCAAGACGCGCGGTTTCCGTAAGCCTTGCGAACCCGCTACTCGGACCCTCTTGGCCCCTGCACTAGGAGCCTGTTGACATATGGGGCCCGCAGTGCCCCCGGCGCAACTGCGCTGGCACTTTGACAACCAAAGACGACG
>ENA-OSEO01005775-OSEO01005775.1-sediment-metagenome-genome-assembly--contig:-NODE-5775-length-11597-cov-3.498611_pt1 | contig 11597 bp, 9 predicted proteins | sample MGYA00237883_ERZ534232 | MGnify/ENA metagenome assembly ERZ534232
TTCCTGAGGTTTGCTACCTTAACCATGATACCCCTCCCGGCCAGCGGGCGTCTACGGCGGCAGACGCCCGGATTCCAGCAGCCCGCCGTAGCGCTGGCCCAAGAGGGCAAAAGCTGGTCCTCCGCCCCCTTGAACCCAGGCGCCCCCGGCGCTGACCGCCTTACTTCAGGCTGTCAATAGTCTTCTTGACCTGTTTGATCAGGGCATAGTCCCTATCACTGACGATCTTCCAGCCGCTAATGTTCCCAAAGGCCTTAACCTTGTTGGCGTCTTTGGGGACAGTGGTAATCGCCTTTTTCAAAGCGGCCTTGGTTTTTTCCGGCAAGTCCTGGCGATAAGCCACGGGAGAACCGGGCAGGGGGATGGATTTCCAGATAATGATGTTGGTCTGGGGTGAGATCTTCCCCTTGGCCACCAGACCGGGATAGGTCATATCATTATCGGCCGCCATATCCACTGTCCGGTTTTTCACCATGAGTTCGGCGGCGTCATGAGTGCCGCTGAAGCCCACCTTTTTGAAGGTCTGCTCGGGCTTGAGGCCGACCTTCCACACGAAGTACCGGGGTATGGCATAGCCGGAGGTGGACGCCGGGTCGGTGAAAGTAAAGGTCAGCTGCTGCTTAAATTTATTCAGTCTTTGCTTGATCTCCTGCATCCCCTTTTCGCCTTCCAGGGGAGTGGAGATGCCCAGCTTTTTGGCGGTTTCCGGGGTGGCCACCAGATAGGAGCAATAAGTGCTTTTGCCCTGGGGATTGACGCCCACTGCAAAGGCCTCGGCCCTAGCCCGGCCATTGGCCATCACATAGGAGAAGGGGCCGAACCAGGCGAAATCCACCTTCTTGGCCCGCATGGCCTCGATTACCCCGGTGTAGTCAGTGGCGGTGAAGAGTTTGATACACTGCCCTAGCGATTTCTCCATCCAGGCCTTCATGGGTTTGATTTGCTCAATCATGGCCTTGGGGTCTTCCGCCGGGATGAGGCCCATGATTAAACAGTCCTTCGCGGCCCAGGCCCCACCAATCATAGAGGTAAATAAGACAGTCAAACTCAGTAAAACAAAGAATGTCTTTTTCACGCCTTAATCCTCCCAATTGAATTTAATTAACTTACTAAGTTGAAGCCATTGACTTGATAGCACCGTTATGCTGCGGGCGTTATCAATGCATGGCAGGATATGTTCTCATCATTTCATATGCAGTTACGCCTCTCCATTAGTTAAATCAATTTTAATGCTACAGGAGTCACCCCTGAACTTGGTAATACAGTATTCCACTATTTCACTATACTGGTCTTTGGCTGTACTTTTAACTATGAGAATAGGAATTTTAGGTGAAAGTTGTAACACTTCCTGATCAAACTCTGCGGGCATAGCCACCTCAAAAGTAGAAGACGCGCGTTGCGCTTCCACCCCGAACTCCTCCCGGAGAGTCCGATAGAGGGAAAAAGAACCGGTCAAAAAGGTTTGCAGCCCGGGAAACCTGGTGGTGCTAAGATACGAGGTAGTGCAACAGACCGGGAATTGATCCGCAAACCGGAGTATTTCCAGGACCGTTATCTTTTCTTCCGGGGACAAGGCCAAGTGGTCGGCCAGTTCCTCTCCCGCGGCGATTTCATAGGCATTGAGCAATCTGGCCTCGGGATGCAAGCCTACCGCCAAGATGGCAGTGGTGAATTGGGTTTTGGTGGAAATCCGGTAAGGAATTTTTCCATCGGCTACAAAGGTTCCCTTGCCCTTGATCCGGTACACCAGGCCTTCGTCCTCCATGACCTCCAGGGCCCGCCGCACGGTATGCCGATTGAGCTTGTATTTTCTGCTCATCTCCATCTCGGTGGGAAGCTGCGAACTGGAGGCAAAGACCCCGTTTTCTATCTGCTCCATGAGAATGGCGGACAGCTGTCGATAGCAGGAAATATCGGTATTTTTCTTGATCATCTGTGCCTCATCCTGAACTTGTCTAGATGTCTAGACGTATATCAGGCCCATGTTTTTCTATGATGAGGAGAAAGCTAATTTATGATTAACTTGGTTAGTTTTTGATTAGGAAGGTGGAGGATTGAAAGCGGTTTCAGCGCAGAAACAGGCACCGCCTCATCTTTGGGGTCTATTATGGGGGCGGGATCATGAATGAATGGTGAGCAAGAATCAAAAGATATATCGAATACCGAGCATTGGAAGACCTGGATTGATAACAGAAAATCCGAAATAACGGCACGTGGCAGCAAGCATCGGCACCTCTTCCCTGCTCTCCGGAGGCATTTCTTCTTGGGCATCCCCTTCTAGGGCGGGGCAATGGCCAAGAGGCGGCGGCAGGATTAATTGACTTCCATGGAAGTATATCCTTGTTGGAGCGTACTTCACCAGATCCGCAGTCATTTTGAAGTTCAATTTTTTCATGATTTTGGCCCGGTGGTGATGTACCGTCCGGTCACTGATATAGAGGAGGACTCCGATTTCTTTGCTGGATTTGCCTTCAGCTGATTGGTTGGCTGGTCTCCCTCGATCTTTTGAGTGCGAATCCTGGCAGCCTTGGCCAAAGCCATGTCGTCTTTGAATTGACGTCCGGCTTGCTATCTCAGGAAACTCCTTTATTTTCCGGGCCTCAAGTAGAAGCAGGTAGTTAGCGGTAAAACTATCATTCTGGTCTCCGGAACCAAAGGCCGGGCGTTCGAGTCGCCCATCGCCCGCCAGTAATATCAAGGGGTTAGGTTAACGCCTAACCCCTTGTCCTTTTTCTCTGCCACACCACCCCCCATACAATGCGAGAGGTCCTGGTCCTATCAGGTTATCTTGGGGCGCATATCAAGGAACTTGCATGTCAAGGCGGGGTCCTGCTCTGGCAATGTTTCACCCTGCCCGGTTTGTGGAAGGCCATTGACCCGACCGGAAGCATCGCTAGACCAGGAGAAAATAGAGTTAATGGGCTCTGCCGGTAATCGGCCACCGGCCATGCCCCTGACTTAAGGCATTAAGTTCTGGACTAATTCCGTTTCTTCTTCTAACCTGGGGGTTAGACCTAACCACCAGTACCAGAACGAAATACTTAAGATGTCGATCTTTGCCAATTTTAAGGGGGATTTATCCGGCGCGTTGACCGCGGCCACCATCACCATGCCCCAGTGCATCGGTTATGGCATTATTGTGTTCGCACCCCTGGGCGTTGATTTTGCTTCCAGCGGCGCACTCCTCGGTCTCTATACCGCGGTCTTCGCCGGTTTCCTGGCCGCCTGGCTGGGGGGCAATCCTCTCCAGATAACCGGCCCCAAGGCCCCTTCCACTCTGGTTCTGGCCGCGTTGGTGGCGCTCTTGGTGGCTAATCCGCATCTGCCCGAGTCCCTGGAATCCCGGGTGGCGGTGTTAATCGGCCTGGTGTCCATCACCATCCTCATCGGCGGGATTTTTCAGGTCTGTTTGGGCTCCCTGGGTATCGGCAACCTCATCAAATATGTGCCCTACCCGGTGGTGGCCGGTTTTACCAACGGCATCGCCTTTATTCTGGTGCAGAGACAACTGGGACCGCTTTTGGGCATCGGCGGCAAGTCAAGTTTTACTGCCGTTTTTACCCACCTTTCCAACATCGAGCCCCTGACCATCGTGGTAGGGCTGTCCACCCTGGTGACCATCTTTCTGGCGCCCCGCTGGCTTAAATTTATACCCGCCAGTATCGCCGGGTTGCTGGTGGGAACCGGAATTTACTACGGCATCGGCTCCTTTAGCGGCTATGCCTACCTGGGCCCGCTTATCGGCAAAATCAGCACCAAGTGGCCGGAACCGCTGGTTTATCTTGATCTGCTGCGGACCTGGAACCTGCGGCAGGTGTGGAGTTTCCTGCCCTATCTCTTCATCCCCGGGCTGGTCCTGGGATTACTGGGTTCCTTGGAGTCCCTCCTGACTTGTGTGGCCGCCGACAACCTGAGCGGCAACCGGCATCACAGCAATCGGGAGTTGATCGGCCAGGGCCTGGGCAACATCGTCTCCTCCTTTTTCGGCGCTATCTTCGCCGCCGGTAGTGTGCCCCGCACCCTGGCCAATTATCAGGCCGGCGGCCGGACCTCCCTGTCGGGCATGATGTGCAGCGTCATCATCCTCTTGGTCATCCTGGTGCTTGGTCCCCTGGTGGGCAAAATCCCCCTGGCCGTCATCGCCGGGATTATCATTGCCGTGGCCATTACCATGGTGGATAAGGGCAGCATCAACATCGTCAAGAAATTGGCCGCCAGGACCAAGCGGCATCGCCGGATCCCTTTCAAATCTGAAAAAGATATTATCTTCGATCTGTTCATTTCTCTGACCGTTGCCGTCATAACCGTAATTTTCGAGTTAATCGAGGCGGTGGGCATCGGTGTGGTCATCGCCTCGCTGCTTTTTATTGCCAAGATGGGGAAGTCGATTATCCGGCGCACTTACCATGGCGATAGCGTCCATGCGAAAAAGGTGCGCCTGGGAACTCACAGCGCCATCCTGGAGCAGGAAGGCCGGAGGATTGCCGTTTTTGAACTCCAGGGCCCCCTGTTTTTCGGGTCCGCCGAAAGCCTGGCCAAAGAAGTGGAGCAAGCTTGGGGGACGGCTGACTACTGCATCCTGGATATGCAGCGGGTGAATGAAGTTGACAGCACCGGAGCCAATATCATTCTGCACCTGATCAATAGTGCGCCCGTACGGGGGAAACACTTATTGACCAGTTATCTGCATGGCAACCCGGGACTGTGGAAGTTTATCGAGATCATGGATTTGAAAAAGGTGCTCAAGAAAGGGAAATTTTTCCCGGATACCGATGCCGCTCTGGAATGGGCCGAGGAAGATATTTTGGCTCAGGTGTGCCTTTTGGAGGATATCAGGAAGGAAATTCCCCTGGAGGACATGGAGATCACCCAAGGGTTTACCACCCGGGAACTTGAATCCCTTAAACGCCGACTGGTCTTGCGGTCATTTCCGGAAGGTGAACGCCTAATCCTCATAGGAGACCCCAACCGGGACTTATTCCTGCTGACCAAAGGCTCGGTAACCATCAAGGTGCCCCTACCCCAAAGCCATCGTTTTAAGCGGCTGTTAACCTTTGGCGCCGGAGTCATCATCGGCGAGATGGCCTTGCTGGACGCCAAACCACGGTCCGCCGACGTCTGGGTCGAAGAAAACTCCCAGGTGCTCGTTCTCCCTTACGAGGAATTTATCGCCTTATCCCAGGAGGAGCCGGCGGTGGCCTTGAAATTGGTGCTTAATATCGGCAAAGTGCTCTCCATGAATGTCCGGCGCGGCACCAGGGAATTGCAGGCCCTGGAAGAAGTCTGAACCCCTCCATCCGTGGGATTCCCGCCCGAACTCAGTGCCGGGTATGGCTAGGGAGAACCGCCACCTGCCGGCACAGGGTAACGATATCTTCCTGGACGTCGAGCCAGTTTACTTCCGGTATGGGGCTGTATTGGGCCAGTTTATAATCTTTCATCCTGGCGCCATGAAATCTCAGCACCATCACCACAAAGAGGGAGGGGGGCTCCACTGCCACCAGGAGCCGCAGGATTTTTACTCCGAAGCCGTTGGTAAACCGGATAATGAGCATTTCCCCCTCACTGGTCGTATCTTTGTGAATCATGACAATATGCGGATCGATATCCTCCACGAATTCCGGGGAGCAATACCAGGAACCCTTGCTGGTAATTTCCAGGGACTGCATAGTTAAGATCTCCTAATCTCTGGCAAATATTTCCTTGATGGTGGTTATCGGCCCGTATTGGGCCACCAGGTCTTTAGCCTCCTCCCGCACCAACTCCGGGTCAGGCTCTTTACCGATATTTTCCAGGTAAATTTTGGCCAGCTCGGCGCTGAGCCGGGTGACCGCTTGTTCTTCCGGCAACATAACTTCCTCCAATGCTCCCCCACTTAATTGCGACACCCGCAGCCCCCTTGCTGTCTTTAATACCGTTTCCGGTTTTCAGTTATCGGTTTTCGGTAGAAAGAGCGAAGGTAAGATTCCCTCCTTTTCTGCTTGCAGGCATTATCGTCCCCCAAGATGTAATTCTGATTAGGGGAACGCTAATAATTGGTAAAAAATGATTGGTGGTAAAAGGATTGATACGGAAAAGGAAAAAGGGGAAATTTCAGGGATGGTCTTTCTAGGTAATCAGAGAAATTTTAAGGGGCGCGGGCGCCGCGGCTTCAGGCGGAGGTTACCAGAGTTTTTATCCGAAACGGCCGGTGATATATTCCTCGGTTTTTTTCCGGGTGGGTTTGGTGAAGATCACGGAGGTGGAGCCAAACTCCACGATCCGCCCCTGATAAAAAAAGGCGGTGAAATCGGAGACCCGGGCGGCCTGCTGCATATTGTGGGTGACGATAGCGATGGAATAATGGGCCTTCAAATCATGAATCAACTCTTCAATCTTGGCGGTGCCGATGGGGTCGATGGCGGAGCAAGGTTCATCCATGAGCAGCAGTTCCGGTTCCACCACAATGGCCCGGGCGATACACAACCGCTGTTGCTGGCCCCCGGACAGGGAAGTTCCGGGGCGGTGCAAATGGTCCTTGATCTCCTCCCAAAGGGCAGCGCGCTGCAAGGCTTCTTCCACCCGGTCGGCAATTTCACTCTTGCTCAGAGAATAGTGCATCTTCAGTCCATAAGCCACGTTATCGAAGACCGACATGGGGAAAGGGGTGGGCTTTTGGAAGATCATGCCCACCTTGCGGCGCAATTCCATGATGTCGTAATCCAGGTCCAGGATGTTCATGCCGTCCAACAGCACCTGGCCTTCGGCCCGCTGATCCCGGTAGAGTTCATAGATGCGGTTATAGACCCGGATATGGGTGGATTTGCCGCAGCCCGAGGGACCGATGATGGCCGTCACCCGGTTTTGGGCAATGTCCAGATTATTGTCAAAGAGGGCCTGGGTTTCCCCATAGAAGAAATCAAGATGGCGGGTAGCCACCTTACTTTCCAGCCCCTCCTCCGCCAGGATGCGCTCGGATTCGATGGGGTTTTCGCTTTCAGGTTCCAATTCTGGAATTTTGTTAGCCATTTGCATGATTAATTTAATCCACGGAGTCCTATGGTACCATAAGTTTTTGCAAAATCAGGCCTTCTTTTCCCGGAGAATAAAGCGGGCCAGGAGGGTGACCAGCAGGACCCCGGCGGTGATGAGGAGGGAGGCCCCCCAAGCCTTTTGTTGCCAGTCGGGGTAGGGGGACATGGCGTAATCAAAGATGGTGACCGTGAGATTAGAGGTGGGTTCGCCCAAAGAATGAAACCAATAAGGGCTGTTCAGCGCCGTGAACAATAAGGGCGCAGTCTCCCCGCTCACCCGGGCCACCGCCAGCAGGACCCCGGTTATCAATCCGGCCTTGGCGGCCCGAAAGACGATGGCCAGAGTCACCTTCCAGCGCGGCACCCCCAAGGCCAGGGCCGATTCCCGGAGGGTGTTGGGCACCAACCTGAGCATGTCCTCGGTGGTGCGGGCTACCACGGGCAGCATGAGGATCGCCAGGGCCAGGGCTCCGGCGTACCCGGAAAAATTCCCCAAAGGCACCACCACTATGGTATAGGCGAAGACCCCCACAATGATGGAAGGCATGCCCATCAGCACATTGGCGGAGAAGCGGCTGAAATCGGCCATCTTGGAGTCTTCGCTGAACTCCGCCAGGTAAACTCCCGCCAGGAGCCCTAAAGGGACGGCGATCAAAGTGGCCGCCAGGGTCAAGACCAGGGTGCCGATTATGGCATTGGCCAGCCCGCCGCCCGGAACTCCCGGAGGAGTGGGAAGTTGGGTGAAAAAAGAGAGGTTCAGGGCTCCCACCCCCCGGACCACGATGACGGAAATGATCCACACCAGGATGGCAATGCCCGTCAGGGCCGACCCGGCCGCCCAGATACTCACCAACCCGTTGACCACCCGGCGGCCGGTGGGGGGCCGCAATTTCATAAGCCCACACTCCAGGCCCGGTACATGCGCCTGAGCAGCATCTGGGAGATTATCTGGACCAGATAGGTCAGAAGATAGAGCACCAACCCCAGGGCCACCAGGGAACCGATATACAAAGGCTCCGTGGCTTCGCTGAACTCATTGGCCAGGGTGGAGGCAATGGTATTGCCGGGGGCAAAAAGGGAGGCGGCGATCCTATGGGCGTTGCCGATAACAAAGGTAACGGCCATGGTCTCTCCCAAGGCCCGTCCCAGGCCCAGGAAAACCGCGCCGATAATGCCCACCAGGCCGTACGGAATGGTCACTTTATAGGTCACCTCCCAGGTAGTGGCCCCCAGGCCGAAAGCCGATTCCTTCACCACGTTGGGGACCAACTTAAAAACGTCCCGGGTGATGGCGCTGATGAAAGGCAGCACCATAAAGGCCAGAATAATACCGGCGGTGAGCATGCCGATGCCCAGGGGCGGTCCTTGGAACAGAGGCAGAAAACCCAGAGTCTTGCCCAGGACCGGCTGGACGTAATGGGCCATGAAAGGCGCAAAAACAAACAAGCCCCACATGCCGTAAATAATGCTGGGGATGGCCGCCAGCAGCTCGATCATGGTCCCCACCAGGCGGCTGATTTTGGGCGAGGCCAATTCCACCAGGAAAAGGGCGATGGCCAGACTTAAAGGGACGGCGATGACCATGGCGATGAGGGTGGAGACCAGGGTGCCGTAGATACTGCTGGCGGCCCCAAAAGATTGGAGCACCGGGTTCCAGTCTTCGGAGACCAAAAAACCCGGGCCGAACTTTTTCAGGGCCGGCAGGGAAGAGTGGATCAGCTCCACGCCGATGGCGACCATCACCAAGGGCACAAACATGGCGGAGACCACGGTGACCCAGCGGAAGGCAGTATCCCCCCTGGCGGTGGCGCGGGTTTGGCCGCCGGCCTTGGGAACCACCCGCAGGGGCAGAGTAAACTCTTCGCCCCCCTCTGAACTGATGATGTTCTTATTCATTAATCTTATGCCAAGTTAAGGCGTGAGACCTGGCTTTCAACCCTTAAAAGACATTCTGAGGGGGGGAGCAGGGGCCCCGTGGCACAGCTTCTCCTCTGCGGCAGCCCCGCCTCCATACCCTCAGAATCAGGTGTATCAGGTTTTTACGGCCACACCGGCTTGCCGCCGGACTTCACCTCTTTCCAGGTTGCCTCCACCATTTTCACCACGTTATCGGGCATGGGGACATAGTGGAGCTTTTTGGCCATGCCGCCGCCGTGCTTATAACTCCAGGCGCAGAATTTGAGGATTTCTTTGGCCTTCGCGGCATCGGGATAATCCTTGTGCACCATGATATAGGTGGCGCCGACGATGGGCCAGCTCTTTTCTCCCGGCTGGTTAATGAGCATCAGGGAAAAACCTTTGGGAGCCTTGGACCAATCGGCGTTGGCCGCGGCGGCCTGGAAGGTGTCCATATCCGGTTGAACCAACTTTCCGGCCTGGTTCTTCAGGGCAGCATGGGGGATCTTGTTTTGCAGGGCATAGGCGTATTCCACGTAACCGATGGAGCCGTTCACCGCTTTCACCTGCCCGGCCACGCCGGCATTACCCTTGCCGCCGATGCTGTTGGGGGCCGGCCATTTCACCGCTTTACCGGCTCCCACTTTGGCCTGCCAATCCGGAGAAACCGCAGCCAGGTAGCTGGTAAAGATAAAGGTGGTACCGGAACCGTCGGTGCGGTGGGCCACGGTGATGGCTTGGGAGGGCAGCTTCAAGTCCGGGTTGAGTTTTTTAATCTCCGGGGCGTCCCATTTGGTGATTTTGCCCTGGAAGATGGCGGCCAGGGTGGTTCCGTCCAGCTTGAGTTCCCCGGCTTTTACTCCCGGGACATTGATCACCGGCACTACGCCGCCCATAACGGTGGGGAATTGGACGATCCCATACTTATCCAGGTCGGCAGGCTTGAGGGGCTCATCCGTGCCGCCGAAATCCACGGTCTTGGCCTTCATCTGGGCAATGCCGCCGCCGGAGCCAATAGACTGATAATTGATCTTAATCTTGGTTAGTTCATGATATTTGTGGGCCCATTGGGAGTAAACGGGATAGGGGAAAGAAGCCCCGGCTCCATTGATGGTTACTTGAGCCTGGGCCATGGGCGCACACCAGAGCAACATCAGGGCGGCCAGAATAAATAGTAAGCCTTTTTTCATTAGTAATCTCCTTAAATATTTATGGGCGGACCAAACCGTCCTCTATTGTAAATAGATAGTGCAAGTTTGTTAGGAAATGATTAGGTAATGGTTAATCTTTCGATAAATCTGGCAAATAGGGGCTTTAGTCTGGGAGAAGATGCAAGGAAAACACACTGCCTTTCCCCGGCGTGCTGGCCACCGTCACCTTGCCGCCGTGGGCCTGGGCGATGTGTTTGACAATGGCCAGACCCAGGCCCGTGCCCCCGAATTGGCGGCTGCGGCCGGAGTCCACCCGGTAGAAACGCTCGAAAAGCCGGGGCAGGTGCTCCGGCGGGATACCGCTACCCTGGTCCCGGACCCGGATCACCACTTCCGGGCCGGTGCGTTCCGCCTCCACCCGGACCTCCCGGTTCCCTTCGCTGTATTTGATGGCATTGTCCACCAGGTTCACCACCGCCTGCTCCAGCAAAGGGGCATTGACCCGGGCCCGGAGATCCTCCGGGCAGTTAAGATCGACGCCGATTCCCCGGTCCTGGGCCTTGGGGGTGCAGATCTCGATGGCCGCGGCCAGCACCCCCTTGACCCTCTGGGTGGTGAGAAAAATCTGGCCCCGCTCGGCATCCTTTTCTATCCGGGACAGGCTCAGCAAATCATCGATAATCTCATTGAGACGGTCGGTCTGCCGGGCCACGATGCGCAGAAAGTTTTCGGCGTTTTCCGGCTCCCGGATCGCCCCGGCCAGCAGGGTCTCCACAAAGCCCTTGATGGAGGTGATGGGGGTCTTCAACTCATGGGAGACATTGGCCACAAAGTCCCGGCGCACATGTTCCAGCCGCCTAAGATGGGTGACGTCATGCAAGACGATCAAAACGCCGAGACTGGCGCCGGCCGGGTCCCTGAGAGAAGTGCCATGGGCCTGGAGAATCTGTTCCCCTTTATTGAGGTCCACTTCCCCTTCTATGGGGTCCTGGGCGGACAGGGTACGATTGATGAACCACCGGAGTTCGGAGTCTTGGACGATTTCCTGTACCGTCCGGTGGAGCGCCCCTTCCTTATTTACCCCCAGTAAACTGGCGCCCGCGCGGTTCAGGGCAATGAGACGCTGGCCGGCGTCAATGGCCAGGACCCCTTCAATCATGCTGGAGAGCACCGCTTCCTGCATCTGCCCCTGGCGGATAAGGGCATTGATGCGGTCTTCCAGTTTGCCGGCCATCTCATTCAAAACTTCGGCCAGGCTGGCCAGCTCATCGGTGCGGGGAATGGGCAGCTTCCGGCTCAGGTCGCCCTGGGCAAAGCGCAAGGCCCCCCGTTTGAGATTTTCCAGGGGATCGCTCAGGCGCCGGGCAATATAAAAACTGAGCAAGGCCACCAGTAAAGCAATAAACAACCCGCCCAGGACTATTTGGAGATAATAGGCCTTCAGGGCCTGGCCGATAGAGGTCATGGGCAACGAGGCCCGCACCACCCCGATTATTTTCCCCTGGCTTTTCACCGGCACGGCCACATACATCCGATT
>ENA-OSEO01005776-OSEO01005776.1-sediment-metagenome-genome-assembly--contig:-NODE-5776-length-11596-cov-6.277976_pt1 | contig 11596 bp, 11 predicted proteins | sample MGYA00237883_ERZ534232 | MGnify/ENA metagenome assembly ERZ534232
ATAATGGAATAAGGAAGGGAGACTGATGATGTATGGCGGCCGATTGAACATTGGCTTCGGAGCACGGGTTCTGCTTTGTAAGCAATCATCAATCGTCCGTCCTCCATCATCACTGGACAACCGATGAACCGATTCACATGGCGTCTTCAGCGGGTGCTGGATGTCAGAACGAAGGAAGAGCAACTCAGGCGCATCGAGCTGTTTCAGCTTGCCGAGCAACTGGCGGCCAAGCGGAGCGAGCTGCTCATGCGCCAGCAGATCCTCCAGAATCTGCTGGCGGAGATTCGTAGCGACCGCTCGCCGCAGCGGCTGGGCTCTCAAGAGTTCTTTCTGCGCCGGGCCGCGGTCGATGACGAGCAGATCCGCCGACTGCGAGAAGAAATCGCGGTCCTGGAGACTCGGCACAAGGAGAAGACTGCTGAGGTGCTGGCCATCCGGCGGTTCAAGGAAGGACTGGAGAGACTCCGGACCCAGGCCAAGGAGCAATACGTCCAGGAGCAGGAACGGTTGGAGCAACGAGAGCTGGACGAAAGAACGACCATCGCTTTCGCGATCATCAACGCAGAGGGCCTGAAACGTGAATAAGAAGCTCGTTATCATCGCCGCGGCGCTGGGGCTGGTCAGCTTTGCCGGCGCGTTCGCCACGGGCTGGTTCACCAGCCCGGAGGCCGCGTCCGGGGCGACCCCTGTCCTCGAAGGCGATGTGCCTTCGGGTACCGGGCCGGGTACCCGCGGCGTGGGGACGGACCCAACGGTCCAGATCCCACCGCCTGCTTTGACGCCAACCCTGACCATGCCGACCGGCCAGGCTCCTGCCGCCCGGACGCTGACGGAAGAGCAGCTCAAAGACCTCATCATCGAGGTCCGCGACAAGATCCAGCAGTATGACCAGAAGCTCAAGGAGCTGGAGAAGGAAAAAGAACGACTGCAGATCGCTCAGCAAACCCTGAAGAAGGACATCGAAACCCTCAACAATCTGCGTGTGGACCTGGCTGCCGGCGTGGCGGACCTCAAGAACGAGCGGGACCTGCTGGCCAAGACACGGGTGGCGATCGCGGCCTCGGAAAAGGCCAACCTAGTCGCCATCGCGGCGGCCTACGACAAAATGGATCCCGCTGGCGCCAGCCAGATCCTGGTGAACATGGCGACCGGACTCTCGAAGAACAGCTCCGCCGCGACGAACATCGACGATGCGGTCAAGATCCTGTTCTTCATGCAAGATCGGACCAAGGCCAAGGTTCTGGCCGAGCTGGTCGCTCAGGAGCCAGCTCTGGCGGCTCTGCTGTGCCAGAAGCTCAAACAGGTTCAGGAAGGGAAGTAAGCGTATGGATATCGCAACCATCTTCGGCATCATCTCCGGGTGCGCCGTCATCCTCTGGGCCATGGCGCTCGGCGGGAGCCTGCTGATATTCTGGGACGTTCCCGCCGTCGCCATCACGGTCGGCGGCATGCTCGCTTCCACGCTCATCCAGTTCTCTCTGCCCCAGTTTCTGGGTATCTTCTCGGTGGTCAAGAAGACGTTCGTCACGAGGATCCCGACGCCGGCGGAACTGATGAATCGAATGGTCGAGTACGCCACGATCAATCGACGGGACGGTGCCCTGGCCTTGGAGCAGGAGGTCGGCAAGCTGCATGACACGTTCTTCGCCAAGGCTCTGCAACTGATCGTCGACGGCCAGAGCCCGGACGAGATTCGCGATTTCCTCTCGATGGAGATTCAGTACATGCAGGATCGTCACGCGGTGGGCAAGAAGATCCTGGAGTACATGGGCAGCGCGGCCCCCGCATTCGGAATGGTCGGGACGCTCATCGGACTGGTCCAGATGCTGCGGAACCTCACATCGCCCGATCAGATCGGCGCCGGCATGGCGGTCGCCCTGATCACGACCTTCTATGGCGCGCTCATGGCGAACCTGCTCTTCCTGCCGCTGGCGGGCAAGCTGGGACTCTACTCCAAGGCGGAAACCACCGCCAAGGAGATGATCGTCGAGGGGATCTGCGCCATCGCCAAGGGCGACAACCCGACGGTCGTCCGCGAGAAACTCCAGGTGTTCGTCTCCCAGGGCAAGCGGAGCGAGAAGAAGGGATAGAGATCCCATGACCAGACCGAAAAAAGAAGCGCCGCCCGACGAGGAGGCCGGGGCGCCGCTGTGGATGGTCACCTTCAGCGACTGCATGAACCTGCTGCTGACGTTCTTCGTTTTGCTGGTGACCTTCTCGGCTTTCGGCGAAGAGCAGCAGGAGAGAATCCTCAACTTCGGGGCCGCCATCCGAACGGTCTTCGGGACTCCGGTGGAAATGGGGGGCAGTCGCGACGAGAGTTCGATGGTGCCGGAACGTCACGTGGTGGGCCGGGAACAACCCGAGCATGGCAGCGACACACCGACCCGCAGCACCTCTCCGTCAGCACGCAATGGGGCACTGAACGAAGACCTGCAGGCCACGGATTACCACAATCACAAGGTGTTCCTCGTTCCCTCACAGAAGGTCTTCCTGGGCCGCGGCAGAGCCCTGTCGGGCGACGGCCGCTATCTCCTGGCCGTGATGGCCGCCTTTCTGAAGGAGACCCAGGGCCAGGTGGTCCTGAGCGAGAACGGGCCGGAAGGTTCCGGCGGCACCCAGGAACTCGGCCTGTCGCGCGCGATGGTCGTGCTGGAGTATCTTCTCTCAGCGCAAAATCTGGATCGACAGAGGTTCAGCATCGCGGCTGAGAGCATCGCGCCTCCCGTAGGAATGGACGGCTCGACCGTGACGTATCATCGAGGAGAAAGGACGCTCGAGATCGTCCTACTGGAAGGGAGCGTCCAAAAGTGAGCAAGAAGACATCGGAAGAATCTGCTCCGAAGGTCCCGCTCTGGATCATCACCTTCTCCGATATGACGACGAACCTGCTGACGTTCTTCGTCCTGCTGCTGAGCATGGGGCATATCCGCGACGACAGCCTTTTCGATGACGGCCAGCGGATCTCGCTGCTGTTCCTGGAATCCGTCAAAGCCGGATTCGGGTTCAAGAACACCACGGATTTCGATTTCTCCAAGACCAAGTACACGGTGGATCAGCCGGACCAACCGCAGGGAGCCACGAAGGACGCACGGGAAGAGCAGGCCCGCCGACTCTTCGACAATCTGCGACGGTCCATGCAGACGCAGCCCTCGCACCTGAAGGGCAACCGCGTGGAGTATTCCGTCGCCAACGTCCGATTCGCACCGGGCCAGGCTGTCCTGGACGAGGGCAGCCGCCAGTGGCTGTCCCGCTTCGCCCTGAACATCGGCCAGAACCTCAGCCCGGCAACGACCATGCTCTATGTCGTCGGCACCGCCGGCCAGGAAGCGGGGGGCACCGGGTCCTGGATGCTGACCGCCCAGCGGTCCCGCGCCGTGGCGGACTTCCTGCGCACGGCACTGTCCACCCGCACCGGGGTTCGGGGCCTCAGTACCTCAGACCACAGCAGCCCCTGTTGGCAGGTGTTCTGGTGGGGCGCCGGTCCCGGCGTAGGCTGGGCGGGCCAGGATGCCCCCGCGCCCGGACAGTCCCAGATCCTGATCGCCGCAATCAAGACAAGCCCATGATCCGGGCGGTGTATGGTTTCTCGACACGGCGACCATTCTCCAGGCACTTCGAATGGACAATGGATGACGGATCACTGATGATTTGACCGAAGGACACGCCTGTCTCTGTCGATAATGACTTCTCCGCCCCTTGGCTTCCGTCAGCGGCACACGATTTGCAGCAGATGCAGTGGATTGTGCCCGCGAATCTCGGAACCAAGGTGTTCCCGGCACACCTGACGCAACGATTGAGGCTGAGTCCTGGTGAACAACAACGGCAAGAGAATCGTGATCCTGTGTGTCCTGCTGGTGCTCGGGGGCGGATGGGCCGGATTGGCGTCGCGGTACACCAACTCGTCCGGTCCGGCGGCGCTTCCGGCTCAGAACTCGGGGGACTCGCTTCTAACCGTGCCTTCGTCAGGTTCTGCCGCAGGCGCCGACCGTGCAGAATCGCCGCGTGTCGACTGGGGTACAGGACAGTTGCTCTCCAGACTGGCACTCTCGGTCGTCCTGGTCATTGGATTGGGCGCGGCGGCCCTCTACGTGTCCAAGAAGGTCCTGCCGCGGGTAACGAACACGATGGGCCGGGAGGTCCGGGTCATCGAGACCACGTGCCTGGGCCCGCGCAAGGCCCTCCACCTGGTGGAAGTGGGCAGCCAGAGACTCCTGATCGCCAGCACGAACGACAGCGTCACGATGCTGACCCACGTGGGGGACACGTGGCTTGAGCTCTCGAAACAAGAAATGGAGGAGGCGGCGAGAGCGTAGATGTCGCAGGGAACAGACACATTCCATCTAACGGTTCTGCGGACGACGATTTTGCTCGTATCTCTCGTGCTATCGGCGGCGCCAGCTCTGGGGCAGATCAATAGCCCGGTGGCCTTGCCTCCCACACCGCAGGCAAACCCGAGCGCCACGGCCCTGCCGATCACCGACAACGTTCCAAGCATCGGGGAGTTGATGACCGTCCTTGAGAAGGCGACCGCCCAGAAGCCCGAGGACAGCAACTGGGCGACGCCGGTCAAGCTCGTGATCATCTTCGCCGGACTGGCCATCCTGCCCAGCCTGCTCGTGATGATGACTTCCTTCACGCGGATCGTCATCGTGCTGTCGTTCGTGCGGCGCGCCCTGACGACCCAGAGCATCCCGCCGACGGTGGCAGTGGTCGGCCTGGCGTTGTTCCTGACGCTGTACACGATGGCGCCGACCTATTCGAGGGTGAACACGGAGGCCATTGAACCTTACCTGGCGGATCAGGTCAGCCTGACCGTAGCGGTGACCAGGGCGGGCGAATGCATCAAGGAGTTCATGCTCCGCCAGAGCCGCAAGAGCGACGTGGCGCTGTTCGTGGAGATGGCCAAGGCTCCCGCCCCGGCAAGCCCGATGGACCTCTCGATGCACATCGTGGTCCCGGCGTTCATCATCAGCGAGTTCCGCACCGCGTTTGAGATCGGCTGCCTGCTGTTCATTCCGTTCCTGCTGATCGACATGGTGATCGCCAGCGTATTGCTCAGCGCAGGAATGATCATGCTGCCGCCGGTAATGATCTCCTTGCCGTTCAAGTTGATCCTATTCATTCTCGTGGACGGTTGGGGCCTGCTGGCCCGGAGCTTGAGCCTCGGATTCCGATAGGAATGCGACGGCGTGGCGACCGTCCCGATAGGTCCCATGAGCCCCATGGGTCCTGTGGAACGTAGAGGACACATAAGACTCTTAGGACAGAAACACGCGGTTGAGAAAAGGACCGGCGCAGATGGATAGCAGTTTCGCACTCTACCTGGGAAGGCACACGCTCGAGACCGCTCTGATCCTGTCGGCGCCGATCCTTGTGACCTGCATGGGGGTCGGCATCGCGGTGACGCTGTTTCAGGCCGTCACGTCGATTCGAGACATGACCCTAACGATCATCCCCAAGCTCCTGGCTCTGGGGGCCGTGATGCTCCTGTTCAGCGGCTGGATGCTCCAGATGACCCTGCGATTCACCGTGGAGATCTTCGCCCTGATCCAGAGCATCGGAGGGAATTGACGATGAACCATGGACCACGGACCGTTGGAAAGGCGGCCCTCATCGACTCCCACCCTCAATCCTTCGTCTTCGATCCTCCACGGTGAACCGGTGTTCTCCCACCTGCTTGGCTTTGCATTGGTCATGACCCGGGTATCGAGTTTCTTCCTGGTGCTCCCGGTCTTCGGCTGGCAAACGATCCCCCTCCACGTCAAGGCGGCCATCGCGGTCCTTCTGTCGCTGTTCTTCTGCGCCTTCAAGCCGTTCGCGATCCACCCGGAAGAGATCGCCGCCCCGGCGGCCATGCTCCTGCTGGCTGGCGAGGCCGTGTACGGCCTGGCCCTCGGACTGATCGCCGCCCTGCTGTTCTCGGTCGTCCAGATCGCCGGACGCATCGCGGAACAACAGATGGGCATGACGATGTCCGAGATCGTCGATCCCCTGACGGGGGAGGAGACCGGCGCGTTATCCAGTCTGATGGAGATGGTGTTCCTTCTCCTGTTCCTGAGCGCCAACGGTCATCACCTGTTCCTGTTGATCCTCTCGAAGAGCTACGATGCGTTCCCGCCCGGCACGATTCCCCAAGTCGATCTGCTGATCGAAGGCGTGGTCAGCACGGGCTCGACCATGTTCGTGGCCTCGCTGCGGCTGGCGGCCCCTTTGCTGGCGGCGTTCCTGATCCTGATGGTGACGCTGGCCCTGCTGGCTCGCCTCGTGCCGGAAATGGATATCCTGTACATCAGCATGCCGGTGCGAGTGGGGCTGGGCCTGTTCCTGGTCGCCGCATTCATGCCGTTCATCGGCGGCTTCGTGACTGAGTTGGCCGACTGGATGGCGAAGCTGCTGCCCCTTTGAATTGATGATTGATAAAGGAGGATGGATGATTGTCGAGAGAGGAACAGTCCGTGCTTCATAACCGATCATCCGTTATCCGTCATCCATAGTCAATACCCATGGCCGACAAACCAGCCGCTGAGAAAACAGAACAACCAACCTCGCGCCGACTCAAGAAGGCGCGGGAAGAAGGCCGGATTCCACAGAGCCAGGAGTTGGCCTCCGCACTCACACTGGTGGGCTTGTTCCTGGTTCTGCGGTTCTTCGGGCCGAGCCTGCTCCACTGGTGCCGGCTCCGAATCGAGGCTGGTCTGTCGACCGGCGCCGCGGGGGCGTTTTCCGACACGGAGGCCTTCCTCCATCTGGCGCACAGAGACATCATCGAAGTCATCGTCGTCCTGCTGCCCATCCTGGCCATCCTGGCCACCGCCGGCGTGCTGGCGACCTTCCTCGTCGGCGGCATGACGTTCACCCCCGGCGCCCTGCAACTCCGGTGGGGCGCGATCAATCCGGTGAACGCCTTGGGGAAACTGCTCGACAAGCGGGCGATCGTCCGCCTGCTGCTGTCCATCGTGAAGCTCGTGTTCGTCACCCTCATCGCCTGGACCTACCTGCGGGACAAGCTGGAGGCCCTGGCAGCCATTCGGTGGGCCTGGTCCACCGAGATCATCGCCATGACCGCCCGACTGGTCCTGGGTCTGGCCGTGCGCGTGGGCCTGGCCATCGTCCTCATCGGGATCGCCGACGCCGTGTATCAGAAGTGGCAGCACATCCAGGAACTCAAGATGACCCGCCAGGAGGTCAAACAGGAACACAAAGACGTGGATGGCTCGCCGGAGATCAAGGCTCGCATCCGGCGTCTACAGATGGAGATGTCGATGCGCCGGCTTCGGCAGGACGTTCCCAAGGCCAACGTCATCCTGGTGAACCCGACGCACGTGGCGGTGGCCCTGCGCTACGACGCCAAGACGATGGAAGCGCCGATCCTCCTGGCCAAGGGCGCCGATCACGTGGCGGAGCGGATCGTCAAGATCGGTCGCTCTTATGGCATCCCGATCGTGCAGCGGCCCCCGCTGGCCCGCGCCATCTTCGCAACGGTCAAGCCTGGTCAGCCGATTCCCGAAGGCCTGTATATGGCGGTCGCCGAAGTGCTCGCGATGATCTACCGCCTGCGACAGAAACGAAGGAATCGATGATGGATGACTGAGGAAGGGCGGAGCCTTGCTCTTCAACCGTCAAATATCCATGATCCATCATCCATCACGATGAGATCATCCCCAGGGCAGCCATCTGGTTCTGCAGCAGGGTCAGAGTCTTCTCCAACCGGGCGTATTTCGCCACCAGGATCTCCTCGCGTGTGGCCAGACGCTCCTCCTCATCGTCGATCCGGTCCTGCAAGTGCTCGATCTGCGCATCGACCTGAGTCTGGTCCGCCGCCAGTATGCCGTTCGTCGCCTTCAGGATGCGATCCAGCGCGTCTTCCATCGCCCCGGTGAATCCCTGCTTGACCCGCACGGTGGCCGTGAACGTCCCGTCCTGGCTCAAATCGATGCTCAACTGCAAACCGTTCTCCGGGTTGACCGGACCATTGTCCTCATTGAACGTGCTGTCTCCCGTGACGATGTTCTCGCTGAAGGTGGCGTCGCGCCAGGTGGATTCGCTGTCGAGTTTGATCCGGGCGCTCGTGAGGGCCCCTCCCGAGATGGTGACCTCGACATCATACGTGTCGGCGGTGGTGTAGCTGCTCGATGCGCTGTAGAACTCGATGATGTTGCTGTCGGAACTGCCTGTCTTGTTCGCGCCGATGACGGCGAGCACGCCCATGTAGTTCTCGGCGATGGCTTCATCGAAGTCGCTGCTGCTCAGGGCCAGCAGGCCCTCCTCGTCGAGCTCGAGTCCGATCTGGCCCGGCATAAGGAAGCTGTCCACGTCGATGACGAAGCCGCTCGTCTGCTGGATCAACGGCTGGCGCACGTTGTTGAGGATGCTGGAGACCGCGAAGTCGCTCATCAGCACGCCGGCGACCTTGGTGTCCACGTTGTAGCTGGTCTTCTCCTTCAGGAAGGCGGCCACCTCATTGTACTTGCTGACCAACGTGTTGAGCTTCTCCTTGACTGACCCGATGTCCCGCGTCAGGTTGACCTGCACCGTCCCGGTATCGTGCAGGTGCAACGTCACGCCATGAATCACGTCGTCGATCGTGTTCGAGCTGCGGGTGATCCATTCGTCCGCCCCTAACGGATAGCCATCGACTTTGAACCGGGAATCCTGGGCCGACTGCGTTTCGGTGAAATCCACCGCGGCGAAGCCGGCCAGGCTGGCAGAGACACTGCCCCCTTGCGTGGACTGGCTGATGGCCGCGATATCCAGCGTGGTGGAGCCCGAACCGGCGTCGTACGCGAGACTCAACTGCATCTGGCTGACGCCGTTGGTGGTGCTGGTCAGACGAATCTGGCCGTTGATCAAGGTGGCCTCGGCCGTGCCGGCGAAAGCGTCGTTGATCTCCTCGACGAGATGCTCGAGGGTCGTGTTCTGATTAACGTCGATGCTGTGATTGACCGCGGTGCCGTCGTGCATCTTACCGGTGATCGTGATGGATTCGTCGCCCGCCAGCGTGCCAGTGAACTGATCGAGATCGACGATCCGATCCGCCAGGGCGGCATTCTCCGTGCCGACGGTGAAGGGGGAGGCGGTCTGCCATACCTCGGTATTGCTGGAGTTGATCAGGATCTCGTAGTCGGAGCCCGCGTCGTTGCCGTTGAGCATGAGATGGTAGGCACCGTTGTAGAACAGCAGATTCGCAGTCACGCCGGGATTCATGGCGTCGTTGTTGATCAGGCCCACCAGATCGTCGAGCGTCGTTTCGGCCGTCGTGGTGATGATGGTTTCCTGGTTGTTGTACGAGTAAATGAAGGTGCCGGCCCCCACGAGACTCTCGGCGTACTCCAATCCTCCGGTGTGGACCCAACGCTCGGCATTGGCGAGTTGGTTCACGATCACGGAATGGTTGCCTTCGAAGGCGTTATAGGACGCTTCGGCCGTCAGAATGTCGGTGTCGCTCGAGGCGGTCGTGTAGGCACGGAGTTCGCCCGAGTCCGACAGGGCCGCGGCGGCGTTCTTCAGCGACTTGAGTTTGGTTTGCAGATCGTTCAGGGCCTCTTTCTTGTCCTGCCAGACACTCTGCCGCTTCGTGTACAACTCCTGTTGGCGCCGCTCGATGGCCATGAGCTGCTTGATCAGCGTAGTGGTGTCGATCCCCGTGGAGAGTCCGGATAATCGCAACTCGCCCATTCTGAGCCTGCCTTTCCCACGATCATTGCGCGATCCGCGCCCCGACGAGCGGGTGCGGGATCCCATCTTCCGTATTATCGTTCAAAACCCGGCGGTCCTGAATCCGGAGGCATTTCCCTACACCAGGGCCACCCGGACCCGCTCCCGCTCTTCGCCTGCGAGCCGCGGTCGGAGGCCGAAGGCATGCTGCACATGCCAGCTTCGGATGTCCATCGACGGCCCGTGCTCCCGCGCATCGCGGAGAAGATTGCGGGCAACGAAACTGTCATGATTCTCGATCTCCCGCTGCACGTAGGTCAGGCCGCGCTCGCTCAGTCCCGACGCGAAGAACGCCATCCCGCGGAGCAGGTCGAAACCGGCCACCCGCCGCGCGATATCCCGTTGCATCACTTCCACCCCGTTGAGGATGCTCACGCAGCTCACGTAGGCTTCCTGCCGGAAACACGAGAGAGCGCCCGCCAGCAGATCGTTCAGGAAGTGCGTGGACAACGTCTCGCTCTCCCATTGAATGATCTTGGCCTTGAATCGCCTCAGGAAATCCGAGCAGTTGCAGCGGCGCAGTTCCGCCGCGATGTCCAGTCCAGGCTGTTTCCGCCAGTTCTCCCGAACCCGGCGGAGCTTGCACTCGCAGTAGAGCCGATACCGCAACCGCCGGCTGCGCGGATCGAACACCGGCAGGAGTTGGGTCTGGCTGTCGGAGTGAATCCGGATGAACGTCAGATACTCGGGGATGTTCGCCATCCTCACGGGAGCCCCCGCCTCGGCATACAGCGCGAGCTTGGCGGACCAGAACGCGTCGGCGGCGAAGGGGTTTTCGTCATAGGGACCGATCGTGTCGAACAGAGCCTTGCGAATGATGGCCATGCCGTGACTGATCGAGGCCCGCCAGGAGGCACAGGACACCGCGATGGTTTCGTGGTCCCGGGGCAAATCGCAGGGCTCGGTGTGTTCCTGACCGCGGAACTCATCAAGGAAGGTTCGATGGTACGATCCGACCATAGCCAGGGAGGCATCCCGGCTGATCTCATGATAGAGCCTCTCCAGCTTGGTGGGGCTCATGATGTCGTCGACGTCCTGGATGACGATGAACTCGGAAGCCGCCTGGCGAATGGCGAAGTTCCTTCTCACGTAAGGCCCGCGATTATGCGAAAAATAGTGCGGCTTGATGCGGGCGTCCTGTTGCGCGAGGTCGTTGATCATACGATCACTGGCGTCGGTACTGCCATCGTTGATCAACAGGAGCTCCCAGTCCGGCATCGTCTGGTTCAGGATGCTTTCGACGCATTCCTTCAAGTACCGTTCCCCGTTGCGGCAGACGGTGACGACGGTGACCTTCGGCCGGCCACCGGCCGCGGGACCGCACGCAACCACCGGGGATAAGCTGCCAACGACAGACAGCTCCGAGTTCGCCGAAAGATCCGCTCGTGCTCCGCCGTCGGTGAGCGATGGACCGACGGAGACATCCACCGGCTGCCCCCTGGCCGCCAGTTGACGCACCAGTCGGTCTCGCACATGCAGGATCTGGTTTCTCTGGGCCGGAGCCGTCACGACGCCCGGATGCTCCAGAAGTCGAGTGTAGGTCACCGCCGCCTGTTCGTAGCGTCCCATCTGGAGCTGGCACTGGACCAAGAGGTCGTAGATGTCGCGATAGCGGCCGGGGATATCCACGCCGTCGGTAGGTTCGGACGACGCGCAGCCTGCCTTCCTCAACTCCAACCACCCGTCCAGACACACCAACGCTTCTTCGCACTTGCACGCGGCAAGTTCCTTCGCTCCCATCGCCAGCAATCGTCGGGCCTGCTGCAACAGCCAGGCGCTGCGCTGATCGCGGTATCGAGCAGTGATGTACTGCGGCCGGCGCGACGGAGTCTCCTTCAACGCACCGTCTTCACCCAGGAGCCAGGTCGCTCCCGTCGTC
>ENA-OSEO01005777-OSEO01005777.1-sediment-metagenome-genome-assembly--contig:-NODE-5777-length-11596-cov-4.669850_pt1 | contig 11596 bp, 14 predicted proteins | sample MGYA00237883_ERZ534232 | MGnify/ENA metagenome assembly ERZ534232
TTAACATAATCAAAGCCACCTTTATAATCTCGGTAAACCATCGAAGGAATATATTTTCACGGTTTTATTGACAAAGAATTTGTATTCGTTTATTATTGAGTGAGCGCTCACTCAATGTTTAAAACGGAACAACACACGAAAGTGTTTGACAAATATAATAAAACACCTGCCGACAAACGCTCGGCTATACTTGATGCTGCACTCAAGACATTTGTAAAACGGGGATACCCGCAAACAAGGGTAGCTGAGATTGCCTCTGAAGCAGGTGTAGCAGAAGGCACTCTTTATAACTATTTCCCGAGCAAGGAAGACCTGCTTCTTGCCCTGTTCGATGAAAAGTGGGGCGGGATAATCGATCAGATAAAAAAGAGGATTGAGCACCTCGATAATCCGAACGATAAGCTTAAGGCAATTTTTTCCATAGTTATCAGGATGTTTAAGAAAAACCGTCATCTTGCCGAAATATTCATGATCGATATGAAACAGAGCAGTATTTTTTTTAATAACTACACGATCGACAGGATAGTAGATTTCATAGACATGATTGAAGCGATTCTTGAGGAGGGGAAAAGAATGGGCATCTACCGCAAAGACCTGGATACACGTGTTGCCAAGATGGTCATATTCGGTGCAGCACAAGGAATTCTGTTAAGCTGGATATTGAGCGAATCGGTATCAACCCGTAAAAAAACTTTTAAATTTTCTCTTTACAGGGCAGCTATAACATTGCGGGATATATTCAAATCGGGACTGACTGCAGAAAAGAAATGATTTTTAACGACCTGAGAGAGTTTATTGGTTTTCTGGAAAAGAAAAAAGAATTGGTTCGCATTAAAACGGAGGTTGACCCGGTTTTAGAAGTAACAGAGATAACCGACAGGATATCGAAAAAAAATGGGCCCGCACTTTTTTTTGAGAGGGTTAAGGGTTCTCGCTATCCTGTAGCAATCAACCTCTTCGGCTCCTATCAGAGGATGGCATGGGCTCTCGGCTTTGATGATTTCGATTCTATCGGCCGGAAATTTTCATCTCTCTTGAGAGCGGATATCGAGATGAATCTGCGCCAGAAAATCGGGACTTTATATGACCTTTACAAATTAAGCGCCTCTAAACCAAAAGAGATTAAAAGGGCTCCTTGTCAGGAAATCGTGAAGGAAAAAGACTTTTCCCTTTTTGATTACCCCATACTTAAATGCTGGCCCGAAGATGGCGGCCGTTTTATTACTCTTCCACTTGTTATTACAAAGGACCCCGATTGCGGCAAACAGAATATGGGCATGTACCGCATGCAGGTCTTTGATGAAAAAACTACAGGTATGCATTGGCATACGCATCATGATGGCGCGGTAAATTTCCGCAAGATAGCGAAACGCTCTAAGCGTATGGAGGTTGCGGTTGCCGTTGGCGGAGATCCTGTTACGCTATATGCGGCAACTGCCCCTCTCCCATACGGCATTGAAGAATTGTTTTTCGCCGGTTTTTTAAGGGGTAAACAGGTTGAGGTTGTGAAAGCAAAAACTGTAGATTTATTTGTTCCGGCTTTTGCCGAAATTATTCTTGAAGGATATGTTGATACAGACGAGCAAAGGATCGAAGGCCCTTTTGGAGATCATACGGGATATTACTCCGTCGCCGCAAATTACCCGGTCTTCCATATCACCTGCATAACCCAGAGAAAGGGTCCTATTTATCCTGCAACAATTGTGGGCAAGCCGCCTATGGAGGACTGTTATATGGGAAAAGCAACGGAAAGGATGTTTCTACCCTTCATTAAAATGCAACATCCGGAAATTGTAGATATAAACCTTCCGATAGAAGGCGTCTTTCACAACTGCGCCTTGATTTCCATCAAAAAATCCTATCCGATGCATGCTAAAAAGATTATGAATGCGATCTGGGGAATGGGACAGATGATGTTCACAAAATTTATTTTCATTTTCGACGAAGATGTAAATGTACAGGATACGTCTGATGTTGCATGGAAAGCATTCAATAATGTTGATCCTGCAAGGGATATAACAGTAGTCGAAGGTCCACTCGACGTCCTTGATCATTCATCAAATAGACCGATATACGGCGCAAAGATGGGGGTTGATGCGACTAAAAAATGGCCTGAAGAAGGCTATGAGAGAGAATGGCCTGAAGAGCTTAGGATGTCCTGGGAGATTAAAAAGCTTGTTGATAAACGCTGGGAAGAGTATGGGCTTGGGTAAAATTAAAATCTATCTTGAGATGATAAAATTCCAGCACAGTATTTTTGCGCTTCCTTTTGCCTACCTTGGTGCTTTTCTGGCTGAAATGAAGCCTCCGGAACCAGGAACACTTTTCTGGATAACCCTGGCAATGGTTGGAGCAAGGAGTTTTGGCATGACTTTAAACAGATTGATTGATACGGAAATAGACCGTCGGAATCCCCGAACCTCGGAAAGGGCTTTACCCAAAGGTCTTCTTTCGGTTTCTAACGTTATTCTATTTTCTATAATCAGCATGAGTATTTTTTTACTATCGGTCTATAATCTCGCCCCTATATGCCGTTATCTTTGGCCTGTAGTTATAATTCCTTTTGTTATTTATCCATATACCAAAAGGTTTACATGGCTTTCTCATTTTGTTCTCGGTTTCTGTCTGGGAATGGCTCCGGTAGGAGCATGGATTGCGGTAACGAATACATTCAGTTTGGAGCCTTTTATCATCGGAGCGGCAGTCGTATTCTGGGTATCAGGTTTTGATATATTTTATGCTATTCAGGATATAGAATTTGACAGAAAGCATGGACTTTTCTCTATTCCCGCAAGGTTTGGCATAAACAGGTCTCTCAAATTAACCAAAGTGCTGCACGGGCTATCGATCTTTTTGTTAATATTACTCGGTATCAATCTTAAATTGGGATTGTTTTATTATATTGGTTTAACCGTAGCGGCAATCCTTCTTGCGTATGAGAACATAATTATTAAACCGAATGACCTGTCGAGGCTCAATCTTGCTTTTTTTACTATGAACGGTTTTGTGAGCATAATATTGTTTTGTTTTGTCGCGGTTGAGGTTATTTTCAGGAGGATTAGTCTTGGCTGATTATATTGTCGGCATTACAGGTGCAAGCGGGAGTATTTATGGAATAAGGCTTATACAGGAACTTGCAAATAAGAACCATGTTGTTCATGTAGTTATAACATCTGCAGGCAAAAAAGTATTAAAGGAAGAGACCGGGCAGGCAGATGCCAGAAAGTTAATTATTAATAAGGCCGGAAACCGGAATAACCGTATAAAATTCTGGAAGAATGACGATTTTCAGGCACCGTTTATGAGCGGCTCTAATGCGCCTGAAGCGGTGATTATCATTCCCTGCAGCATGGGAAAATTGGCGGCGATAGCAAACGGTATCTCGACTAATCTGCTCGAGAGGGTGTCCGATGTAGCGCTTAAGGAAAAAAGACAGTTGATTTTAGTCCTGCGCGAAACACCTCTCAGCCTTATCCATCTCGAAAATATGGTAAAAGCAGCAAGGGCAGGGACGCTGATTCTGCCGGCAATGCCTGCCTTTTATTATCATCCGAAGACAGTTGATGACATGGTGGATTTTGTCGTTGGCAAGGTTCTGGATCTTATGCGCATCAAACATAAATTATTTAAGGCATGGGGAGGCAAGGGATAATAAATAATGAGCAAAAATACTTTAAAGGAAATCGAAGAAAAAGTTGAAAAAAACAAAAGGCTTTCTAAAAATGATGCTATGACTTTAATGGAATCCAATGATATTATTGCAATCGGTCAGCTTGCTAACAGGGTCAAGGAGACGAAAACAGGGAATTATGCTTATTTCAATGTAAACCGGCATATTAATCTGACCAATGTATGTGTTTCAAGATGTAAATTCTGCGCCTTCAGCCGCGACAGTGAAGACCCGGATGCTTATACAATGACTATCGAAGATGTCATAAGTTCAGCAAAATCGGCAAGGGATCTCGGCATTACCGAATTTCATATTGTCAGCGGACTTCACCCGGACCTGCCCTTCGAATACTATCTCGAAGTGATCTCCAGCCTTAAAGATTTAATGCCGGATGTTCACATACAGGCCTTTACAGCAGTGGAGATCGCTTATTTCACTAAAATCTCAAAACTGTCAATAAAAGATGTACTCATAAAATTAAAGGGCGCGGGGCTTGGTTCATTACCTGGCGGGGGCGCCGAAATACTCAACCACAGGGTAAGAGACGCAGTCTGCCCTAAAAAGGCCACATCCCGTGAATGGCTTGAGGTTATGAGAACAGCACATGAAATTGGTTTGAAATCCAATGCCACCATGCTTTTCGGCCATGTTGAGACTGTGGAGGAAAGAGTCGATCACCTTTTGACATTGAGGGCGTTGCAGGATGAGACCAATGGATTTCAGTCATTTATCCCCTTGCCGTTTCATCCCTGGAATACGAAGCTTGCTCATCTCAAGAAGCCGACAGCTATCGAAAGCCTAAAAATGCTTGCTGTTTCGCGTCTTGTTCTCGATAACTTTCAGCATATAAAGGCTTTCTGGATCATGCTCGGTTTAAAGTTAGCACAACTCTCCCTTCTGTTCGGGGTTGATGACCTTGACGGAACGGTTGTTGAGGAGAAGATAACCCATGCTGCAGGCGCTGATACAGGACAATCACTCACAAGAGAAGAACTTTTACAGTTGATCTTCGATACAGGCAGAACCCCTGTTGAAAGGGATACGCTCTACAATGTTATCAGGGTATACAGTCAAAAAGGAGAAGGAGTTGCAGTTAAGGCCTAAAGTCGGACACATACAGTTTTTGAACTGCCTCCCGCTTTACTACGGTCTTGTGAAAAGCTGTGGGCTACTGGATATTGAACTCATTAAGGGCAATCCGACAGAACTGAATAACCTGCTCATTAACGGAGAACTTGATATTTCACCGGTTTCATCCATCGAATATGCCCGGCACCATGGGTCCCTTGTCTTATTGCCAGATTTTACTGTAAGTTCGGATGGAGAAGTAAAGAGCATTATACTTTTGAGCTGTTTCCCTATTGAGGAATTGTCCGGGAAAAAGATAGCACTTACAAACACTTCGGCTACATCACAGGTTTTGTTAAAACTTATCCTTAGTAGAGGATATAACGTTCAACCGGAATATATAATCTCTCCGCCAGATTTATGCAGAATGTTTACAGATGCAGACGCTGCGTTGCTTATTGGAGATATTGCTTTGAAATATTATGCGGATGGGAAAGATTTTTATCTCTATGACCTGGGTATCGAATGGAAGAAATTAACTGGTAAAAAGATGGTGTATGCGGTCTGGGCTGCTACCAGAAAATTTGCCGGTGCAAAAAGTGAATTGTGTGAATATGTTTTTGATATTTTTAAAAAATCAATGCAATACTCCATGGAACATCTATCAGAGATAGCTGAATACGCAGCGAGATGGGAGCCGTTTGGCCCTTCTTTTTTGAGGGAGTATTTCAAGTCCCTCAGGTTTGCTTTCGACAAGGATTACAAGGAGGGTCTGTTATATTTTTACAGGATGGCATCAGAGATCGGTGAGATTGAGGATGTTCCGGAGCTTGATTTTATAAGTCTTCGTTCTGGAGTAGTCGCTTGAAATCCCGTGAAATTCTCGATCAGACATTTGAAGGAAAAAGATTAGGGTTTGAAGATGCTGTTTTTTTATTGAGGGAGGCTGATCTCCTTGAACTCGCACAGGCAGCAGGTCAATATTGCCAGAAGAAGCATCCAGATGGAATTGCAACTTTTCAGATAGACCGGAACATCAATTACACGAACATATGTAAAAATCAGTGTTGCTTTTGTGCTTTTTACAGGCCAAAGGGGCATCCCGAAGCATATGTGCTGAACCAGAAAGAGATTGAAAAAAAGATAACCGAAACCATTGAACTGTCCGGCACACAGGTAATGCTTCAGGGAGGCATAAACCCTGATCTTAAAATTGATTATTACATCCGTATGTTGAGGGATATAAAAAGAAAATTCGAAATCAGGATACACAGTCTCTCCCCTCCGGAGATTGTTTATCTTTCAGAGTCATCAGGTCTGTCAATTTCAGAGGTTTTAGTCGAATTAATGAAAGCAGGACTTGATTCCCTGCCGGGTGGCGGCGCGGAGATACTTGTCGACAGGGTGAGACAGCAGATAAGTCCACGGAAGATATCATCTGAAAAGTGGCTTGATGTGATGAAAAAGGCTCATGCGCTTGGACTCAAGACAACAGCAACCATGATGATGGGAACAGTAGAAACCATTGAAGAAAGAATTGTGCATCTTCAAAAATTACGCGATCTTCAGGATAAAACGAGCGGTTTTATGTCTTTTATTCCATGGACTTATCAGCCTCATAATACTGCTCTCGGAGGCAGATCTTTCCCCACAATCGAATACCTGAAGATGTTGTCTGTAAGCCGTTTATTTCTGGACAATTTTAATAATGTCCAGGGTTCATGGGTTACACAGGGGAAAGATATCGGACAATTGTGTCTTTCATTCGGTGCAAATGACCTCGGCAGTATAATGATTGAAGAAAATGTTGTACGTGCTGCGGGCGTATCGCACAGAATGAGTGTTCCAGAGATGGTTGATTTGATAAAAAAGGCCGGAAAGATTCCTGCTCAGAGGGATACAGAATTTAATATACTTAAAATTTATTCAAATTAAGCCGGATAGACAATTAATGAATAATTTTTGGAAGAAAGGGATTCCAAATGCCAAAAAGGCATTCATAGGCGGATCCAGTACATTTGCGATTAATTTCCCTGAAGACCTGAATTTTCAAGGGATAAAAATAATCGATCAAAAAACTTTTTTAACCCCCTTTGGTGAAAGTCCTGAAATAAAGATATTCGAAATAAACGGGGAAACAGTATTTACTGTCAGAATGCACGGATGGAGATCTGGTATAAGCCGGGCTGATGCATCACGCCAAATCTTCTGGATTTTTGAAAAAGCAGGTGTAAAGAGAATTTTTTCAGAAGGTGGGGTAGGTGCAATCAACCGTAGTCTTCGACTGAGGGATTTTATCATACCCGATGATTATCTTGATTTTTCCATGAGAAAAAATGTTCATTTATCTGATAAATATTTGCTAATAATGCGTGACCCTGTGTGCCCTGAATTGTCAAAAACACTTATGAGAACCACAAAAGGATTATTTCCAAATAGACAGCTTGGCAGGGGAGTTTATGCGGTCACTGACGGCAGGCATTTTGAGAGCAGGGCAGAAGTCAGGATGATAGAATCTCTCAGCGGAGATGTAATAGGTCAGAGCTTTTGCCCCGAGGTATATCTTGCAAGAGAAATAGGGGCATGTTATGCGGGTATTTATCTTATTGTTAATAGAGCGGAAGGAATTGATCCCGAATGGAGCCATAAGGAGTTGAAGAACATTTTCTATCAGGAGGCATTGAATATGGGAAAAATAATCGTAGAGAGTCTGAAGCAAATTAAACAGAAGACGAGAATGGTCTGTCAATGTTCAAAACTCAGAAAGAAGACATTATTGAAATGATAAATAAGCGTATATTCGGGAAATCAATACTCAGGATATATGAACTCAATAGACTATAAGGAACGGGATGCAAGCAAAGTTGAGCAGATGTTTTCCGGCATTGCTGCCCGTTATGATTTTTTAAATCATCTTCTGAGTTTCGGATTTGATTTCGGATGGCGTAAAAAGGTTGCAAGAGAAACCCGGGGGATTCGGTGCGAAAGAATCCTCGACGTTTGCACAGGCACAGGAGATATGGCAATTGAACTTTTCAGGTACTGGAAGGGAACTGCTAAGGTTGAGGGAATTGATTTTTCACCGGAGTTGCTTGAGATTGCCAAAAAAAAAGCTAAAAAATTTTCTGCTCGAAATGCTATTGTTTTCGGAAAAGGAAACGCGGAAAAATTGCCTTACGGAGATAATCAGTTTGATGCGATTACGATTGCCTTCGGACTTAGAAATGTTAATAACAGGCTAAAGGCTTTGAAAGAATTTTACCGCGTGACAAGACCTGGTGGATGTTTTATTTGCCTCGAGTTCAGCAGACCCAGGAATGAAATTTTATCCAGAATATACTTTTTCTATCTGATTAAGATTGTCCCGCATATCTCAAGTATTTTCGGTTCGAATCCAGAGGCATATCGGTATCTCAGTAATACCATAAAAGATTTTCCTGCCCCCGATGCCCTCGTTGATTTTATAAAATCAGCAGGCTGGAATGACGTCTCGTATAGAATTCTTTCAGGCGGCATAGTAGCGATACATACAGGAAGAAAATATTGAGACGGATCGTATCTCTTAACCCCAAAATGCATTATATTGGTAAACCTGAATTTCAAAATTCAGGACTCTGTAGTTTTAACTTATTGAATTCCTTCAACTGCTCGATCATCTGTTCTTCTGAAAGTGCTCCGATTTTTACCAACGCCTCCCCGAAGTATATATATGAATCTACCTGTTCTTTCAGAAGTTCTTCTACCTGGTTCTTTGTCAAGTAGCCTTCTCTTACTGCAATCTCTCCGAATTTTTCATATGTATCTTCCTGTATAATCAATATCTTTTGTATGTCATCATCAGTCAGCCAGCCTTTCTTTTTTGCGAGTTCTCCTATCCTGAAGTTATTCTTTTTCTGATGAAATCTCGCATTTATAATATCCATTTCACTGATGAGTTTTTTCTCAAGGAGAAACCCGCCAAACCTCAGATATTTCATTAAACCTACCATAAGACAAATAATATAATAGATTCAAACTCCGTTCAACACAAATAAATCTGCATGGAAAATTTATTGAGAAATTTAATTTTTTGTAGTAAATAATATTTATTATGGTATACTATCCAAAATTTGTTTAATTAAATTAAGGAGGAAATATGGCAACAGCAAAGAAGGCAAAAAAGGCAACCTGCGCAGCAAAAACAGCCAAAGGGACAAAGTGTAAAAATCCCGTATCCGGAAAATCGAAATATTGTGTAACTCACAAAAAGAAATAGTACCGGTTAAACAAGACTTCATTAAACAAACATAGCTACATACAGTTACAATTTAAAGCTCCTTAAAAGTTTTCAGAGGATGAAGGATAAATTTGTCTTCTCAAAAATTCCATACTTCTGCCCCTGTTGCCTCACGTAAAAATCTACTCGAAATGAAATACGTTGCCTCAAAGAGAAATCTATTTGAAATCATTTTACCCTTTTCCGACTTTTTTGGTCTTTCTTGAGCACAATAAGGATTTTTGGAGAGAATCTCGAAGGACTGACTTCGCCAAATGCCTTATAAACAGTTTTCTTACTCTTCCCCATAGATGAGTATCCCTTCAATGGTAAATCTTTGGCGCTGATTTGTTTCTTCAACGAAGCAAGTTTTAACAGCTTGTCTTGCAGTCTTGTTATGGTCCTCTTCAGTTCTGCCGGATTGAGTGCAGCATACTGTTTCTTCAATCTTTTTTTCCTGTCCTCTGATATATGCGGGGAGTCAAGTACTCTTTGAAAGGGAGTCCGAGGAGTGTCATGCTTTTTTATCACTTTGCTTCCATTTCTTGTTTTGCTTAACAGTTTCATCACTGGTTGAAAGAAATTCGTATAGAGTCTCAGATATCCATAGATCTCATTCAGAAGGGTAACCTCTTGTTCGGTATCATACCGCCAATACCCAACAGCTCTTCGTACCACAGAGTAGTTCTTCTGTTCCACAAAACAGTTGTCGTTCTTCCGATAACTCCTTGCACGAGTAAAAGTGATCTTCTCGGTAGTGCAAAATCGAAACAACTGATGATTGATAAACTCAGAACCATTATCTGAATCAATACCGACTATATCAAAGGGAACACGGTTCCTTATGTCCTGTAACGCCTCAAATACCCATGCCTGTGCCTTGTTCTTTACAGCCTGAGTCTCCGTCCATCCTGTATAAACGTCTGTTACATCCAAAGTTTGTGCAAAGTCCCCCTCTGCATCGCCCCCGTCATGCGCTACTAAATCTATTTCTACAAAGCCTGCTCTTTTGTCATCCCATTGTGAAAAGGTTCGGATCGGTATCTGGCTTTTTAATAACGTACCTGGTTTTGTATGAGACCTTCCTTTCAAGGTAAATTTCTTTCGTACATCTGTCAACAGGCGGTCGATTGTAGCAGCACTGATCTTACAGAGCTTCTTCCTCGTCCCTGCCTTCATCTTGATCTCCTTGTGACGCTCTAAAATTCCAATAATCTCTTTGAGGTTCGGGGCAAGCCGCTTGCCGCAGATACAGTCCATGATCGCCCATATCTTCGTCAGTGCCCTCTTTACATCTGCATCATAAATCTTGTTTCCTTGCTTCTTTGCCCTTTTTCTGACATCCCCCTTGACTACCATGTCTTCAGCAATCCTGACCTTCTTGCCGTGTGCCCGAAGTACATAGGTGGCATAGCTACGGGTATATCCCGTCAATGATATGAATTCATTCAGCAATGTCCCCTTATCCTTCTTCCGTGCCTTCTGATATCGTCCTGCAAGTGCTGCTGTTATCTTCTGCCGCTCTTTCATCGTAAACCTCATTCCCGCCTCCTGTGTCTTTGTATACAGGAGACAATTGTGATCGTTTCGAGTAGATTTTTAAATGAGGCAACGATCTACTTTGGAGTAGATTTTTCATGAGGCAATTCGCTGCCTTGACAAATAATTCTACGAATACCTATACTTTTTCAAATGGAAAAAAACCTGCAAGAACTTCATGAGTTTGGCACTGAGCTGTTTGAACAGGGCAAATATTCTGAAGCAGAGCCAGTCCTTAAGAATATAATAAGTATCAATCCGAAATACGCTGACATCCATAACAAGCTGGGCATAATTGCGCATCTGAGAGGAGACCACAAACAGGCTGTAGAGTATTTTAAGAAAGCCCTTGAATTAAATCCAAATTATACTGAAGCATCATTGAACCTCTCAATCACTTATAATGAAATGGGCGAGTTTAAGAAATCGCAGGAAGTCTTTTCTCTTGCAGCACAGATAGCCCATCCGACACCACGTTCTATTGATCCTTTTGTTGCGGGCAAAATTGCGAACGAGCATTATAAAATCGGAAATCTTTATCTTGACCTTGGTATGATAGACGAGGCCATAGAAGAATTTAAAAAAGCTATAAAACTCCACCCCCGTCTCGCTGATGTACATACCAAACTTGGTATGGCGTTGCGGAGTAAAGGCCTCATTGACGAAGCAATCGGCCATTTTTCCAAGGCAAAAGAAATCAATCCATATTACGGTCCCGCATGGGTCCAGCTCGGATTAAGCTACTATATGAAAGGTCTGTTCGTTCTTGCGTACGAAGAGTGGGAAAAGGCATTGATGCATAATCCGGGTTTAAGGGAAGCAGAGACTTATCTGAAGTTCCTGAAAAAGGGGGAAAATTAGTACGCTGTGTCCCTCCTCACAGTAAGGGACCTCAATATATATTTCAAGTCCGCAAAAAGTCCCCTGAAAGTTGTCTCCGGCATTAACGTCGATATAAAAGAAGCAGAAATTTTCGGCATCGTTGGTGAAAGCGGCTGCGGGAAGAGTCTCACTGCATTAGCAATAATGGGTATACTTCCGCACAATGCTTTTACAAACGGGGA
>ENA-OSEO01005778-OSEO01005778.1-sediment-metagenome-genome-assembly--contig:-NODE-5778-length-11596-cov-2.837312_pt1 | contig 11596 bp, 10 predicted proteins | sample MGYA00237883_ERZ534232 | MGnify/ENA metagenome assembly ERZ534232
CATGGACTCTCCCTTCAGAGCGAATGCGTCAACGGTCCAGATTCGAAGTAAACCCCCTACCTCCAACCTTGAACCCTAAACCCTTGAACCGGTGAACGATTACTCAGGAAGCACCAGAGAACAGGCAGGCCCATGGGAGATGAAGCTTTCATTGAGGACCTGGAAGGAATACCAGGCCTGAGGTTGAAAGTCGGTAAACCTGGACCTAAGTCGAAAAGAGAGAATTAAGTATGGTGTCCCCGAATTACTAAGAGAGAATTAAGTATGGTGTCCCCGAATTACTCCCGGTGCTGCATCGGGAATCAAGAGGTTCCTGCGCGTAACACGCTGAATATTTTGTGGTAATTTGGTTGTTGGGTGCCTGTTAAATGTCTTTTCCTGTTATTTTCCAAGCGAATTCGCTTCCAACCGTCGAACATGGGTAGAAGGGAGGGGGGAACATAAAAAAATAACGGCCAGGGCTTTTGTCTCCCTGGCCGTTTCAGTCCGATCATCAAATTATTCGCGGTCTATGGGCAGAGGAGGATTTTTGTCCACCTCCATGTCTTTGACATATTTGAAATTCGTGTTTTCTAAGAGTTGGACAATCCACATTTTCACTGTAGCTTGTCCTGCGTCTGAAAAGGTGTACCTGTTTCTGATCCCCTGGTAATCAGTTTCTCTAAGCGCCTGTGCAATCTTCTCGGAATCTTTACTATTGGCCCGTCTAATGGCATCCATCACGAGATGCGTGGTATCATATCCAATTTTATCGATATTAATGGATTTGACCCCGTATTTTTCCATGAATTTCTTCTCATACTCCGCCGATGCCGGACCCGGCGGATCTCCTCCCCAATATACATAGATTCCGTTCGCTGCAGCACCGGCAATTTTCCACATCGCTTCGCTGGCCATTTCGTCCGTTCCCATCATTACCGCTTTAATGCCCAACTCACGCGCCTGTTTCATCAGCATCGCACCATCTTCCACCAGACTGATCGCCCAAATAAATTCCGGTTTCGCCATTTTTATTTTCATCAAAATGGAATAGAAATCGGTCGATCCCAGTTCATAGTGCTCAGCCGCGACAACCTTGCCTCCTCTGGCTTGTACGCGTTTTTTAAACTGCTCGAAACCTGATTTCGCCCAGGCATCGTTACGACCGATTAAGGCGGCTGTTTTGAGTTTTAAATCCTCCATCGCAAACTTGGTGATGCACTCTGTTTGCAGAGCGGTTTGCGCGCCGGTGCGGAAGATATACTTCGCACCTTTGCTGGTGAGCATCATACTGGCTGAAATCGCGTTGGCCATGGGAATTCTGTATTTTTCGGTCAGTTCCATTGCCGCCAGGGTGGCGTGGCTGCACGTAGCACCGATGATGACCGGAACTTTGTCATTATTGATCAACCGTTCGGCAACGGTAACGGCATCCTTGGCCGAACACTTATCATCATACTGGATTATTTTTACTTTATGGAGTTTGCCGCCGATCAGGATGCCTCCCTTGGCATTGACTTCCTCTAGGGCCAAATCTCCGCCTTGGAGCCGGAGCCTTCCGAGATGTGCTGCCGGACCCGATGTCGTGGAAATGGAACCGATTTTAATTTCATCCTGTGCGCAAACGGGAGTCTCCATGAATCCCAGAAAAAGAACGGCAAAAATAGTCATTGCGATCGCGATATACTTCTGTTTTCTCATCCCTCTCTCCCCTATCCTATGACTTGTATCGCCATCAGTGATTTTCCTTTCTTAATCTCTCCCCTGCCACAACCTATGAATGTATCAGATCGATCATAGGTTCTAAAACTTCCGCTACGGCACCCCCCTTCTTTCCTTAATATTTTCTGTTGAAGAACGTAAACTTCTGATGCGCTCTATTTTTATAACTGTTTCAACCGTCTTATAAAAGTAAGGTCAACAAATGTTATCTTAAAAATCCCAAATATTCTAAATCAGACTCCCTTGTCAAGGCAAAAAACCTTTGTGTGAGCTTGCGGAACGTCCGGAGCTCGACACCTCGTAACCGGAGTCCGTGCTGGGTTTCAATCCTTTGGACGCCCTTGATATTCTTCCGCTGCAACCGTTCAACGGTTCAGGGGGTCGGGGTTCAAAGGTCCGGTGTTGGGGGATGGGATTAGATTTGGAAAGTCGGCCTACTGCTCCGATTCATGGTATATCGAGTCCCTGTTGGGTTAAGACAAAAATCAGCGAAAGAAAGAGAACCCTGAACGCTTACAAGATTTTTATCTTGATACCGTCGATCAATCTTTCCTCGATGGTAACGCTTTCCGCGCTCCATGATTTAAAGAACACGTTTCCTCCCTCCTAAGTAAGCGTTGATGATTTCATTGTTATTGACCAATTCCTTGCCCGTTCCCTCCATGGTTATTTTTCCGGTTTCCATGACATAGGCATAATGACAAAGATTCAAAGCCATTTTAGCGTTCTGTTCCACGAGTAGAACATCCACGTTTTTCTTAAATATTTCAATGACGATTCGTGCGATCTCAATAACAATCAAAGGTGCAAGACCAAAAGATGGTTCATCCAGCATCAACAATTTAGGATTGGCCATCAGACCTCTGCCGACGGCAAGCATTTGTTGCTGACCGCCGCTTAAGGTCCCTGCATCTTGCTTTATTCTGCTTTTCAAAATTGGAAAATGTTGGTAAACAAGCTCCAATTGTGCATTAATTTGAGATTTATCATTGAGCACGTAACTTCCGAGAAGCAAATTTTCCAGGATTGTCATCTCAGGAAAAATACGTCTTTCCTGTGGTACTCTGCTTATGCCTAATTTAACTATCTCCGTTGTGGAAAGGTTTTGTATGTTTTTTCCGTCAAATTCCACCGTGCCACTTGTCGTACGCAATAATCCGGAAATCAATTTCAAAAGGGTTGTCTTTCCTGCTCCATTTGCTCCGATCAGAGTGATAATTTTTTTGGCCTCCACAGTCATAGACAATCCCTTGATGACCTGCGTCTTACCATAAGATGTGCGAACATCATTCAAACGTAACAAAGTCAATACTCTCCTTTCCGAGATAGGCCTCCACAACCGCTTCGTTGTCCAGAATTTCTTTTGGCAAACCCTCGGCGATTTTTTTTCCGTAATTTAAAACGATGATTCTTTCGCAGACATCCATAACCAGGTTCATATCATGCTCAATGAGGAAGACGGATATTTTTTTTTCGTTTCGGATCTGATTGATTAATTGATTGAGCTGAATGGTTTCGGTGTGATTTAGACCTGCGGCCGGCTCATCCAAAAGGAGAAGCAAAGGCTCCGTCGCCATGGCGACACCGATATCCAGGCGGCGCTGCATAAATTGAGGAATATTATCGGCAAATTCATTCACGTAGGGCATTAGCCCCAAAAACTCCATGAGCTCGAAGGCCTTTTCCCTTGTTTTCGCCTGCTCTTTCCTGGCCGCTCTTGTCTTTAGAACCGAGCGCCAGAAAGCCGACCAGAGAGAGCCGGATGTGCGGCAATGGCACCCAACCATGATATTATCAAAAACGCTCAGTTTGGAGAAATGTCGTAACCCCTGGAATGTGCAGCCAACACCCATTTTCACAATGTCATGTCTTGTTTTTCCGTGTAGTGGTTTTCCCCTGAGGTAGATTTGGCCTCCCGTCGGTTGATGAACTCCACGAATCAGATTGAAAACGGTGGTCTTGCCGGACCCGTTCGGTCCGATCAAGCCCAATATCTCGCCTTGCCGTAAAACCATGGAAAGCCCACTTACGGCGGCATTCCCGCCAAAATGTTTCTCGAGGTTTTCTACTTTCAGGAGTTCCATAATGTTTAACTTCCCATTTTCGTGGTTAATTTTGGTAAGTAGCGATCAGTGAGATTTTTCAATAAGCCCGCGATGCCACCTGGAGCATAGATGATAACGACAATCAATATCGCTCCGTAAATGAGCATGCGATAATCTTTAATTGCATGGAGAAACTCGGGCAACAGGGTCAAAAGAACGGCACCAATAATTGGTCCGATGATAGTCCCTGTGCCTCCGATGATAATCATAATCACCAAATCAAATGATTCCGCGACGCCAAAAGAATAAGGGCTGATGAAATGCAAATAATGAGCAAAAAGAGAGCCTGCCAGTCCGGCAAAAAAAGCGCTGATGGAATAAATAAATCGTTTCCATTTCATGGTATTGATGCCTACACACTCGGCATAATCCTGGTCTTCCCGTACGGCAACTATTGCATATCCCATCAAGGAATGAACAATACGATACACCACGAAAATTGTAATGAAAACAAAAATGTAGATCAGAAAATAGTTCGGAATTTTGTTGATGAAGGAGATTTGACCGATAAAAGGAAGCGTGATCTCGTTTGGTGATGGTATGGCGATAATTCCGTCGGGTCCGCCGGTAACTTTTTTCCAGTTGACAAGAACCATCCTGATTACTTCGGCAAAACCCAGCGTACACATGGCAAAATAAGGGCCGCGCAGGCGCAACGAAACCAAACCGATCAGATAGCCGAAGATCATGGAAATAATCCCGGAAAGAGGCAATGCCGCCCAAAATGAAAAGCCTCCCGTCATTGTCATAAACACCGAACTGTAAGCGCCGATGCCAAAAAAGGCGGCATGACCCATGGAGAGTTCGCCGATATACCCTTGAAGCAAACAAAGGCTTAGAACCAAAATGATCCAAATCCCGGATAGGGCGCACAGATGGAGCGGGTAATCCGGCAAAACAAACGGCAAGATTGCAATCACGGCAAGACCGATTATGGAACTGATGTATTTTATTCTATTGGAGTTCATATCGTTACCCTCATTGCTTCTTTCCGAAAAGACCAGATGGTTTAATGGATAGAACGATGATGAGTATGATGAAGGAAAAGGCTTCCTGATAACCCGAAGAAATATAGACCCCTCCGAAGATTTCCGCGGCAGCGAGAATCAATCCCCCCACAATTGCTCCCATGATGTTTCCCAATCCGCCCAGCACGACCACGGTAAATGCCTTGATCAGAGGAGAAAAACCCATCGTGGCCTGAACGATATAAAGAGAACCCATTAAGGCGCCTGCTGCTCCTGCCAGCGCACCGCTCAAAGCGAAGGTAAAGGAGGCGACTTTATTGATTGAAATCCCCACCGTGGTGGCGCCTTCAAAATCCTGTTCGACGCCTCGCATCGACATTCCCATTTTTGTGTATTTGATAAAAAAGTGTAAGGCGATAATAATGGCAACGGTAATGGCGACGATGATCAGTCTCTGCGTAGTGATCACTACCGAGCCTAGGTCAATCACGTGAGCGGACGTACGAAGACCCATGCTGTGCGGGTCAGTTCCCCAGAGCAAAAGGGCGGCATTTTCCATGACGATGAGAAGACCAATTGAGAGAATGAAATAATTTACTTCCGCTCCTCCGCGCAACTTTCGGAAAAGACCCCTCTCAATGATGATTCCGAAAAGAGCCATGGAGCCCATTGCGGCAAGCAAGGCAACAAAAAAGTTTGCCTGTAATCCGTTCACCACAAAAAAAGCAACAAAAGCTCCGATCATGAAGATCTCCCCGTGAGCTAAATTCACGATCCCCAAAATGCCGAATACAATGGTGAGACCTATGGCGATGAGGGCGTAATTCGATCCCAAAACCAAGGTGTTCACGAGTTGTTGGAGAATCATCGATGTATCTCCCTTTTTCTTGGTATAATGGTAACCGTTCAGGGGTTCAGGGTTACCTTTCTTTCGATGACTTACCCTTCTTTGTGGGGCCAGAAACCTTGGAAGTTGGACTTCGGGACGGCTGCCACGCCCTTATTATCCTTGAATCGTTCCATTCCCATGGACTCTCGCTTCAGAGGGAATGTGTCAAAGATCCAGGTTTGATGTAAATCCCCTACGTCCAACCTTGAACCTTTGAACCGGTGAACGATTACGTATCATGGTAGCATGTATGCCTGAAAGCATTGTCCTCCCTTAAGATTATGGCCCGATCTCATCGTTATTTCCATGCTGGTTTGGACCGGAAAGCTTGGACCACAAGTTTTGCTTTAAGCATCAGACAAATCATTCATCATACCGGCCTCTAACTTCAACAGTTCGTGAACGAAACAAAGTTAGGAGATTCCCCCGAGGCGGGAAACTTATGGGCGACGAACCCAAAAACTACAGATGCCGCCACATCACAGGGCATGTAATTTTGCTTTTCTTTCGCTATTTCTTGTGATCCACCCAGTAGCGATCCTTTAGAAGGCGCTTTAAAAGCTTGCCGTTCGGATAACGCGGGAGGACTGCCTCGAAATCGATGCTGCGCGGACATTTCATTTTGGTTAAATTCTGCTGGCAGAAGGCCAGAAGTTCCAGCTCCAGTTCCGGCCCGGCAAGGGCCATATCGACGGGCTGGACGACAGCTTTCACTTCTTCTCCTAAATCTTCGTTGGGGACACCGAACACAGCCACATCGGTTACTTTCGGGTGCGTCACGAGCAGGTTTTCCGCCTCTTGAGGATAGATATTGACTCCCCCGGAAATGATCATATCCGCTTTCCGGTCCGTGAGGTAGAGGTAGCCATCTTCATCGAGCATGCCGATGTCGCCCACTACGCTCCATCCCCGTGAATTACGAGATTCGGCAGTTTTCTGGGGATCATTGTGGTATGCGAAGACAACGCCGTCTTCGACGCAAATCAGTCCCGGCTGGCCTACCGGAACTTCGTTTTCATTGCTGTCTAGGATATGAATTTTGCCGAAGATGGGGCGACCCACCGAACCTTTTTTGGAAAGCCACTCCTGAGAATCGATGATCGTCACGGTGGGACTCTCAGTCGACGAATAGTATTCATGGAGAATAGGACCCCACCACTCGATCATCTTTTCCTTGATGGGCACGGGACAAGGTGCGGCGGCGTGAATGGCTACTTTGAGGCTGGAAACATCGTATTTCGTTCTCACCTCCTCCGGAAGCTTCAGCATACGGATAAACATGGTCGGCACCCATTGGCTTAAGGTCACCTTGTATTTTTCGATAAGAGCCAAGGCCCATTCGGCATCAAAATGCTCCATGACGACAACTGTCGCACCCACACGGGTGTTCCACATGCAGAAGCGCAGCGGTGCGGCATGATAAAGCGGTGCCGGAGACAAATAAACCGTATCCTGGTTCAATCCATACAGTTGGATCAATTTCACATTGATCGCCGGGATCTCTCCAAAGGGATAATCCTGGGTAGCACTCATGATCACTCCTTTGGGCCTGCCCGTCGTCCCGGAAGAGTAGAGCATGTCTCTGCCCTCGATGCCCTCGGGGAGGGGAGTGGCGGGATAGCCGGCCATCGTCTCTTCATAGGAGGCATATCCATCCACGAGGCCGTCCACGCACAGGCGATGCGTCACGGCAGGAGTCTTTCCCAGCAACTGCTTGGCAATGTCGGCTTTCGCAAACGAAGTGATCAGTACCTTCGCTCCACAATCGTTGACGATGTACTCGGCATCGGCCGCGGACAGATGCGTACTGACACATGTATAGATGAGGCCGGCAAGATGAGCGGCCCATGTGATCTCCAAGAAGCGGACATGGTTCTCCAGAAGAATAGCAATGTGATCTTTGGGTTTCAAACCGATAGCCACAAAGTATTGAGAACAGCGGTTCGCCCTCTCTTCCAGTTCCCGATAGGTTACGGTCTCTCCTGTTTTCGCCATGATATAGGCTGGTTTATCCGGTGTTAACTTCGCATATTTCCTCATATGTAACATAGCCCGATCTCCTTTCTCCTTTAAGAAATCCCTCGCCGCAAGGAACGGGGTATCGAGCGTCAAGGTCATGTCGGACACTGGATCAAGCGCTGCCCGGACCTTGATGAGCCTCCTCCAGGCCGGGACCCAGGGTTCCCCGGAATAACCGCGCTCGGCAAGCCGCAACGAATGAAATCCAAAGGAGATTTAAAATTGGCCTATGGAAAACTATAGGCGACATTTTGAATCACATGACATACTTCGAGGATTTTTAACGGCCTCCAACATTGGCTTCGACAAAAAATTGAAGGGCTCGTTTCCTCCTGTATTTCGTAGGAGGTGTTGGTGGTCTCCTCGTACCTCGTCATTCGCCAAGGTCTTTCTTCTTGGCGCTTAAGCTTCGGTTGCCCAAGTCGGTGGAGTCGCAAATTCGGTGAAAATTTCTTCCTTCAGGACTTGGTGGTGAGCGAGCAGGAACAATCATGACGAAGTTCCTGGTCCGCTGGGGCCTCTGCGAATCGAAGCAAAAACTAAACAAGTAAATTTGAACTCAAACCAAAACGAGCGTTTTAAGTCAAGATAAATCCGATCCCCGCCCAGTGAATTCTGGGGACATGATACTTAACTCTTGATTTCATGTGCGGGGACCGTCTATATTCCCGTGCATGTCCGGAATCGCAAGAGTCGTTCTCCTCTTGGGTGATGGAAGAGGGTCACTTCCTTGCCTGCATCAGGCAGATCGAGATGAATCCTTTGCGGGCTGGATGGGTGGACGCTCCGGAAAGGTGCCCCTGGAGCAGTGCCTTGACACCTATATCCGGGCGGGGGGATGGGTTTGTGGAGCCCGGTCCGTGAGTGGCGCTGGTGGAGGAGGACTTGGAAGTTTTTTCTGACAAAAGCCCTGGACACAGGCATTGCGGAGGCTTTTAAGAAACACGAGAGACAGGCAGGCCCATTGGAGATGAAGCCTTCATCGAGGACCTGGAAGGAATACCAGGCCTGAGTTTGAAAGTCGGCAAACCCGGACCTAGGTCGAAAAGAAGGAATTAAGTATGGTGTCCCCGATTTACGTTGTTTGGATGGTTTCAATCGGCGCGGTTTTTTACCTTTCCGTTTCCCCTCAGATCGAGTTTCCCGTTGATTTCACATGCGCTGACAAGGTATATCATGCGATCGCCTATGCCTGGTTGTCTTTCCTGCCCTTCTTCGGATTCCGCCGGATGAGGATTTCCATCCTGTGCGCACTCCTTATGATCCCCCTAGGTGTCGGTCTCGAACTGGGCCAAGCCGTCGTACCCGGCAGGTTTTCGGCACTTTCGGACGCAATTGCAAACCTGTTAGGCGTCGCGTTGGGGATACTTTTGGCTATTTCTGTAAAATCATTGAGGAAAACACTTCCTTCCTTTTAACCATCACCAAAACTTCCCTTCCTATGCGGAAGGGAAGAGAGGGTTTTAGGTGCCTTCTCACAGAGAAGGATCGGTCAGCGAAAGAAAGGTGACCCTGAACGGTGAACCCCTGAAGGGTCACAAAGATCGGTTGCTTTTAAACGAAAACCGGTCATGAAGAAGTGTTTTATCCATCGTCCCGGCATAGGAGAGGTTAAGCGTGAGAGGAGAACCTTTCATCCATGGCTTGGCTGAGATTTTATGCCTGCCAGGGACGTGCTTGAATTTTCTTGATTTAGGGATTATACAGGGATCGTTGAGCGCGGTAAGATTTCAAGGGTGTCAAAACGAACGTTAGGACGGAATTTTGCGGTCCATAAGTGTTAGGAAGAAACCCTATGAATACGGTTCGCATCAAAAAGGAAAATGGAGAAGTGATGGATCCTGATAAAATTATGGATGGTTTGTCAAAAGAATTGAATTCTGCGCTGAAAGAAATGTCGAAAGCAAAGAATGTAAATGAAAAAGAGACTTATAGTCGGATTGTAAAGAATTTATGCGAGTCTCTGGGTGTATTTTTTCGTCTTGCAAGCGAAATGGACTCCCTAGATGTTGATGATGATGATTTGGAAGAAGACATTCCTTTTTGAGGGTTAATGAGCCACACGCAATGGCGCAAACAAATCACCTGTTGGGGAAGCCTTCATGAGAACGTTCTCAAGTACGTCTCACATGGAACCCCGCAGGCTGAGGCCGAGATTGCGGAAAAGGGCCGTTTCTGAATGGAAACCAGCGAACATAACCGGGGGAGTGGAAGGGCTTGGATTGTGATCTTATTCTGACACCGGCCGGCCGTCTTCGGCTGGAAAAACCCAGGGCTGACCGGACCGTCACGTCCGGCACCTGGATGAAAAAGATCGCCGATGCCTTCTCCTCGTGCCAGGCCGCCGGCCTCTTCGCCCTTGCGGCTTCGAGTCCCGACACGCCCTTGTCTCCATCCCTTTCCTTCTGGCGGGATTTCTCCTCCCGCTATATGACCCATCTCTGCCGTACACCCGAGACCGCAGGAGACCTCCTCGATCCTACGGAACCACCCGCACCCGACGAAATCAAAGGCTTCCGAGACGCCGCCCCTCCCATGGTGGGTGGAGAGTATTTGAACACCGATCTCCTTCACAACTTCTGGATCGATCTGGACGGCTGGGTGAGGAAAGAGGTCTCTACGTCGGGTTTGGGGTTTTCCAGGTGGCTCAAAAAGCATGCCCCGATCTGGCAACAGGTGGGACGCGTTTGCTTTCATCTTGCAGAGAACAAAAACGACCGAAAATTCCCCTTTGCGTTTCTCGCCACCTATGCGCCCGGGCTTTCCAGGGGCGGACAGGTGCAATACAGGCCCCTTGGGAGAGCCCTTGAGGAGTATGCAGGCCGGCGGGACAGGAAGGTTCTGATCAGTCTCCTTTCGCCCGTACAGGCGGCCTCGGAGAAAAGCTCCTTGATCCGGAAGCTGGTGGACTCCGGCGATGTGTTTCATCCTCTTGCCTGGTCCCCGAAGGAGGCCTATCGGTTCCTGCGGGAAGTCCCCCTCATGGAGGAGAGCGGTCTTCTGGTGCGGATTCCCGACTGGTGGCAAAAGCGTCCCAGACCTCGCGTGGTGGTCACCGTGGGCGAGAAGACACAAGCCCGGCTGGGCACGGATACCCTGCTCGATTTCAAGGTTGAGCTGGCCCTTGCCGAGGAGCGGTTGACGGAGGCGGAATGGCGCCAATTGATGGAGGCCGAGGAAGGGCTTGTGAACCTGAAGGGGAAGTGGGTTGAAATCGACCGGGAAAGGCTCTCGGAGGCACTGGCCCATTGGAAGCGTGTGGAGAAGCGGGTGGGTCGGGATGGCATTTCCTTTATTGAAGGCATGCGGCTTCTTGCAGGGACTTCCACGGACCTCGAACCGGACGGGGCATCACCGGAAAGCGCCAGGGAATGGGCATTCTTGAATGCAGGAACCTGGCTTTCGTCCGTCCTCGAAGACCTGCGCGACCCTGAAAGACTTCATTCCGAAGGACCGAACAAAAATTTTCGCGGCACCCTCCGCCCCTACCAGTTGGTCGGGCACAACTGGCTGCGGTTCCTCACCTCCTTGGGTCTCGGGGCCTGCCTTGCCGATGATATGGGCCTTGGAAAGACGATCCAGATCCTCTCGCTGCTCTTGAGTCTCAAGGGAGCGAAAGAGAATGACGGCAGGCCTTCGCTGCTGGTGCTGCCGGCTTCGCTTCTCGCCAACTGGAGAGAGGAAATGAAACGGTTTACTCCCGGTCTCCAAGCCTGCTTCGTCCATCCCTCCGAGACGGATAGGGTCGAGCTCGATCGCATGGCCGAAGACCCCGCCGAAGCTTTTGGAGGCAAGGACGTGGTCTTGACCACTTACGGCATGCTCTTGCGCCAGAAGTGGTTGCTCGAAAGGGAGTGGGGGCTCGTCATCCTGGACGAGGCCCAGGCCATCAAGAACCCCGGCGCCGACCAAAC
>ENA-OSEO01005779-OSEO01005779.1-sediment-metagenome-genome-assembly--contig:-NODE-5779-length-11592-cov-4.780894_pt1 | contig 11592 bp, 10 predicted proteins | sample MGYA00237883_ERZ534232 | MGnify/ENA metagenome assembly ERZ534232
CCCGAGCCTGGCCCGGGCCATCGAGAGGCTCCGGGCCGAGCCGGGGCTCCGGGACGGGCTGGCGGCCGCCGGCCGGACCAGGCTGCGGGCCCACGACTGGTCGGTCCTGATCGAAAGATACTGGACCATCCTGGCCGGACTCGGCTTCGGCCCAGAGACCTCCTGAACCCCGCCTCCCGGACCGGCCCGCCCTGACCAGGCGGGCTAGATTTTTCTTGACTCTAAATCTATGATTGGTTATTGAGTAGTAAAAGTGAGTCATGAATAGTCTGCTTTCAGGTCTGGTTTCTTCCAAGGCCAGGATAAGGCTGCTGGTCCGGCTCTTTTCCAATCCCGACACGACCGGCTACCTGAGGGGCCTGACCGAGGAGTTCGGCCTGTCCAGCAACGCCGTCCGTGAGGAGCTGAACCGCCTCTCCAGGGCCAAGCTCCTGACCAGGTCGCGCAACGGCCGCGAGGTCCACTACCGGGCCAACCCCCAGCACCCCCTCTTCGGCGAGCTGATCTCCATCGCCCAGAAGGTCCTGGGCATTGACCGGATCGTAGAGAACATCGTCCGCCGGGTCGGCCGCCTGGACATGGCCATGCTGGTGGATGATTACGCCCGGGGCCAGGATTCGGGGATCATCGACCTCATCCTGGTCGGCCGGATCGACCAGACCAACCTGCTTGACCTGGTGGCCAAGACCGAGAGATACATCAAGCGCAAGATCAGGACCCTGGTTCTGACCCCGGACGAGTATCAGGACCTGCAGGAAGGCCTCAAGGAGAGGCCGACCCTGGTCCTTTGGACCGGCCAGACGGACAAGAACTGATCCGGCCGGTTTGCTTCTAAAAACTTGTTTCGACTCGATTAACGCCGCAAGGCGTCCTGTAATCGAGGCGGCGGAGCAGTGCCGGGGAATAAGAGCTTCGGCTCGGGTCCGGCCCGAAATCTTAGGACAATTCAATGAGCAACCTCAAGCGAGCCGTGGTCACCGGCGGGGCCGGCTTCATCGGCAGCCACCTGGTCGAGCGGCTGCTGGCTGACGGCCACGCGGTGGTCGTCCTGGACAACCTCTCCACCGGCCGGCTGGCCAACCTGGAGCACCTGCGGGGCCAGTCCCGGTTGGAGTTCAACCGGGTCGATCTGGCCGAGTTCGGCCGGGCCGAGGAGTTCTTCCGGGGCGCGGACTGGGTCTTCCACCTGGCCGCCCTGGCCGACATCGTCCCCTCGATCCAGCGGCCCCTCGAATACCATCGGGCCAACGTGGACGGGACCGTGGCCGTCCTGGAGGCGGCCCGGGCGGCCGGGGTGAAGCGCTTCGTCTACGCCGCCTCCTCGTCCTGCTACGGCCTCCCGGACGAGTACCCCACCCCGGAAACGGCCCCGATCAGGCCCCAGTACCCCTACGCCCTGACCAAGTACCTGGCCGAGGAGTGCGTCAGGCACTGGCACCAGGTCTACCATCTGCCCGCGGTCAGCCTGAGGCTGTTCAACGTCTACGGCCCCAGGGCCAGGACCGGCGGGACCTACGGGGCCGTCTTCGGGGTCTTCCTGGCCCAGAAGCTGGCCGGCCGACCCTTCACCGTGGTCGGCGACGGGAACCAGACCCGGGACTTCACCTTTGTCACCGACGTGGCCGAGGCCTTTGTCCGGGCGGCCGAGTCCGGAGTGGAGGGCGAGATCTTCAACGTCGGCTCCGGGGGCACCTACAGCGTCAACCGGCTGGTGGAGCTGCTGGGCGGAGAGGTCGTCCACCTGCCCAAGCGGCCCGGTGAGCCGGACTGCACCTTCGCCGACACGGCCAAGATCGAGCGCGTCCTGGGCTGGCGGGCCAGGGTCAGCTTCGAGGAGGGCGTGGCGGTCATGCTGGGGCACATCGAGGACTGGCGCCAAGCCCCGGTCTGGGAGCCGGAGTCCATCGCCCAGGCGACCCGGGAGTGGTTCGACTGCCTGGGCCCCTCGACCGGCCGGCGCGGTTGAGTCGAGTCAGGGGAGGCTGATATTGCCCAACGACAAGATCAAGGGACTGGAGGAACTGGCCGGCATCCTGGACTCGCTCAAGGCCCAGGGCAAAAGGATCTGCCACTGCCACGGCGTCTTCGATCTGGTCCACATCGGCCACATCCGCCACTTCGAGGAGGCCCGGGGCTTCGGCGACGTCCTGGTGGTGACCATCACCCCGGACAAGTACGTCAACAAGGGCCCCCACCGGCCGGCCTTTGTCGAGTCCCTCAGGGCCGAGGCGGTGGCCGCCCTGGGCTGCATCGATTTCGTGGCCGTCAACCGCTGGCCCACGGCCGTGGAGACCCTCAAGCTGCTCAAGCCCGACTTCTACGTCAAGGGTCAGGACTACAGGGAAGCGGCCAAGGACGTGAGCGGCGGCATCGTCCTCGAGGAGGAAGCAGTCAAGTCAGTCGGCGGCAAGCTGGTCTTCACCGACGGCATCACCTTTTCCTCCTCCAGCCTGATCAACCGGCACCTGGCCGCCTTCCCCGACGAGTTGAGCAAGTACCTGGGCGAGTTCTCGGCCCGGCACCGGGAGGAGGAGGTCGTCGGCTGCCTGGAGGGGGCCAGGTCACTCAAGGTTCTGGTCGTGGGCGAGGCGATCATCGATGAGTACCACTACTGCGAGACCCTGGGCAAGGCCGGCAAGGAGCCCATTCTGGTGGCCAAATTCCTGAGCAGCGAGAGGTTCGCCGGCGGCATTCTGGCCGTGGCCAACCACGCCGCCGCCCTGTCGGATTCGGTCGGCCTGATCACGGCCCTGGGCGAGGTCAACGGCCAGGAGAGCTTCATCAGGGAGCGGCTGGCCCCGGTGGTGGAGCCCATGTTCGTCTACATGGACAACGCCCCGACGATTGTCAAGCGCCGCTACGTCGAGACCTACCCCTTCCAGAAGCTCTTCGAGGTCTGCTACATGAAGGGCCCCGAGGAGTACCCGGCCCTGCCCAAGGCCCTTTGCGCCCAACTGGAGGAGGTCCTGGCCGATTACGACGTGGTCATCGTGACTGATTACGGCCACGGCCTGATCGGCCCGGAGGCGGTGGAGCTCCTTTGTGAAAAAGCCAGATTCCTGGCCGTCAACACCCAGCTCAACGCCGACAACCGCGGCTTCAACACCGTCTCCAAGTATCCCCGGCCCGATTTCGTCTGCATCTCGGAAACCGAGCTGCGCCTGGAGGCCCGCAACCGGACCGGAGATATCAAACAAATCGTCCTCAACGTGGCCGCCAAGCTAGACTGCAGCCGGATCATAGTCACCCAGGGAGCGGAGGGCTGTCTGACCTATTCGGCCGAGAGCGGGTTCCTGAAGGTTCCGGCCTTCACCAGTCGGATCGTCGACCGCATCGGCGCCGGCGACGCGGTCCTGGCCGTGGCCGCCCTCTGCGTCGCCCAGGGCGCGCCCATGGATCTGGTGGGCTTCATCGGCAACGCCGTCGGCGCCCAGGCGGTGAGCATGGTCGGCAACCGCAAGTCCATCTCCCGGGTGGACCTGATCAAGCACGTCGTCTCCCTGCTCAAGTGAAGGCGGGCAGATACAGATGGTCCTGACGGTCTCGGAATACATAGGCCAGCTGAACGCCCTGCTCTCGGACACCCAGGTCACTGACCGGGCCGGGCGGTCCCTCTCCCTGGACGAGGGCGCGGCCAGGGCGGTGGAGGAGCTTGTTTCAGCCGGGCGTGAGGACGCCACGGTGATGATCATCGGCAACGGCGGCAGCGCGGCCATCGCCGGCCACATCCACGTGGATCTGTGCCACTCGGCCAAGATAAAGAGCCTCATTTTCTACGATGCTCCGCTGCTCTCGGCCCTGTCCAACGACTACGGCTACGAGTCGGCCTTTGAGAGGCCCGTGGAGCTCTGGGCCCGGGCCGGCGACGTCCTGATCGCCATCAGCTCTTCGGGCCGCTCGGAGAGCATCCTCCGGGCCGTCAGGGCGGCCCGGGCCAAGGGCTGCCGGGTGATCACCCTGACCGGGTTCAAGCCGGACAACCCCTTGCGGAGCCTGGGCGAGATAAACTTCTACGTTGGCCTTGAAGATTACGGGCTGGTCGAGACGGCCCACTCGGCCCTGGGCCACTTCCTGACCGACGCCGCCGCCGAGAGGGTCCGGCGGGAGATCAAGTGACCGCGTCCGGGCTTGGGATGACGGCGGCGGCCGAGCGTGCCGCTGGGGAATTTCAACAAACGACCAGCCTCCCGATGACCGGGCGGTCTGTCTTTACCAGGAGAGCGTCGGCGACTTGAACATATTCTCCGCCCGGCCCCCCAGGGGGCCGAGGGTCCTCGAGCGATGAAGCCTGGCCGCATCGCCGACGTCATCCTGGCGGGAGCGGGGTTGGGCTTGGTGGCCCTGGCCGGATACCTGGTTTACCGCCACCACGCTCACTTCTTTTCCTCCGACAACCTGGCCGGCCGGCTGACCGTGTTCGGTCTGTCCCTCTTGGGCGGGGTCGGGTTGCTGGGCTCTCTGTGGCTCAAGGCGCCCTCCAGGGTCAACCTTTGCCTCGTCCTCGTTTCAGCCGGGCTGACGGTCTATCTGGCCGAAGGCTACCTGACCATGACCCACCCCGTCCTGGATGTCAGGGATTACTGTATATCCAGGGGCGCTCAAAGGAACGGGGTAGACTTCGACGCCAGAACCAAGCTGGAGTTCATCACCGACCTCAGGTCCCAGGGGCGGATGATCTACCCGGCCGTGGTCCCGATCGAGATGATCGAGGCGGACGCAAAGGGCCGGACCCGTTCCCTGGTCTCCCTGGACGGGGAGGAGGTCTTCCCCCTGGCCGGAATAAGTCGGGTCGAGACGGTCATGGACAATGAGAACGGTTTCTTCGCCGTCTACCTGAGTGACGAGCACGGTTTCAACAATCCCCGGGGGGCCTGGGCGTCGGCCCAGCAGGCCGGGCTTCAAGTGGCCGTCCTGGGCGATTCCTTTCCCCACGGGTACTGTGTGCGGAACGAAGACAACTTCGTCACCCTGATCGGTCGCCGGACTCCCCGGATACTCAATCTGGGCTTCGGGGGCGACGGCCCCCTGGCCATGCTGGCCACGGCCAAGGAGTTTCTCCCTCAACTGCGCCCGGAAAAGGTGCTGTGGTGCTATTTCGAAGGCAACGACCTCAGTGATCTAGGCCGGGAGAGACGTCTGCCCTTGCTGATGCGCTACCTGGAGAGGGGCTTCAGCCAGGGCCTGGCTCAGCGCCAGGCGGCGATAGACGATTTCCTCAAAGCCTACGTCGAGATGGAACTGGCCAAGACCCGCCAGGAATCGGGCTCGGCCCTCCGGGCGGCTTGGGAGTATGCCACCCTGCGCCAGTTGGAGCGGCGGCTGAATCTTCATCTCGGCCGAAACCAGAGGACCTACGGTTCGGAGCTGCTCGAGCTTCTGGAGAGGATTCTGGTTGAGACCAAGTGGTTTGTCGGCCAGTGGGGCGGCCGGGTCTATTTTGTCTACCTGCCTGATTGGCGCCGCTACGGAGGCGGCCAAACCGAGGGCGAGACCAACCGCAACCGGGTCCTCGACTTGGTCAGACGGGTCGGTCTGGACCTCATTGACCTCCATCCCGCCTTTGTAGATCTGGGTGATCCGCTGTCCCTGTTCCCCTTCGGCTGCTCGGCTCACTACAGCCCTGCCGGAAATCGGGTCGTGGCCGAAGAAGTCGTCAAGGCTTTGAGCGGCCGATGATCGGAAAGATCAAAAAGTTTCTCATCCGGCAGGTCGGCGAGGTCCGGGACGAGGGCTGGCTGGCCCTGGGACGCAACCTGGCCGCCCTGGTCCTGGCCGGACCGGGCCTTCTGGCCGCGCTGGTCGTCCGATTGATGAGACCCGTGGTCACGATTCGGTTCGGCAAGCTGCCCAGCCACAGGCTGGGCCACTTCGCCACCAGCCCCGAGATATACGCCTGTCGCCGCGACCTGGGCCTGCTGCCCGGCCGGACTTACGACCTGTTCTACTTTCGCGAGCCCCTGGCCAATCGCCAGCTGGCCCGAATGTGGAAGCGGGTCCTGCCCATCAGATGGTGGGTCCGTCCCCTTGATCTGGTCAACCAGATACTCCCCGGCGCGAGGCGGCATACCCTGGAGATGTTTTTAGACGACGAAGCGGAGGGAATCTTCCGTCGGACCCCGCCTCATCTGACTTTCAACTCCCAGGAGGAGGCCCGGGGCCAGGCCGAGCTGAAGCGTTTCGGCCTCGATGAAGCGAGGCCCTTGGTCTGCCTCTTTTCACGAGATTCGGCCTACCTGGAGGCGACCTATCCCGGCCGCAACTGGGAGTATCATGATTATCGCGACTCCGATGTGGGCAACTTCAGGTTGGCCGCCGAGGAGTTGGCCGAGCGGGGTTACCTGGCCTTTCGGATGGGGGCGCTGGTCCGGCGGAGACTCGATTCCAAGCACCCCCGGGTTATCGACTACGCCAATGACGGACGAACCGATTTCATGGATGTCTACCTTGCCTCCAAATGTCGGTTCTTCATCTCCGACGCGGCGGGCCCCTCGGCCCTGGCCGTGGTCTTCCGGCGGCCCCTGCTCCTGGTGAACTACATCCCCATCAATGACGTGCCCTGCTGGAATGAACGCGACACGTTCATTCCGAAAAAATTGTGGTCCAGGGAGTCGGCTCGGTGGCTGACCTTCAGGGAGCTGATCGACACCGGCGCGGCCGGTTTCCTGAAAACCGAAGACTACCATCGGCTGGGACTAGAGGCCGTCGAGAACAGCCCCGAAGAGATCCGGGACGCCGCCCTGGAAATGCACGGCCGGCTGGAAGGAACCTGGCGGCCAGAGCCGGAAGACGAGGACTTGCAGCGAGAGTTCTGGTCGCTGTTCGATCCGTCAAACAAGGGCACCTTCAAGATGCGAATCGGGGCCGAGTTCCTGCGCCAGAACAGGGAGCTGCTCGGCTGAGGCCCCGTAGGCCGGGCTGACTGGGATGGTCGGATGAAAGTTCGCTATCTGGATCTGAGCGTCAAGGACCCCGGTCTCAAGAGCCGGCTCCTGGCCGCGGTGGACAGGGTCCTGAGCCACGGCCGGGTCATCCTCGGCCCGGAGGTGGAGCAGTTCGAGCGCCGGGTGGCCGAGTACTGCGGCCGGAAGCACTGCCTCGGCGTCGACTCCGGCACCGGCGCCCTCTACGTCGCCCTGAGGGCCCTGGACATCGGCCCGGGCGACGAGGTCATCACCACGCCCATGTCCTGGATCGCCACCACCAACGCCATCGTCCTGACCGGGGCCAGGCCGGTCTTCGTCGACGTCGGCCAGGACCAGAACCTCGATCCGGACCTGATCGAGGCGGCCATTACCGAGAAGACCAGGCTCATCCTGCCGGTCCACTACACCGGTAAGATGTGCCGGATGGACCAGATCGTGAGCCTAGCCGAGAAGCACGGCCTCGACGTTGTCGAGGATGCGGCCCAGGCCTTCGGGGCCAGCTTGAACGGCCGGCGGGCCGGCTCCTTCGGCCGGCTGAGCTGCTTCTCCATGAACTCGATGAAGGTCTTCCACTCCTACGGCGAGGCCGGGGCCGTGGTCACGGACGAGACCGAGCTCTACGACAAGATGGTTTCGCTGCGCTACAACGGGACCATCAACCGCGAGGACTGCCACTGGCCCAGCCTCAACTTCCGCCTCCAGACTCTCCAGGCCGCCCTGCTCCTGGTCGAGTTCGAGCGCCTGGACCAGATCATCGGCCGGCGGCGGGCCATCGCCGCGCGCTACACCCGGGAACTCAAGGAGGTGGTCGGCTGCCCCGAGCCCGACGGCGAAGACGTCTACTACACCTATGCCGTCCTGGCCGAGCGGCGCGACGAGCTCAAGTCCTTTCTGGAGTCGAGGGGCGTGGAGACTAAGATCCACCACTCCATCCTCATGCCCGACCAGGCCGCCTACCGGGAGAGTTTCCAGCCCGATATCCCGGCGGCCCGGCGCCTGATCAGGATGATCCTCAGCCTGCCCAACCACGAGAAGATGACTGAGGCCGAGGTCGACTACGTGGCCAGCTGCGTCAGGGAGTTTTACGGGGCCGGAAGTTGAAGCTCAGGCAAGTCAGTGAAGAGGTCCTTTACGCCACCGAGCCGATCACCGTGGTCGGGCCGGAGTTGATCGCTCGGCTCAAGGCCCAGGCCGCGGCCAACCGGCGCCGGCGGGCCAGGCTGTGCGCCCATCTGGACGATACCGACAGGGTCCACGAGATGCTCATAGTCCACGCCCGGGGGGCTTACGTGCCGCCCCACAAGCACCTGGACAAGAGCGAGTCGTTCCACCTGATCGAGGGCCGTCTCGAGGTCGTCGTCTTCGGCGACCAGGGCCGGATCAGCCGGGTCGTCCCCCTGGGGGAGCCGGCCAGCGGCCTGGCCTTCTACTACCGCCTCAGCGCGGCTCTCTTCCACACGGTATTGCCCCGGAGCGACTGGGTCGTCTTCCACGAGACGACCAGGGGCCCCTTCAACCGGGCCGAGACCGTCTTCGCGCCCTGGGCCCCGGGGGAGGACGACGCCGAGGGCCAGTCCGTCTTCCTCCAACGGCTCGAGCGCGAGCTCAGCGGGCCGGAGAAGGGCTAGGCCGTGGACTGCCCGGTTTGCGGCGCTCCCGAGGTTCAGCTGGCCGAGGTGCCTTACACTTGTTTCAGGCACCAGGACTTCGCCACGGTCAGGCCCTCCGGCCGCCTGGGCCAGTGCCGGAGATGCCGGCTGGTTTTCAACGCCCTTCCCGGGCCGGAGATTGACCGGAACACCTCGGTCTTCCGGAGCGAGGAATACAGCCGCAGCCGGCAGACCGGCCACAGGCTCAAGGTGGCCGAGTTCGACGAGCCGGTGACGAGGTCCTTTCTCCAGGCCGAACTGCTGGCCGACCTTGTCCGGCCCGGCCCGGCGCGGGTCCTGGACATCGGCTGCTTCGACGGGCAACTGCTCCGGGAGCTGGCCAGGTCCTGGCCCGCGGCCGAGCGGCACGGCTTCGACGTCAATCCTCACCTGGCCAGCCTCTTCCCGGCGGGGGAGAACTATCGGTTCCACGCCGGGGAACTGGAAGAGGTCGAGGGTCCCTTTGATCTGATCTGCCTGTCCCACTCGCTCTGCTACGTCAAGGACCTGGGCCGGCTGGTGGACCAGACCCGGCGCCTGCTCAAACCCGGTGGCGCCATCTTCATCCAGCTCCCGGACACCTCGCTCAATCCTTACTCGTTGCTTCTCTGTGACCAGTACTCCTACTTCTCGGCCCCGATCTTGAGCCTTCTGCTGGACCATTTCGGATTCCAGGGAGAACCGGTCGAGAACGGCTGGTTCCCCCGGGAGATCGTCAGCCTGGCCCGGGTTGCCCGGCCCCGGGAAGCGCCGGCCGCGGAGCCCGATCTGATGCTGGATCGCGGCCTCGACCACCTGGCCCGGGTCAGCCACGGGCTTGGCCGACTGGGGCGTGGCGAGGAGGGGCTGGCCGTGCTCGGGACCACGGTCAATGCCGCCTTCGTGGACGGCGTCCTGGCCGAGCAGGTGAGATTCTTCGTCGACGAGAACCCCGGCAAGGTGGGCACGGCCTTCCGGGGCAAGCCGGTCGTGCACCCGTCCAGACTGAAGGTCTCCGATCTGGTGGTGCTCCCTTACGGCCAGAGCGGGCTGAGGATCAAGGAGAGATGGGAGCGCCAGTACCTTGGCCGCTTCGAATGCCTCTGAAGGCCGTGGCGGCCGCGGCCCTGAGCGGCCGGTGGGCCTGACCGGCCAGGGAGAACAAATGGGTCTCACCCCAGGAAAAGACGCTCTGACCGCCCCCCAGCGGCCCCTCAAGGGCCGGGCGGCCTGCCAGTACATCCAGAACCGCCTCGGCTTCCCCTTCGAGGCCCTGAACAGGTTCCCCAAGTGGCTCCTCATCGAGACCGTCAATCGCTGCAACGCCAGGTGTCTGGTCTGCGGCATCGACTTCAAGGCCAAGAAAAAGGTGGTCATGGCTGACGATCTCTTCGAGAAGATCGCCGCCGAGGTCGGCCGGTTCAAGGACCACGTGGAAAAGGTGATGCTCTACCTGGAGGGCGAGCCGCTCCTGGACCCGGGCCTGGCCGGGCGGGTCAGGCGGATGAAGGCGGCCGGGGTCAAGAGGGTCAACATCGCCACCAACGGCAGCCTGCTGGGCGAGGCCCGGGCCAGGGAGCTGCTCGAGGCCGGCCTGGATGAGGTTTACATCACCATCGACTCCCTGGACAAGGACCGCTTCGAGGCCATCAGGCCGGGTCTCAGATTCGAAAAAGTCCGGGACAACACCCTGGGCCTGATCCGGCTCAGGGAGGAGCTCAAGCCCGAGTTCCTGATCCGTGTCCAGATGATCATCCAGGAGCTGAATCTCGGCGAAGAGGAGGCCTTTGTCGATTACTGGAGCCAGCGGCTGGGTCCGGGCGACCAGGTCGTTATCCAGCGGGCCCACAACTGGGCCTCGGCCGCCCAGGTGATGAAATTCGGCGACGAGGATCAGGTCAATGACTACCCCTGCATCGCCATCTGGGGGACCCTGGCCTGCCACGCCGATGGCGAGATCGGGCTGTGCTGCGTGGACAGCCGGCGCCAGATCTCCCTGGGCAACCTCAACCGGAGTTCCATCGAGGAACTCTGGAAGGGCCAGGTGATCAGGTGGGTCAGAAGCGAGCACCTCAGAGGCCGGCGGAGCGAGATTCCCCTCTGCGACGGCTGCACCCTCTGGCGCGAGGACAAGCGTGAGATCAAGTCTTAAGCCTGAACAGGCAAGGGCCGGCGTCTACGACAACTCGGCCCTGGAGGCGTACTGTCGGAGCCTCAAGGACCAGTTCGGGCCGGTGAGGCGCGTTCTGTTGATCCAGACCCCCCAGTTTCTCTTCGGCTCCTTCAACCGCGATACGGCCCGGCAGCGGGGCTACTACGCCTTCCCGCCCACCGGGCTCCAGTTCCTCTATCAGGCCATCGGGCACCGCGATCTGGAGGTCAGGATCGAGGATCTCAATTTCCGGCTCCTCAAGCGCCTGATAGACGACCCGGACTTCAGCCTGGACCGGTGGCTCAGCCTGGTCGAGGGCTGCCTGGATGAGTTCCGGCCGGACCTGATCGGCGCTTCCTGCCTCTTTGATATGGGCATCAAGCCCTTGCTGGAAATGCTCGAGCTGTTCAAGGCCCGGGCCGACTCAGTCGTCGCCACTGGCGGGGTGATCGCCAGCTTCGAGTGGCGGCGGCTCTTGGCCAAGGAGCTTTGCCACTTCGTGGTCCAGGGCGAGGGAGAGGACAGGATCAACTTCCTCCTGGACCATTTGGGCGCCCAGGAGACCGGGGCCCCGCCCAGGTCAGGGATTCACTTCAGCTTCGGGTCGAGCCTGCTGGAGAGCCAGGGACCGGATGAGACCGTGGAGATCAGGGGCGATCTGATCACCAGCTACGATCTGGTCCGCGTCGAGGAATACTTCCGCTTCGGCTCCCTCAACCCCTTCTCCCGCCTGGCCGGCCTCTACGAGAGCGCCCAGAGTCTGGACGGCGATCTGCAGCTGCCGCGGCTGAGCCTGAAGTACACCGCGCAGCAGCTCAAGGAGACGCTGCAGGCGATGGGGATCGAGCGGGCCTTCGACGCCGACCTGGCCCAGCTCGAGGGCATCGCC
>ENA-OSEO01005782-OSEO01005782.1-sediment-metagenome-genome-assembly--contig:-NODE-5782-length-11589-cov-3.773801_pt1 | contig 11589 bp, 10 predicted proteins | sample MGYA00237883_ERZ534232 | MGnify/ENA metagenome assembly ERZ534232
CAAAAACAAATCTATGCCGAAATTGCTCTGACCAACGCTCTGCCCGACTGCGTAGTGGAGGCGGTCTGCAATTTTTTAAAGCGGGCCGGATGCGGCGACAATGATAAAAAACTTTGGGAATTTGATCTGATGCGGGTTCGCGGCAAGATTGCCCAATTTGTCAACGCACGACCCAATGAAATTGCCTTTACCAAAAATACCACCGAAGGGCTTAACATCATCTCCCAGGGGATGAATTTGAAGCCCGGAGATAATGTCGTTATCATCGACCAGGAGCATCCCAACAACCTGCTGCCCTGGTTGAATTTAAAATATCAAGGGGTGGAGGTCCGCGTGGCGGCATCACGCAACCATCAACTTCCCATCGATTGCATCTGGAAAGAGGTGGATGCCCAGACCCGGGCGGTGGCTGTCTCCTCTGTTCAGTACTGCACCGGCTATCGGGTGGATCTGCCGGAGTTGGGCCGGCGATGCCGGGAGGCCGGCGTAAAATTGGTGGTCGATGCCATCCAGAGTCTGGGAATTCTTCAGATGGATATGGACTGGGGCATCGATGCACTGGCCTGCGGCGGGCACAAAGCTCTGCTGGCGCCCTATGGCATCGGTTTTCTCTGCTGCCGCGAATCTTTCCTGGAAACGCTGCGTCCCGCCTACTCCGGAACGTCTCCACAGGTCAAGGTTGACAAGAAAGCCGCCTGGCAGGTGCATGTGCTCGATCATAGAAACGCTCGGCGGCTGGAATTGGGAACCCTCAATTACCCGGGGATCTTCGGCCTGGAGGCCGGCATCGATCTGCTGCAGACAGCCGGAAGCGGGCGAATCCAGCGCCGGGTGCTCGCATTGTCCAGCCGACTCAATCAGGGGCTGAGGCGCCTCGGCTACGATGTGTTGTCGCCCGAAGAGCCCGATCAACAAAGCGGAATTGTCGTGGTGACGGTGCCCGTTCCTGAAGATTTCTGGCGATATCTGAGGGCTGCCGGCATTCGGGCTACCCTCATGGATGCAGGTGTTGTTCGTTTTTCCCTGCATGCCTATATTTTGGAGAAGGAAATCGATGCCATCTTAGATGCAGCCGCTGAATATAAACAATCCCTATCGCCTCGGCCCTTTTGACGATCATACACGCCGAACGACTGAGAGGAGCAATAATCATAGGTTTACCAGCAACTGAATATAAGAAAGAAGGGGGGTCGATGAACTACGCCAGTGCTTTTCGATGTGTGGCCTGCGGGTCTGATGAGGACATTCGAACCATGAGCTACCGGTGCGGGGCTTGCGGCGGGTATTTAGAGGTCGACTATCGTTTTCCGGAGGACATGCGTCTGCAGATTCAGAACAGCTACGATCGATACCGGGACAGATCCATTTTGTCCGTCTGGCAGCCTGTTCTACCGATAGACAGATCCCGGCAAATCGAAAGAATCAGCCTGGGCGAACGGATCACGCCGCTTCTTGCAGCCGGCCGACTGGGCAGACGGATCGGCATCGACGGACTCTTTCTTAAATGCGAGTACTATCTTCCGACCCTTTCGCTCAAGGATCGATCCATGGCCCTGGTAGTGCTCAAAGCCATGGAATATGGCTACAACACCGTCTCCATTGTTTCTTCAGGTAATGCCGGCGCTTCCCTGGCCGCTTATGCAGCCAGAGCCGGATTGAAATCGGTATTGTTTATCCGGGCTGAAGCGAACCCAGCCAAGTTTTCAAAAATCCGATTTACAGGGGCTACCCTGGTTCGGGTCGATTCGCATCTTGGGCAAATCGGCGAGTTGTACGACCAGATATGTCATGAATGCGGTTGGTATGACTGCAATGGGACGGTCAATCCATTTCGTTGCGAAGCCAAAAAGACCTGCGCCTATGAAATCGCTGCCCAATTTGGATGGAAGGCGCCGGATGTGGTTCTGGTGCCCACCTCCACCGGAAACGGGCTGGTGGCTTATGGCATCGGTTTCCAGGAAATGCAGCATTTTGGTCTAATCGAAAAGATGCCCCGGTTGGTGGCGGTTCAACTCAAATCCTGCGATCCGATCTATCAGGCATTTCACAGCAGCGCCGATCGAATCGTTCCGGTAGTCCCCGAAAAGAGTATTTCCGATACGCTGCTCAACGGCAACCCGGAGGCCGGGCGAAAAGTGCTTGACTGGGTCCGCAGAACCAACGGCAGCGTCGTGGCGGTAGCAGACGAGGAAATTCTTAACGCCTTGAAGGACCTGGGCGCCTGCGAAGGCGTATTCTGCGAGCCGGCCGGCGCCGTAACCATCGCTGCGGCCCGACAGCTGATAACAGACGGCTTGATCGGCAAAGGGGAGACCGTGGTGTGTCTGGCAACCGGGCATGGGCTCAATCAACCTGAAGCCATGAATTCAATCTATTCACCCGAACCGGTGCTGCCCCCAAAAATGGAAGCCATAATGGACTATATTCGGACCCAATAAAGCAGGTAGTCCATACCCGCTTTCCAGCGGCCGGTTTTTTGAACCGCAAATTCAAGCACATTCTCCGCAGCTTGACTGAACAAAGCGCAGCTCCCGTTTTGCGGGGCTGCCAGGCTCTCTAAAGTTTTTTTAAAACAGGGAACGGTAGAATGAATATTTTAAAAGACGTTCTTAAATATGAAGTTTTTCCTTCACTGGGCTGTACGGAGCCGATAGCCATAGCCTATGCGGCCAGTATCGCCGGCAGCGAAGTGGAAGGTGAAATCGAACAAATTGAAATTCATGTGGACCCCGGCGTCTATAAAAACGGCTTTGCTGTGACCGTTCCCAACACCGTGGGTGAAAAGGGCAATTTGATAGCCGGGGTTCTTGGCGCTCTGATCAAAAAGCCTGGTTTGAAGATGGAGGTTTTAAAATTCACCAGTTCGGAATTGATCAGCCGAGCCAAGGAATTAATCGACGCGAAAAAAGCATCCATCAGCTACGATAAAACCAAAACGGCGCTTTATGTTGACGTTGTTGTAAAAACCGCAAAAGAGTCTGCTCGAGCCGTCATTGAGGATTCCCATACCAACCTGGTGCTTCTTAAAAAAAACAATCACGTCATTTTTGAAAAAAAAGAAAAAGAAAATACCTCGGGAAGCAAGGCGTATCGTGATGTAATCAAGCACATGAAAATATCCGAACTGGTCGATCTGGCTCAGGCAATCGACGACGAGGATTACCGGTACATCAAACAGGGGATCGATATGAATTTGAAAATATCCGCTGCCGGTCAAAAGCTCTATAAAGTGGGTCATTACATCACCGACTTAAAAGAAAAAGGGTACCAGTCGGATGACGTGTTCCTTTCCAGCAAGGTTTTAACTGCTTCGGCCGTGGACGCCCGCATGGCCGGCTTAAGCTATCCGGTGATGTCCAGCGGCGGCAGCGGAAATCAGGGAATTGTCGCTATTCTGGTGCCCTTCCAGGTGGGAATGTTTTTAAGGATCGAAGAGCCAAAAATAATTCAAAGTATTGCACTATCCCATCTGATGAACAGTTATGTAAAGTGTTTTACCGGAGAACTGTCTCCCATCTGCGGCTGTTCGATCGCGGGAGGCGTCGGCGCAGCGACTGCCATCGTTTTTCAGCAATGCAGTAAAGACATGCAGAAAATCACCCTGGCGGTGAATAATTTAACCGGCGATCTGGGCGGTATGTTCTGCGACGGCGCCAAAGGCAGCTGTGCACTCAAAGTCGCCACGTCGACGGATTCGGTCATCCGGTCGGCCTATATGGCAATGAAAGGCTATGGCATTTGTCAAACGGAAGGGTTTGCAGGAAGAACCGCTGAGGAAACCATCCGGAACCTTGGGAAAATCAGCAGGCAGGGGATGGCGAAAGTTGATGAAACGATCCTTGAAATAATGATTGACAAATCCTTATAGCACCATAGGCATAATAAGCAAAAGAGAGTTTTCGGCTCTAACATACTTGCTTCTTTGTGGATGGATTTCCGGGTATGCCCTGAACCATCTATAATGAAATAAAAAATTGCATCTCTCTTTTATTTGTTATAACAGGACACCATAAGGGGAATTATCTATGAAAAAAAACATTCTATTTTTATTAAAACCTGGCTTTAAATCTAATGAAGGGGGACCATTTTATTGCCCTGATTCGGCCGCTATAGAGGGTTTTTTAAAATACACTCAAGAAATTCAAAAAAAAATTGAGGTAAAAAGGATCGATTTTCCAAAACCACGTAAAGAGATTGTCGAATTAATTGGTGAGACGAACCAAGGGTGCCCGGTTCTTGTCATTGATGATTCTATCGAGCCCCCCATAGAAGCTAAAATAAGTTTTGAGACAGGCAGGGTCTTTCTCGCAAATTCTGCTCAAATATGCGATTTTTTAGCAAGATTATATGGTACTGTTCGGCCTCATCCATAATTGGAACCGATTAAACTTATGTGACGATTTAGATTTTAAGCGATCAAGTAAAATCACTGCCGGTACGTCATGCGACCTATTCAATTTCACTGAAGCATTGTTAAGCCGATAAACCATAAGGAGATATTTAAATGAAACCTGCAAGCAAACAGATCGTTAAAACCGAAAAAGCCCCCGGCGCCATCGGTCCCTATTCCCAGGCCGTCCGGACCGGCTCGCTCGTCTTTGTTTCCGGCCAACTGGCATTATTGCCGGAATCCGGAAAACTGGTCGATCATGATATCCAGGCCGAAACCCGGCAGGCCCTGACCAACCTGAAGAACATCCTCATCGCCGCCGGAAGTTCGCTGGAAAATGTGGTCAAGACCACCGTGTTTATCAGAAGGATGGATGATTTTGCCAAGATCAATGAGGTTTATGCTGAATTTTTTTCGTCCGATGCTCCGGCCCGTTCCTGTGTGGAAGTCGCCTGTCTTCCCAAAAATGCCAATATCGAGATTGAGGCCATCGCCCTTTTACAGAAGAAATGATAAATAAAGGGACACGCTGGCGATAGGCCGGCAGAAACCGCATTTTGGTAATCTACCCTACCGATTAAGGAAGTGACGTTATGTATGTATCTCACCTTACATGCCCCAAGTGTCAGGCGACCTATGCAAGCGAAAAGCCGATCCAGCTGTGCCGCTGCGGCAGCCCGCTGCTGGTCTCCTACGATATGGCAAAGGTCGCAAAACACTTTGCCAAAAAGAATTTAGCCGGCCGAAACGCCGATCTGTGGCGCTACCGGGAGCTGCTCCCCGTAAAAAGAGAAGAAAACATCGTCAGTCTCGGCGAAGGCATGACACCGCTTTTGCCGCTGAAAAATCTGGGTTCTGAAATAAACCTGCCCCATCTATACCTGAAAGACGAAGGCATTATCCCCACCGGCACCTTCAAGGCCCGGGGAGCGGCCGTGGGGGTCTCCCGCGCTAAAGAACTGGGAATTAAAGTTCTGGCCATGCCGACCAACGGCAACGCCGGAGCGGCCTGGGCGCTCTACTGTGCGCCGGCTAAAATCAAGGCGGTCATCGTCATGCCCAGGGACGCTCCCCCCATACCCCGAGGCGAATGCGCCGTCTCCGGGGCATCTCTTTACCTGGTGGACGGCTTGATCAGCGACGCCGGCAAGATCGTGGCCAAAGGCGTTGCCGATTACAACTGGTTTGATGCCTCCACACTCAAGGAGCCCTACCGGATCGAAGGCAAAAAGACCATGGGCTTTGAAATTGCCGAACAATTCGATTGGAACCTCCCGGATGTGATCCTGTATCCCACGGGCGGCGGCGTCGGCATCATCGGCATCTACAAGGCCCTGATGGAACTTAAAGAATTGGGGTGGATCCAGGCTAAGTTTCCGCGCCTGGTTGCCGTGCAAAGCAGCGGCTGTGCGCCCATCGTCAAAGCATGGCAGGAACGAAAGACCGAATCGGAGTTCTGGAAAAATGCACGCACGCTGGCTTTCGGCATCACCGTTCCGAAAGCCCTGGGGGATTTTCTGGTTCTCGATGCCATTTATAAAACCGGAGGCTGCGCGGTTGCCGTGAACGACGAGGATATCCTCGCGGCTGAAAACCTGCTGGCATCCCGAGAGGGGACGTTTGTCTGCCCGGAAGGCGCAGCCACCCTGAGCGCCGCCATGCAGCTTCAGAAAGACGGCTGGATCAAGCCTGAAGAAAATGTGGTGCTGCTCAATACCGGCTCCGGCTTGAAGTACCCTGAAACGGTGCAGGTAAGTCCGCCCGTGCTGAACCCGGACGACAACATACCCGCCGGCGAATGAAAAACCGACCGGTTCAATTGGCTGTAGTCAACTGATATTTTGGACTTCCGGAACGAATCACAGTGAAGTATTATCCGGATTTAGACATTCAATTGCCGCTATCGGATTCTGAAATGGAATGGGATCGCAGCCAGGACGATAGTCCTGCCTGATCGATTTCTCCTTTTCCAACCTTTTCAAAGGTACCTACTTTCTCTATTGGTGATGCGCGAATATCCCGGTCATTCAACCTTAGAAAAAGCCTTGTGACAACGTAGGCGGTCCGTTTATTGCCGTCGATAAAGCCGTGATTTTGGACAAAACCGAAGCCATATGCAGCCGCCAGATCAAACATGTCCGGATCATTATACAGCAGGAGATTTTTCGGCCGCCCCAAGGCGCTTTCGATCATCCCCAAATCTCTTATCCCCAATAAACCGCCGTGCTCGGCGATCTGCTGTTCATGAATTGCAAGCCCAACGCTTAAATCTATCCACCGGGGGTTCATCGCTTCGCCAATTCCCGCAAAACGTCACGATCCTCATGCATAATCTTCTCGGCCTGTTTAAACTGATCCCTGAATTCCTCATTCAGTGGTGTTATCCTGAACCCCCCATCCGGGGAATCTGTCAGGTAAATCACATCGCCCTCTAAAGCTTTCAGGCTTGCAAGTGCTTCCTTGGGCATCACGACACCCAAAGAATTGCCGATTTTGCGTAATTTCAGAGCAAACATTTGATCCTCCTTTACGTCAAGTAAGGAGTATAATAACATTTGTTATTACGCTATTCAACGATAAAAATATAACCGAACGGGTGCGGACGTCTCCAACTTATAATCTGGGGACCTGGAAAGACACCCGGAAGAATCCAAATATCCGCGACGCCTCCTTAATGAAACTGATTTTCCTGCCGGCATCCCGCCTCCTCTTTGGTTTTCGCACGGCTCTCTTGCATACAACCGGCGGCAATTACAAACAAAAAATGATAGAGATTGATTCAATTCAAGTTTTAACTGCTGGTGGACGTTCAGAACAGGCGATTGACGCAAAAGGCCATGGCCTTTTCACTGACCATTTTTTAGCCGCCTTATCTGGTGATGCTGATATCAACTCCAATGGTTTTACAACTGAAACGGAAATGGCACACATCGGAACCAATATCGGAGAGTCCGCCGGCCAGACCATTTTTCAAGCGCATCTGCATTTAATCCCCAGACGGGTCGGCGATACACCGCACCCTCGGGGCGGGGTGCGAGGTGTGATTCCGGACAAGATGCCTTATTAAGAGCTTATCAGAACATCATACTTTCAGGGACAGACCGTGCTCGAACGCTACATTCAAAAATTTTCGATCTTGAGAACTGACAAAAATCGTAGCAAGTGGTCCGGCATCACAAAGCACCAGGCACCCCAAGCCATTCCTCCTATTATCCGTCATGGACCTCTTTGCCCAGGGCCAGATCACGGAAAACTTCATCGAGCCATCTTTCGAACTGGTTGACACGTTCAACACCTATTGGGCCTGCATCATGCCCTTGGGCTCAAAAGGGAACATGGCCTACCGGATATCACCTTTTCGGCCAAAGCTCTGATAAGAGAGTTTATGATCATTACCCGCAGCTTGCGTAAAATGAAACCGTTCGACAAGACTTCCTAATTTGGAATGCGTGCAGAGGGGTTTTTTGAGTCATTTAACGCTCAAAAAAATGGTTGAAATATGATAGGGGATCTGTGACGTTGATCCCGTTTTTTTCGTAGGGTCGCTTTAAATTCGCAACGATTTGCGTGGCCTTTTTGGGTTTGAGGCGATTGGCATAGTAAAGCAGGGATTTGGAAATTTCCTCGCCGGAGCTCTTTGCTTCAACAAGTTCCTCAAGCACCCCCTCCTTAAACAGGGCAAAATCGACTTCCCGTCCTTCTTTATCGCGGATATATCGTAATTCACAGCGATAGCCGTCCCGATCTTCCCAGAAGTGCATCCGTTTCAATAAAGACGAGGCAACAAGATTTTCGAAACGTGCGCCTTCATCTCCGATGATGTCGGCATTGTCGAAGAAATACACCTTGGGCGGCTTGGCAACCGCACGTGGTAAGGACCGGGTAAACGGCCTGATGCTGAATACCAGGTACATCCTTTCCAGAATCTCCAGCCAGGCCTTGGCTGTCTTTGGGGAAATTTCAATCTCGGTTGCCAGATTGGAAAGGACAACAAGCCCGCCGACCCTTCGGCGCAAGGCATCCAGAAATAAACTTAACAGCTGAACATTTCTGATGGATTCCAGGTCTCTCACATCTTCCCGCAAAACCCTGTCAAAAAGTTCTCTTCTCCATCTACGCGCCGTTCTTTCATCCCCTTCAATAAAAGGTTCGGGAAAACCTCCCACGGTCATGAGGCGCAAAAAAGCGTCTTTCCGCGAAATTCCCGGCGGAATTTCATCCAGGGTGAAAGGGTGAAGTCTCCAGTAATGATAGCGTCCCATCAGAGAGTCTCCGCCCCGGGGGTAAATATCGAACCGGGCGGATCCGGTTACCAGGAACGAATGCCTGTCCCCGGCCGTGTCGTAAACCCCTTTGACCCAGCGCTTCCACCCGGGATATTTGTGCAGTTCATCGAAAACGAGGAGGGTATTATGGCCGGCCCATCTTTTTTTGAGAATATCCTGACGGTCCTCATCAAAATCCCAGTTGAAATAACGGCCTTCGGGAAAATGCAGATCCATGATCATTTTCGCTAAAGTTGTTTTCCCCACCTGTCGCGGACCACCGATAAAAACCATTTTTTTTTGAAGGTCTTCCAGGATATAAGCGGATAGATATCTCATACGGCTATTTTAACCCCTATTCCAAAATAGTCAAGGCTGTTTTGGAATAAGATAATTTTTAGACGTATCTAATTTTCCGATTCCTTTTACCACGGCGGGGACGCCAAAAAAAACCATTTTTCAGAATTTCAAGGGGTGGCTCCAGCGCAAGGCGCGGCAATTATTCAGAGCAGCTTAGATGCCATGAGATGACGCCGGTTTGTGGTCAAGACGAATTAAGCAAAATCTTTAAACAGGCGCACATGCAGGCTGCGGGTGCGAGGGCCGTCAAACTCGCAGAAAAATATCCCCTGCCAGGTACCCAGAACCAGGCTGCCGCTTTCAACGGCGACCATTTCCGAAGCGCCCACCAGGGTCGCCTTGAGATGGGCCGGCGAGTTTCCCTCCCGGTGGCGGTATCCCGCCTCCCAGGGAACGATCTGATTCAAAACCATCAGAATGTCCGCAGGAACACTGGGGTCCGCATTTTCATTAATGGTAACGGCTGCGGTGGTGTGGGGTACATACAGCATGCAAAGCCCTTCGGAAATTCCCTGGGACTGAACCCAGCGGCGAATTTCAGCGGTGATGTCGATCAGTTCGGTTTTCGCTTTGGTTTTTACCGTCAGGGTGGTTTTCATACGTATTCCCCGATTTAATCGGTGATGGGAATTGGACGGATCAATGTGAACCCGATGAATCAGACGTCCGGCCGTCCCTCTCAGTCTCGCACGAACAAAAGAGGCCCTGCGATTTTCGCAGGGCCCCTTTACGGTCTTAAAATGGGATCAACCCGATTGCGCCGGCTTTGTGATTATACGCAGCCGGTCGGTTTGGGGAGGCCGGCCATCTTGCAGGCTCCCTTGCCGGGTCCGGACGGAAACAGTTCATAAATATGTTTCAGCTTAAAACCCGTTACCTTGGAAAGTACCCGGACCATTGGCGCAATTCCGTTTTTCTTGTAATAGTCCTGCAGAACGTTAATGACTTGCCAGTGCTCTTCCGACAACTCATCAATACCCTCTTCTTTTTTGACATGCTGAACCCATTCGGGGCACCAGCTTTCGAAATTGTCAATAAATCCATCTTCATCCACAATAAACTTTTTTCCAGCAAAATCAACTTCTGGCATTAAACGACCCTCCTTTTATGAAATAATTATATCACGGCATGCCGCCTCATTAAGCTTTAGGTTCATATCATTGCATACTTATATGATTGAATCTTCAATGTCAATATGAAATTTTCATCTGAATTTATACACCCCCCGGGGAGACGCAAACAGCTCACCACCGGTTTTCATGCAAGGTTCTGGGATCAGTATTCTCTGGGCATTTGATTCAGTTGCGCCAGGGTAAAAACCGGACCGTCCTTACAGACAAATTCCTTGCCGATATTGCACCGACCGCAAATGCCGATCCCGCACTTCATCCGCATCTCCAAAGACATGATGATATGGTCGTGTCCATAATTGAGCTTGTCCAGAACCGGCTGGGTAAACTTGATCATGATCGGCGGGCCGCACACAATGGCATAGGTGTCGGCATCCCCAGGCGGCGCCTTTTGTTCGGTAATGGTGGGGACAAATCCCACGTTGTATTTCCAGTCGGGGTCATCGCTGGCGTCAACGGTAATGTGAACGTTGATGTCGTCCCGCTCTTCCCAAGCGGACAGCTCGCTGCGATACAGCAGCATGCCGGGCGATCGCGCCCCGTAGATCACATGGATGTCTTTAAATTCTTTCCGGTTGGCCGGGTCCAGCATATAGACGATGGATGACCGCAGGGTGGTAAAGGCAAAACCGCCGCCGATGATAACGACATTTTTACCTTTCAGAACCTCCCAGGGATACCAGTTTCCCAGCGGGCCCCGAATGCCCATGATGTCCCCCACCTTCATGGAATGCAGATAAGATGAAACCAGACCGACCCTGTTGACGGTAAACATGACAAACCCTTTTTCAGTGGGAGATGAAGCAATACCGATGGGGATTTCACCCTTGCCGGCCACGGAGAGCTCGGCAAACTGACCGGCCTGATAAGCGAATTTCTGTTCATCTTCCGTGTTCAAAAAAACAAACCGGAATGTTTTAAGATTTTTATCTACGGTTTCAGTGATGATTTCATCAATGCGAACCGGATATGGCAAATATGGATTTTCCACCGCAACCCCCTTCACCCGGAAATTTCACCGGGGCAGCACAAAATTTTTACCGACATGTTTCGTAATTATTCATCAGCTCGCAGACCCGCCGAATGTCAATATTAACCGGGCACTGGCGGATACACCGGCCGCAGCCCACACATTGAATGCCGTTACCGTATTTATCCACATAATATTTAAGTTTGTGCATAAATCGCTGTCTGACCCTTTTGGTTTTGGTATTGCGCGGATTGTGGCCGGAGCCGTGAAAAGTGAAGAGCGGAAACATGCAGCTGTCCCAGTTGCGCATCCGCAGCCCTGACTTTCCGCTGATTTCATCCTGAATGTCGAAACACCAGCAGGTCGGACAAACATAGGTACAGGTCCCGCAATTGATGCAGCTAAAGGCCACGTCATCCCAGAAAGGGGCGTCAAACAAATCGGGAATGGTCTTCTGCGCCAGCCGGTCGGTAT
>ENA-OSEO01005783-OSEO01005783.1-sediment-metagenome-genome-assembly--contig:-NODE-5783-length-11588-cov-3.092173_pt1 | contig 11588 bp, 11 predicted proteins | sample MGYA00237883_ERZ534232 | MGnify/ENA metagenome assembly ERZ534232
CTCATCGGTCGGCGGACACAGGACGACGCGTGCGCCGTAGGCTTCGGTCGCGGCCCGCTTGACCGGGCGAGCGTCCGACGGCATGACGATGTGAGCGGCCGTGCCGTGAAGGCGGGCGGCGAGGGCGAGCGCTTGGGCGTGGTTTCCGCTCGAGTGAGCATAGACGCCCCGGGCGCGCGCGCTTGGCGATAGCGCGGCGACCGCGTTGGTGGCGCCGCGGAACTTGAACGAACCGGTCCGCTGGAAGTTCTCACATTTGAACCGAACGATCGCACCGGCCCGCCGGTCGACGGAGGCGTTTGCGAGCACCGGCGTTTTATGTGCGAACGGCGCGATTCTCCGGGCGGCGGCTCCGATCTCACGCCACGTTACGTCGGCCATGGGGCTCCCGGAAGAGTACAGATCGGTAGAACCGGAGTTCCTCGATCGATTCGAGGATGTCGGGAAGCGCACGGTGAAGCGACCGTTTCTCAAACGGGGGCAGCGTCCCGGGGAACCAGCGATGGGCCAGCTCCTTGACCGTGCTGACGTCGATGTTCCGATAGTGGAGGTGCGCTTCGAGCCGCGGCATGTGCCGGATCAAGAAGCGCCGGTCGAAGCAGATCGAGTTCCCCGCGAGGGGGCAGGAACGCGGGGGGCAGTGTTCGCGCAGGAAGGCGAGAGTCCGCTCCTCCGCGTCGGCGAGGGAGATCGAGGATCGTCGGACGCTCTCGAGGAGCCCGGAATCCCGGTGTTGCCCTGCGCACCACTCGTCCATCTCCGATCGAACCGCCTCGGACTGGTGGATGACGATCGCCGGTCCCTCCGCGACGACGGCGAGATTATCGTCGGTTACGATCGTCGCGATCTCCACGATCGACCGTCGCTCGACATCGAGGCCGGTCGTCTCCAGATCGAGCCAAACCCACCGTGAAACCTCCCGCTCGACGCCCATGCGGATCCTCTCTCTCTCGTACGAAACAGCGTAGCATCCCGCGTCCACACGATCCATTCTGGGATCGGACCGACGCGGGCTCGTCGGCTCGGGGGGGCGCCGGCGCGCTACGCTCGTCGGGACGCCGGCCGAACCGGCCTCAGGGCGAACAGGCTGATCCCGAGCCCGAGCGCCGCGAGCGCCATCACCGGCAGGAAGACCGGAAGGTACGCACCCGTCGTGTCGCGGATCATCCCCGAGAGGAGCGTCCCCGCGATCGCCCCGACCCCGTACGAAGTGAAGACCAGTCCATAGTTCTTCCCGTAGTGCTGCGTGCCGAAGTAGGTCGCGGTCGCGGTCGGCGCAATCGCAAGCCACCCGCCGAGGTTCAGATAGAGGACGGCGAACGCGATGAAGTAGAGGACCGGATTCCCCTCTCCCCAGAGGTAGAGGAGCGCGGATGCCGCGAGGACCAGAACGAACGACAGGCCGGCCGCGTTGCGGGGGGTGAGCTTGTCGGTCAGCCACCCGAAGAGGGGGCGGCCGAGACCGTTGAAGATGGCGAACAGCGAGACCATCGTCGTGAGGAGGGTCGCCATCCGCGCCTCGCTATACCCCGCTGCCGTGAGGATCTCGCTTCCGAACGGCTTCGCGATTCCGATCGCCATCAGCCCTGCGAGGCAGCCGATCGTGTACGTCCCCCACAGGGCATAGAACGTGCCGGTCCTGACCATCGCGCGTCGGTCGAAATCGATGCCGGTCGACCCCTTGGCCGCGCGACCGTCCCAGCCGGTCGGTCTCCAGCCGGCGGCCGGGTTCCGCAGCGGGAGCGACAAGAGGACCAGGAGGGCGAGAAACGCGATCCCCAAGTACTTGAATGCGCCGAGCGCCCCGATCGCCGGATGCTCGATCATCGCCGTCATGATCGGAACCATCAGGAGCGCCGAGAGGCCGAACCCCATCACCGTCAGCCCGACGGCGAGCCCCTTTCGGTCGGGGAACCACTTCGCCGAGACGGCGATCGGGACGCCGTAGATAATTCCGACGCCGCCGCCGGCGATGACGCCGTAGAAGACGGTGAGCCAGGTGATGTTCGGCGCGAACCCCGACAGGATCCATCCGATGCCGACGAGGGTGCCCCCGAGGAGTCCCGTCTTGCGCGGGCCCCAGCGGCCGATGAGGCCGCCGGCGAGGGCCATCGACGCCGCGAACATCGCCAGGAAGACCATGAACGGGAGGCCGCTCTGCGTCGCGGTGATCCCCCATCCGCCGAGGTCGGCCCCCTTCTCGAGCGGCCCCCGGAAGACGCTGAACGCGTAGACCGCGCCCAGGCAGATATTCATCAGCATTCCGAGCAACACGAAGCCCCATCGCCCGCGCTCGGGGTTCATGCCAAAGACTCTGTCATCCGACATACCCACCCTCCGTGAAATGCGGGCGGGAACGACGCACCGCCGTCCCCGCCCATCGCCTCTCTCCTTCGGACGGCACTTGCCCCACCTAGCCCTTGTACCCCACGGCCTTCTTCAGCTCATTCACGCTCTCGGGATTCTGAAGTGTCGTCAGGTCGCCGATCGGCTCATCGCGGACGAGCGACTTCAGAATCCGGCGCATGATCTTTCCGCTGCGCGTCTTCGGGACGTCGTGAGCGAAGACGATCTCCTCTGGCCGGCCGGTGGGTCCGATCACCTTGGTGGCGGTCGCGAGGAGCTCTTTTCGGATCGTGTCGGAGGGCTCCACGCCCTTGCGGAGGAGGACGAAGGCGACCGGGACCTCTCCCTTCACGTCATGTGGCTTCGAGACGACCGCGACCTCGCTGACGTTCTCGTTCTGGGCGAGCGCGCTCTCGACCTCCGCCGTCGCCAGCCGATGGCCGGCGACGTTCATCACGTCATCGACGCGTCCGGTGATCCGGATGTTCCCGGCCTCGTCCTTTCGCGCGCCGTCGCTCGTGAAGTACCGCTCGGGGCCGTACTCGCTGAAGTACTGGGCCTGGAAGCGCTCCATGTCGCCGAAGATTCCGCGCGTGAGCGCCGGCGGGAACGGGCTGTAGATGGAGAGATACCCCCCCTCCCCCGGACTCACGGGGCGACCTCCGGAGTCGAGGATATCGGCGATGACGCCCGGGAAGGCCCGCCCGGCGACCGTCGGCATGAACGGTCCGATGCCGGGGAGGTTGTTCACCATGTTCGCGCCGGTCTCCGTCTGCCACCAGGTATCGATGATCGGACAGCGGCCGCCCCCGACGACCTCGAAGTACCACATCCACGCGTCGACGTTGATCGGCTCCCCGACGGTTCCGAGAAGGCGGAGACTGGAGAGGTCATGCCGCTGGGGCCACTCGTCGCCCCACTTGACGAACATCCGGATCGCCGTCGGCGCCGTGTAGAGCTGGGTGACGCGGTGCTTCTCGATGATCGCCCAGAAGCGACCGAAGTCCGGCGTGTCTGGGGAGCCTTCGAATATCAGGCTGGTGACCCCGTTCATCAGCGGTCCGTAGTTGATGTAGGTGTGTCCGGTGATCCATCCGACATCGGCGGTGCACCAGTAGATGTCGCCCTCATGCAAGTCGAAGTTCCACTTGGCGGTCGTGTGCGCCTGGACTGCGTATCCGCCGGTGGTATGCATGATCCCCTTCGGTTTGCCCGTGGTGCCCGACGTGTAGAGAAGGAAGGACAGATGCTCCGCGTCGAGCGGCTCGGCGGGGCAGTCCGGGGATGCCTTCGCCATGAGATCGTCGTACCAGAAGTCGCGCCCCGGAGTCATCGCCGCGGTTCCGTCGAGGCGTCGAACGACGACGACGTTCTTCACCGGCGTATCGGCGATTCCGGCATCGGCGCTCTTCTTCAGATCGATCGCCTTGCCCCGGCGGTAGTATCCGTCCGCCGTCACGAGCACCTTGGCGCCGGCGTCGACCATCCGGTCTCGGAGGGAATCGGGGCTGAACGCGGAGAAGACCACGCTGTGGGGGGCGCCGATCCGGGCACAGGCCTGCATCGCGATGACCGCCTCAGGGATCATCGGCAGGTAGATGCCGACACGGTCGCCCTTCCCCACGCCCAGGGACTTCAGGACGTTGGCGAACCGGCAGACTCGTTCGTGGAGCTGCCGGTACGTCAGCCGGACCGCGGGCTCGTCGATCGGCTCGGGCTCCCAGATCAACGCAAGACGATCGCCCTTTCCGGCCTCGATGTGCCGATCGAGGGAGTTGTAGGAGAGGTTCGTCTTCCCCCCGGCGAACCACTTGTAGGCGTAGGGGGAGAACTCGTACGCGTTCGTCCACTTCTTGAACCAATGGAGTTCCGCGGCCTGCTTCTCCCAGAACGCGACCGGATCCCGGTTCGCCTCCTCGTAGATCGACTCATCGGACACCCACGTCCGCTTCTTCAGCGCTTCCGCCGGCCAGAAGACGTTCTCTCCGGACGGATCCTTCTTCACCCACTGCTCCGACACGTTTGACCTCCTCGTCATGATGGTTGCCTTCGAAGTCGCGCCGATACTAGCCCAAGCTCGGAGGTACTGCAACGCTACGCTAGATGGGAAGCGGGGGAGTGACGCGGTGGAACCACGGGAACTTCAGGAACACGCGATACCAGGGGAGCGTGCGCAGCACGCGTCCGACGTACGCCTGGGTCTCTGGATAGACGGAAGCGGCGCGTCCCGCCCAGCGTTCGACCGCCGTCGGGCCGGCGTTGTATGCCATCAGCGCGACATCGAGGCGGCCGAACCGATCGAGGAGATATCGGAGGTACCAGGTCCCGTACTCGAGGTTCATCTCCGGCGCGAACAGGGCCGACGGATCGAAGTCGACCGCGCCGAGCTGCCCGGCGATCCATCCGCCGGTCTCCGGCATGATCTGCATGAGGCCGATCGCTCCTCGGGCGGAGACGGCGTCCGGTCGATATCGGCTCTCACATCGGATCACGGCGGCGACCAGGGCTGGATCGAGGCGGCGCGCCGCCGCCCATGCCCGGAGCGGCGCCTCGTAACGGAGCGGATAGGCCGCGGCCAGGGCGAGGATGCCGAGATACGCGACGGCGGCGATCGATATGGCCGAAACGAACGCTCTTGTCGGAAATGCAGCCCCTCGCATGTTGATCTATAATACACAGAACGGATCCCCGACCGCGGGGAGCGTGAGGGGAGAGATGAAGAAGTTCCTGATCTGGTTTCGCACGACGCTCATCAGCGGCTTGCTCGCGATCATTCCGATCGGCGCGACGATCTACATCGTATGGTTCCTCTATCGGGTGATCGACGGGTGGGTCGGGCGGAATACGGGGTTTGGGATGACCGTCGAGCGGGCGCTCGGGCGCTGGATCCCCGGGATGGGGATCTACGTCATGGTCCTGATCGTCCTCCTCGTCGGGGTCCTCGTGCGAAACGTCCTCGGCCGGACCCTCCATGCGCTCTTCGAACGGGTCTTCTTCGCGGTTCCCGGGGTCCGGAAGATGTACGGGACGCTGAAGCAGTTCACCAACGCCCTCCTCAACCGCCAGTCGACGCGGGCGTTCAGCCAGGTCGTGATGTTCGAGTACCCGAAGCCGGGGATCAACGTGCTGGGACTGGTGACGAACGAGGATCTCGGCCGGCTGCAGGACCTGACCGGCGAGGACTGCATCCTGGTCTACGCCCCGACCGCCCCGAACCCGCTGTCGGGATACATGATGATCATCCCCCGGCGGCTCGTGACGTATATCGATATGCCGGTCGAGGATGCACTCTCGATGATCGTCTCCAGCGGATCAGTCCTCCCGGCCAGCCTGAAGACCGGTGGACCGGCCGAGACGCCCCCCAAGCGCCCCCGGTTTTGGTGTTTTCGACGCGCAGTGAGGTGATCGGATCGATGGCGATCTTCAAGGAGCGGCAGTACTTGCGGGTTCAAGTCGACAAAGAGCCGGACGACAGCCTTTGGATGAAGTGCAAGTCGTGCGGGGAGCTCGTCTTCAAACGCCGTGTCCGAGAGAACAACAACATCTGCCCGAAGTGCGGCGACTATTTCTTCCTCACGGCGATGGAGCGGATCGCGTCGCTCGTTGACGACGGGAGCTTCGAGGAGATCTCGAAGCCGATCGTGTCGGACGACCCTCTTGGTTTCGTCGACCGCCGCCCGTACACCGAGCGTCTGGAGGAGTCCCGAGCGAAGACGGGGTTGAATGACGCGCTGATCGTCGGTCACGCGATGATCGACGGGGTTCCGATCGTCATTGCTGTGATGGACTTCCGCTTCGTCGGCGGGAGTATGGGATCGGTGATGGGGGAGCAGATCTGCCACGGGATCGACGCGGCGATCGAGCTCCGGCGCCCGTTCGTGCTCGTCTCCTCGTCCGGAGGGGCCCGCGTGCAGGAAGGTCTGTTCTCCTTGCTCCAGATGGCGAAAACCGTCGCGGCGCGGGCCCGGCTTGCCGACGCCGGCCTCCCGTTCATCTCGGTGATGACCTACCCCACGTCGGGGGGGGTTCAGGCGTCGATCGCGAGCCTCGGGGACGTGATCATCGCCGAACGCGGGGCGATGATCGGGTTCGCCGGGCGGCGCGTGATCGAGCAGACGATCGCGCAACAGGAGCTCCCGCAGGACTTTCAGACGGACTCATTCGCCCTCGAGCACGGGCAGATCGATCGAGTCGTAAAGCGGGAGGACCTGCGCGATGAGCTCGTCACCCTGCTCGGCTTCTTCGCGGAGACGGTTCGATGAGCGACGAGAGGACGCTGGATCTGCTCGAGGCGAAGATCGAGGAGCTGCGCCAGCTGAACTCACAAGACGGGATCGATCTCTCTTGCGAGATCCGGACGCTCGAGCGGAAGCTGGAACGACTTCGGAGGGACCTGTTCGAGAACCTGAGCGATTGGGAGCGGGTCAAGACCGCGCGCCATCCGAAGCGGCCGTACGCTCTCGACTATATCGAGCGCATCTTCACGTCGTTCTATGAGCTTCACGGGGACCGGATCAGCGGAGACGATCGGGCGATCATCGCGGGGTTGGCGCGCCTCGAGGAGCGCCGGGTCGCCGTCGTGGCGCAACAGAAGGGGCGGACGACGGCGGAGAACAAGGAGCGCTTCTTCGGGATGCCCCGCCCTCAGGGATACCGGAAGGCGCGGCGCGTGATGACCCTGGCGGCGCAGTTCGGGATCCCCGTCATCAGCTTGATCGACACTCCGGGCGCGTACCCGGGTCTGGAGTCGGAGGAGCAGAACATCGGCGGGGCGATTGCCGAGAGCCTTCGGACGATGGCGACGCTTCGTGTGCCGACGATCGCCGTCGTCATCGGGGAGGGGGGATCCGGCGGGGCGTTGGCGATTGGCGCCGCGGACCGGGTGTTGATGCTCGAGAACTCGATCTACACGGTGATCAGTCCCGAGGGGGCGGCCGCGATCCTCTGGAAAGACAAGGATCGCGTCAAAGAGGCGGCGGCGGCGCTGCGGCTGACGGCGCCGCACCTTCTATCGCTCGGGCTGATCGACGGCGTCGTCCCGGAGCCGCTCGGCGGGGCGCACAAGGACTTCGAGCGGACGGCGGCCGCCCTGAAGCGCGAGCTGTGCCGGCAGCTGTCCGAGCTCTCGGCGCGCCCGGTCGAGGAGCGGTTGGCGGCGCGCGCCGAGACCTACCGCTCGATCGGCCGGTTCCGGACCGTCGAGTGACGTCGTTCACCCCGGTGAGGATGCTGATCGGGGTCGGGAACCGGCTCCTCGGGGACGACGGGGCGGGCCCGGAGGTCGCGGAGCAGCTTTCGGGGACCGACTGGGTCACGATTCCCGGTGGAACGGCGATCGAGAACGTCGCCGGCCTCGTCGCGAAGCGAAGGCCGGCGCTGCTGGTGATCGTCGATGCAGCCCGGATGGGACTCCCGCCGGGATCGGTCCGGCGGCTCCCCCGTCCCTCCGGCGATCGGATGCTCGCCTCGACGCACGCTCTCCCTCTTTCGTTCCTCCTTGACCGTCTCGGCGAATCGGCCGCCGAGACGGTACTGATCGGGGTCGAACCCGATCAGCTCACTCCGGACGCCGGCCTCTCTCCCGCGGTGGCGGGCGGCGTCGCCTGGCTAGTGGATCAGCTGCGCGAAGGCTCGATCGACGGGGTTCCGCAGCTGCGGTGACTGGGGTGGCCGGTTGCGCCGCCGACGACGGCGTGCAATGATTGGGCGCTGCCCGTGCTCGGCGCCGGCGGCGGAGAAGGGGGGCAGGATGCCATTTTACGGAGGAGAGAAGCTGCGGGAGGCGTATCGGCGCGCGGAGGCCGGCGGGTACGCGTTCATGGCGAACAACATCGCCGAGGGAAACGTCCTGATCGGGCTTCTCGACGCGTACGCTGACGCACGATCCGATCTGCTCGTCCAGGTGAGCCCCGGTGCCGCGAAGTTCGCCGGAGGCGGCGACAAGAGAGCCGGACTTCGGACCCTCTGTCGCATGGTGCACGAGCTCGCCGACCGATACCCGATCGCCGTGTTCATCAATCTCGACCACTTCACCACCGGGGAGCGTGAGCTGGTCGACCTCGCGATCGAGGAGCGGCTCGTCTCATCGATCATGATCGACGCGTCGAAGGAGCCGTTCGAGGAGAACGTGCGGGCGAGCCGAGGGGTCGCCGATGCCGCGGCGGGGAGCGGGATCCTCATCGAGGCGGAGCTCGGGAAGATCCGCGGCGTGGAGGACGAGATCTCATCGGACGAGGCGTTCTACACGGACCCGAAGGAGGCGGTCGAGTTCGTGCGGGAGAGCCGCGCCGACCTGCTGGCGATCTCGATCGGAACGGAACACGGCGTGTCGAAGGGGCGGAAGATCCGCCTTCGGACGGATCTCGCTCGCGATATTCGGCGAGAGTTCCTCGCGGCGGAGCTCGAGGTCCCGCTCGTGCTGCACGGGTCGTCGGGCCTCCTTCCGGCTCAGGTCCGGGAGGTCATCGGGCACGGGATTCGGAAGCTCAACAAGGACACGCACTATCAGTACGTCTACGGCCGAACGGCGTGCGAGTTCTACCTGGCGCACCGGGACTCGATCATTCCGCCGGCCGGGGTGGAGGACGACGTCGTCAACCTGTTCTCGGGGAGCGAATGGAGCCCGAACAAGAAGGACTTCGATCCGCGGGTCGTCGGGGAGCGGATTCGCAGCGGGATCCGCTCCATCGCCAAGGAGCTGCTCGCACAGGCGGGCAGCGCGGGACGGACCATCGAAGGGTAGAAGGAGAGGAGCATGCCGAGGGCAGGAGTACTGACCGGGGGAGGGGACTCTCCGGGGATCAATGCCGCATTGCGATCGATCGTCCGGTTCGGGATGAAGCACGGGGTCGAGGTGGTCGGATTCCTCGAGGGGTGGCGCGGGCCGTTGGAGAATCTGATCCAGCCGATGACCGTCGGCGATGTCTCGGGGATCCTGCACATCGGTGGGACGATCCTCGGAAGCTCACGGACGAACCCGTTCAAGACCCAAGGGGGGCCGGAGCGGATCGTCGAGAATCTCGAAGTCAACGCGATCGACTTCCTAGTGGCGATCGGCGGCGACGATACGATGGGCGTCGCGCATCGGCTCTCCGAGGAGCTCGGCATCCGGGCGATCGGGATCCCGCAGACGATCGACAACGACATCGCGATGACCGACTACTCGATCGGGTTCTGGTCGGCTCTGGAAGCAGTGACGGACGCGCTCGACCGGCTGCACACCACCGCCGCGTCGCATCATCGTGTCCTCATCCTCGAGGTCATGGGGCGCGACGCCGGCTGGCTGAGCCTGATGGGCGGCGTCGCCGGCGGCGCGGATGTGATCCTCATCCCCGAGGAGGCGTTCGATCTCGATTCGATCTTCCGGAAGATCAAGCGCCGGGAGCTTCTGAAGAAGCGGTTCAGCATCATCATCGTCGCCGAAGGGGCGCGCCCCGAAGGGCTGGGCGGCCAGGTGATCGCGGAGGCGGAGGTCGACGAGTTCGGGCATGTCCGGCTCGGCGGCGTGGGGCAGTACATCGCGAACCAGCTCTCCGAACGGATGCGGATGCCGGTTCGAGTGACGAACCTCGCCTACCTGCAGCGGGGCGGGAGTCCGGCGCCGTTCGACCGGATCCTCGCGACGAGGTTCGGTGCGGCGTCGATTGAATTCGCCCTCGAGGGGACGTTCGATGTCATGACGGCGCTGCACGGCGTGAAGATCGAGCCTGTTCCGCTCAAGGACGCGCTGGAGAAGCCCCGTCCCGTCAGCGAGGGCCTTCGATATCTGATTGACCTGTTCGAGTGAGCGCCGCCCGCTCAGTCCAGCTCGGGAACGGACGCCTCCCGTAGGTACCCGGCCGCCCGCTCTGGCGGCATCGGGTTGATGTAGAACCCGGTCCCCCACTCGAACCCGGCGACGCGCGTCAGGCGGGGGAGGACCTCGATCCGCCAGTGATAGTCGTACTCGAGCGTCTTCCAGTAGCCCGGCTTTCCGGGGCGCTGGACGGGGTTCGGCGATGTCTGGAGGATGAAGTTGTACGGGATATCCCCGAGGAGGCTCCGGAGCCGCTGAAGGGTCCGCTTGAGCGTCCTCGCCAGCCCCCAGCGCTGCTCGTCGTCGAGCCGGGTGAAGTCGGGGCAATGTGCGCGGGGGTAGATCAGGACCTCGAATGGGAAGCGCGAGTCGTACGGCGCCCAGGTGACGTAGCCGTCGATCTCGTCGATGATCCGTTCTCCGCTTCGGATCTCTCCGAGCATCACGTCGCAGAACAGGCAGCGTTCCTTGTGCTCGTAGTAGTCCTTCGCCACGCGGAGGACGTCCCGGACCTCTCGCGGCACGATCGGGGTCGCGATGATCTGGGAGTGCGGGTGGAGGAGAGAGGCCCCCGCTTCCTTCCCGTGATTCTTGAACAGGAGGATATACCGGAGCCACGGGTTGCGCATCAGATCGGCGAGGCGGGCGATGTACATGTCGATGATCTGCTTGACGTGCGCGACGGGGAGGTCGGGAAGCTCCTTGCTGTGCTCGGGCGTCTCGATGACGACCTCATGGGCGCCCTCTCCGTTCATCCGGTCGAAGATCCCCTCGATCCCCTCCCGGCCGAGTTCGTCGTAGTCGTGCAGCGCCGGGAACTTGTTCGGAACGACGCGGACTCGCCAGCGGCCGTCGGCATCCGCCGTCCGCTGAATCTCGGGCGGTGTCATCGCCTCGTTCCCGCTACAGAACGGGCAGGTCGCGGACGCCTGCTCCCCCAGCTCCGTCCCGCGGGCTTCGTAGTCGGACGGACGCTTCGCCCGCTCGGGGGCGATGATCACCCATTGGTTTCGGATCGGACCTCGGCGCAATTCCGGCATCGTTCTCCTTTCCCGCGGCGCGCGGCCGGGCATCTTTCGCCCTCCGTGGGGCGAGTTGATCGGAGCCGTTCGCTGATCGGGGATTGTACTCGATGCGGACGAGGATCGGTAATGTCGGAGAGCAGGGGATTCCCGGCCGTGGCCGGGTCGTCTGCCGGCGGCGGAGCGAGTACACTCCCGGGGGAAGGGGGCGGTACCCATCGACCCGCGGTTTTCCCCGGAGGACCTTCATTGGTTCGGGGAGGGGACGCACGACCGGTTGTACGAGAAGCTGGGCGCCCACGCCGGCCGGCGTGGGCGTGCCGACGGGTATTGGTTCGCCGTATGGGCGCCGAATGCGGCGTCGGTGTCGGTCGTCGGGGACTTCAACGGTTGGGAGGAGGGAAGACATCCCCTTCGGCCGGTCG
>ENA-OSEO01005784-OSEO01005784.1-sediment-metagenome-genome-assembly--contig:-NODE-5784-length-11587-cov-3.321373_pt1 | contig 11587 bp, 12 predicted proteins | sample MGYA00237883_ERZ534232 | MGnify/ENA metagenome assembly ERZ534232
CGACTCGGAGACGGTGAACCCGCCGAGGTCCGCCACGGCCTTCCTGACGGGGACGGGATCGTTGCCGACGTAGATGCTGACCTTCTCGATGGCCCAGCCCTCGTCGGGGAGTACGTTGACGTAGAACTGCTGCTGGTCGTTGAAGAACTCGACGTCGCCGACGTCGACCATCTTGGCGCCCGCGACCAGATCGGCCGTGTGCTTGCCGGGGCCGAAGGGCGCCGCGTCCTGTGCGGAGGCGGTGGTGGCGAAGACGCTGGCGATGAACAGGGCGAGCAGCAGGAAGGTCAGCGGCTTGCCCACGGGCACGGTGAGCCTACACAAGGCGATACCCCCAATTGGTCTGCCCTCCGGGCGTGGTACCGCCTGAAACTGGAAGGAGGGCGGACCCACGGGGAGGGCGCTGGAAATGCGGCCGCAAGGACGACCGTGAGCTGTCTGTACCCCTCACCTCCCCGGCAGGCCGCTCGAAGTCGGTCGGGCGGCGAGCCCGCTGCGCGTGCCGCCCGCTCGAACGTCTCTATATTTCTAGCATATCGAACACACCAACAGTCAATACACCCCGGGGTTCCTCGGCAGCCCCGAGAGCACCTTTCTCCCGCAGTCTCAACTTCCACTTGAAGGTGGGGCCGCCCGCGCGCCCAGCGCGGCGCAGGTCGGGCGGCCAATGCTGCGCGGCGAAGCGACGCGCGACAACGACAACATGCGGATGGGCGGCGGCCGCACCTGAAGGCGCGGCGCGCGCCCAGCGCGGCGCAGGTCGGGCGGCCGGCGTTGCGCGGTGAAGCAACGCGCGACAGCGACAACATGCAAAGGGGCGGCGGCCGCGCCGTCCGGCGCGGCCGCCGCCCCAGGGGTGGAGGGCTACCTCCCCCTCTTCGACGCCGTCACTCTCAGCCGCCCCTCACGACGGCCGCCGTGCCGGCATCGAAGCGCAGCCGGATCCGTCACCTCACGGTGTGAGCCCAGCCAGCGTCGTGTAGGTCGACAGGACATCCGGTGCGATGCGGGCGAAGTACACGTCCTCGGGACCGACCTCGGCCGGGCCGTCGTCGTTCCAGCCCACCCAGGCGATCTCGCCGCTCGGCGAGAACTTCACCTGGCACTCACCCTGCAGAGTCGGCCCGCCGGCGAGCTTGAAGGGAACCTTCAGCTCCTCGACGACGGTCTTCTTGCCCTTGCCTGACACCTCCGTCTTGATCTCGTAGTACCAGGAGTCGCCGTAGTCGTCGCTGTAGACGTACTCGAGGTCGAGCGGGACCTTGCCCAGGTCCTCTTCCTCCTGGCCCACTGCGGAGTAGACGGCACCCGTGCCCCAGAAGAGCCAGACCCTGGAGCGATTCAGAACGTCTTCTGTGTAGCCGGTGGGGTCGAGCTTGCCGTCGTTGTTGTTGTCGTACGGCCGCTTGATGGTGCCCAGTAGCGGAACGGTGCGCGGCTCGATGATGTTGACCTTCGTGTCGGTGCGGCGGGTGACGTTGCGCGCCGGCTCGAACTCATCGGGTCCGATCTCCTCCGTGACCGACGTGCCGTCCACGAAGAACTCCTCGTAGGTGGCGCCGTCCCCGCCCAGATCGGCCGGCGTGGTCGTCCAGGTCAGGCCGCCGTCGAACGAGCGCCTGCAGTAGAGGTTGTAGATGCCGTTGCCGTTGGCCGCCTTCTGCCAGTCGGGCGTCCACGTGTAGCCGATGAGGAGCTGGTCGCCACGGATCCACCCGCGGTGGGCCTGGGCGTTGTCGGTCGCGAGCTCCCACGAGAGGTCTTCGAGGTTCTCTTCCGTCTGGCTCCAGGTTACCATCTTGCCGTCTTCAGCCACGACCCCCGGGGTGACGCTGCTCACGTTCATGAGGCCCGCGGAATCGTAGTGCACGGTCTCTTCGCCCTCGTCGATGAGCTCGAGCGGCACCAGGTTGTCCGCCACGTACGGGTTGGGTCCGCCGGACCATACTTTCGTCACGTTGCCGGTGACCGGGTCTGTCTTCTCTTCAAGCTCGATCTCCCAACGACGGATGAAAATGTCGGACGGGCCGCCCTGGGTCGTCTCGCTCTGCTTGAAGATGAGGATCATAACGGTGCCGGTGTCACCAACCGTGGTCTTGCCCTCAATCGCTGCGGACTTGCCCTGGATCAGCAGGCGCGGTCGGCGGGCGTTCTCGTAGTTGAGGATCGTGTTGCCTTCCCAGTCGAGGACTTCCTGCCCGTTATCTGTGACGTTGTATCGCGCGAACGAATCCGGGTCGATGGAGGGCGGGTTCATGAGGTAGCCGGCCTTCACCATGTCCGGCTTCATGAAGTCGAACGTGTGGTACATGATGTAGCGGCCCTCGTCGGGCTTGATCTCCTCCTCGCCCGGGCTCGGGTTCGGCGCCTCGGGCGCCCCGCCGCCGAGGCCCTTGCTCTCCTCGGCCGCGATGCAGGCCCAGGCGCTCAGGTAGTCATCGCTGGGGTCGGTCGGCGTGCCGTTGTTGTTGGTGTACGGCTGCAGGAAGAGCGCGGCGCGCGTCGAGCCCGTGTCGCCGTCGAGCAGCTTGCCCTCCTTCGTGACCGCGATGGTCAGGTCGCCGATGGTGTGCCAGTCGGCACGCGGCTTGACCAGGTCGTCCGCGGTGCCCTCGACACCGTCCGGACCCCACACGTACAGGTGCGAGTCGACGTTCCCGGTGTTCACCATCTCGTTGTCGGTGATGCGCACCGGTAGTGACATCAGCACGGCTGCCTTCGGCCGGCCGCCCTCGAGCGTGGCCTCTTCATCGATCAGGTTGTGATCGTCGTAGCGCAGGTAGCTGTACCAGAGGTCGGTGCCGTGGTGCGCGATGGCGCCGCTGAAGCCAAGGCCCGGTCCTTCGCCGCTGCCGGTACGGATGCCGTCCGGGTCTTCCTGCCACACGATAGCGAAGCCGGGGTAGTTGCCGTCGGAGCCGGCGGACGCCTCAACGAGCTGCATGGCATTGCGGACGCCGGACGTGATGCGCTCCGGCTGGAACCAGGTGACGTCGCCGGCGGACGTCGTCGCGTCTGCCGCGTCGTCATCGCTGGCGTCCACGTCGATCGTGCCGCGGACCGCCCAGACGACGGTGAACGGCATCTCGCCGACCTCAGGGAAGCCCTGATCGGCATAGTCGACCGAGCGCTGCGAACCGCCGACACCCCAGACGTCCAGCGTGTAGTTCGGGTCCTCGGGATCCTCGATCGCATAGCGCGGCGAGCCACCCCTGGCGTAGGTGCTTGTCCAAACGATGAGGATCTTGTTGCCCTTGACGTGCAGCGAGGGCTTCACCGCGATGGACGGGTAGTAGGTTCCGTCCTCCAGCCTGAACGACGAAAGGCCGCCGTGGCGCGAGATGTTGCTGCGCTGCCAGGTGCTGCCGTCGTCGCAGGAGACGGCGGCGAACACGTCGAGCGCGCCCCCGGTGTCGGCGATCTCGTCGACGTAGATCTGGACGAGCGGCTTGGCCTCGTCGCGCGTGTCGCGCACAGTGGTGCCGTCGTCGGCGTAGTAGGTGATGGTGGTCGATTCACCACTCGCGGTCCGCGCCGGGATGTAGATCGGCACGACCTCGATACGCGACTTGGTCGAGTACAAGTCGGGCGTGCCCGAGATGTTCTTGGCGATGAACGACCAGATGTCGGTCGTCGACGGGTCGGGATCCCCGCCACCCCCGCCGCCGCCGCCTCCCAAACCCCAGGCCCAGACCAAAGCCCGGGCCCGCATGGAAACCCTGGCCCTCACCGAAATCCAGGATGGGGATAAGCGCTGGACCCTGGACGCCAAGTCCGCGGATTTTCTCAAGGACAAGATGGAGATCAGGATCAAGGGCGTTAAGGTGGAATTTTACGGGGGGCCTGATAAAATCGTCAAAGTCAAAGCCAAAGAAGGGCTGATCAATACCAAGACCCGGGTCCTGGTCCTCAGAGGCGGGGTGGAGATGGTGAGCGGCGACCTGCGCATCACCACCGGCCGGGTTACCTATCAACCCGGAGAGCGGCTTTTGCTGGCTCCGGATGAGGTGACCCTGGAAGAGCCCCGCCTGAAGATCCAGGGGAAGGATTTGCAGGTTAAACTGGCGGAGAAAAAGCTGATCCTGGCCCAACACCGCCTCACCCAAATCAAGGTTAAGAATTTGGAGCACCTACCGTGATAGCCAACATTTTCCGGCGAGGCTGGGCCGGCGCTCTCTGTCTGTTATTGCTGCTGGGCGCCGGGATCACCCCGGCAACCGCCTGGGCCCAGGGCCAAGGAAAAAAAGGGACCGCCAAGGAACTGCCCCTCCACATTACCGCTGCCCGCCTGGAGGCGGACCAAAAGGAGCGGGTCATCACCTTCAGCGGTAAGGTGAAGGCCGAATACGGCGACAGTATTTTATATGCCGAGAGCTTGCGGGTTTATTACGAACCTCCGGCCGCCGGCGCCAAGCCAAAGGCCCCGGAGCCAAAAGATACCTCACCCCTGGGGGACCTGGGGGGAGAGAAGATCAACCGCATTGTGGCCAGCGGCGGGGTGCGGTTCGTCCAGCAGGACAGGGTGGCCACGGGTAAGGAAGCCACGTATTACCGGGCCAAGGAATTAGTGGTGCTCACCGGCAATCCCCAGGTCTGGCGGGCGGAAAATACCCTGAAGGGCGAGCGCATCGTCTTTAATCTACGCACCAATAAAGTGACGGTGGAGAGTTCCCCCAAGAAAAGGGTGGAAGCCCACCTTTATCCAACCGGCCAGAACGTGCCGGGGGGGACCAAGAGCTTCCTCCCGGGACCCAAGAGCCGGAAAGCACGGTAGTTTTAGGGATGCATCGCCTCGCCCTCAGCCATCTGGTCAAAAGTTACGATGGCCGCACCGTAGTGGATGACGTCAATTTGGAGGTGCACAGCGGCGAGGTGGTGGGCTTACTAGGTCCCAACGGCGCGGGGAAAACCACCACCTTTTACATGCTGGTGGGCCTGTTGCATCCCGATCAGGGCCAGATTCTCCTGGACGGGGAGGATATTACTTCCCTCCCCATCTATCAGCGGGCCCGGCTGGGGGTGCAGTATCTGCCCCAGGAACCGTCGGTTTTTCGCAAGCTTACGGTGGCGGAAAATATTATGGCCATTTTGGAGACCCTGGAGCCGGACCTGGGAGTGCGGCAGGAGCGGTTGCTGGAATTGCTGGCGGAATTGCGTCTCTCTCATCTGGCCCACCAGAAGGCCTCCGCCCTCTCCGGGGGGGAGAGGCGGCGGGTGGAGATTACCCGGGCCCTGGTTACCGCCCCCCGCTTCATCATCCTGGACGAGCCCTTTGCGGGCATCGATCCCCTGGCCGTGACCGATATTCAGAATATTATCCGCCAATTAAAGGAACGGCAGTTAGGCGTGCTCATCAGCGACCATAACGTGCGGGAGGCCCTGGGGGTCTGTGACCGGGCCTATATCCTCAATGAAGGAGTGGTCCTGGAAGAAGGGACCCCGGAAGTGCTGGTGCAGAGCGAGATAGCCAAAAGAATTTACTTGGGGGAGACCTTTAAGTTATAATATATTAAGGCCAAGCCCCAGACGGGGCCTGATTCCAAGGGGATTAATCCAAGAGTAAGAGTATGGCTCTCGAGATTCGACAGAACCTGAAGCTCACCCAGACGCTCATCATGACCCAGAAGTTGCAGCAGGCCATTAAACTGCTGCAACTCTCCCGGTTGGAGCTGTTGGGGGAGATTCATCAGGTCATGGAGACCAACCCGGTTCTGGAAGAGTCTCAGGTCGAAGACAAGGGAGAGATGGAGCAGGAAGCGGAAATGCTCTCCTTGGCCAAGGACGGCGATTCCGTGGAGGGCGAAGCCACCAACGGCGCCGATGGCAAATCCGCCGCGGAGGAATGGGACTGGGACAGTTATCTGCAAGACCGGCTGATGCCTTCCCCCACGGCCGGGGAATTTGAGGAGCGGGAACCCGCGCCTTTTGAGAACCTGAACGCCCAGAAAACCACCCTGAAGTCCCACCTCATCTGGCAGCTGCGGATGATGGAGTTGGATGAAGAAAGCGAGGCCATCGGCGCGCTGATCATCGGCAATCTGGACCGGGACGGTTATCTTAGGGCCACTATCGAGGAAATCGCCGGGGAAATGCAGGTTTCCCCGGAGCGAGTGGAGGAAATCCTGGGAGTCATCCAGGGGCTGGACCCACCAGGGGTGGCGGCCAGAGACCTTAAAGAATGCCTGTTGTTGCAGCTTAAAGCCTCCGGCCAGCAAGACCCCCTAGTCACCGCCATCATCACCAATCATCTGCAAAATTTAGGAAATAAGAATTACCAGGCCATTGCCCGGGACCTGAAAGTGCCCCTGGAAAAGATCTTCCAGGCCAATGAGGTCATTTTCAAGTTGGACCCCAAACCGGGCCGGGAGTTCGATTCGGAGGACGCGGATTATATCAACCCTGATGTCCACGTGCAAAAAGTGGGCAATGATTATATCATCAGCCTCAACGAAGACGGCCTACCCAAGCTGAGGGTGAACTCCTTTTACCTGGAGGCCCTGCGCTCCCCCGAGAACCTGCCGGATAACGTCAAAAGCTACATTCAAAAGCATCTGGACAACGCCCTCTGGTTTATTCGCAGTATCCATCAACGCCAAAAGACCCTGTACAAGGTCACCGAAAGCATCATCCGCTTTCAAAGGGACTTTCTGGACCAGGGCCTGGCTCATCTGAAACCCCTGACCTTAAGGCAGGTCGCGGAAGACGTGCAGATGCACGAGTCCACCATCAGCCGGGTGACCACCAATAAATATATCCACACCCCCCAAGGCGTCTTTGATCTGAAATACTTCTTCAACAGCGGTATCAACCAGATCCTGGGTGATCAGATTGCCTCGGAAAGTGTAAAAGAGAAGATTCGTCAGATCGTGCAAGGAGAAAACCCCGAAAACCCGTTAAGCGATCAGGAAATTGCCGATATCCTCCGCCGGGACAACGTCATCATCGCCCGGAGAACGGTGGCCAAATATCGAGGCATGCTGGGGGTGCTGCCCTCCAGCAAACGTAAACGACCGGGATACCGGCGCAAAGACCTGTCAGAAACAGCTCCCTCTTGATCTTGCTTTTTCCCCGGGGTTACTATCTAGGAGGATAGAATGCAGATATCTGTGACTTTCAGACAGCTTGAGCCCACGGAGGCCTTGAAAAATTATGTGACGGAACGCTTAAATAAGTTTAAGCGTTATCTGGATGGACCGGTGGAGGCCCATGTAGTCCTGGGATTGGAAAAATTCCGCCACCTGGCGGACGTCACCATCGACAGCAATGGCCGCATCATCAAAGGCCGGGAAGAGAACGCCGATATGTACGCGGCCATTGACCTGGTGATGGATAAAATCGATATGCAGTTGAAGAAGCTGCGGGAAAAACTGCGGGACGTTAAAGGCGACCGGAGCCGGGCCGCAGCCCCGGTGGCGGCCGAGGAAGAACCGGAACTGCCCCCGATCCGCCGGCAAAGGGTGGAGGTCCCGCCCCTGCAACTGGCCGACGCCGTGGAGATGATGCAGAGCAGCAGTGATAAGCTCTTGGTCTTCACCAATGTGGCCAACGGGGCTCTAGGAATACTCTACCGCAAGCAAGACGGACACTTTGTCCTGGTGGAGCCAGATCTGAGTTAGGAAGACCCCAAACCCCATGAAAATCATTGATCTCCTGGATCCCAAATGCATCCTGCCGAACCTAAAGGCTTCTAGCAAGAGGGAGGTGTTGGAGGAACTGGCCGCGGCTCTGGTGAGCGGCCATAAAGAGGTAAACCTGCAAACCGTGGTGGAGGTGCTGCTGGAGAGGGAACGCCTGGGAAGCACGGGCATCGGCGATAACATCGCCATTCCCCACGGCAAACTCGCCCAGCTTTCCCAGATGCTTCTGGCCTTTGGCCGCAGCCCCCAGGGCGTGGACTTCGACTCCATGGACGGCAAGCCATCCCACCTTTTTTTCCTATTGCTGGCTCCGGTCAACTCCTCGGGGCTGCATCTCAAAGCCCTGGCCAAGATCTCTCGCATGCTCATGAGCCAGGTTTTCCGGGATAGTCTGATGGGATCAGACGGGGTTGAAGATATCTTGCGGCTGATCGCCGAAAAAGACGCCGAATTTTGAGATCAACCCCCAGAGAAACCTAGCGCCGTTCATGCCAGCTCTATGATTATCTCACGCCAAGCCGCCAAGCCGCTAAGACGCCAAGCATTATTATTTTTTTATTGAAGATTCTTGCGCCTTGGCGTCTTGGCGTGAGGCATAAATTCCACCAATGGGCCGGATTCCTGTGGCAAACCAACAACCTGCAAATACCCCGCTAGGCTCCATTCCAGTCCTGATTATCACCGGCGTTTCCGGTTCCGGAAAAAGTACCGTGCTCAGGGCCTTGGAGGATATCGGCTATTTCTGCGTGGACAACCTGCCTCTGCGTCTGCTGCCCCCGTTTTTACGGGAGCAATCCCGCTCCTGCCAGGACGGCCGCAAAATCGCCCTGGTAATGGACGTGCGCACCGAGGGGTTTTTGCAGAATTACGCCCGGGTCTTTCGCCGTCTGAAGAAGCAGGGCTACCAGTTGCACCTGATCTTCCTGGAAGCGGATGAAGCCACCCTGATCCGGCGTTTCAGCCAGACCCGGCGCCAGCACCCCCTGGCAGACCAGGAAAGCATCTCCCACGCTTTACAGAAAGAGCGCCGTTCTCTGGCGGGACTCAGGCGCCTGGCCCACCGCATCATCGACAGTTCCTTCTACAGCCCCCACCAACTCCGGGAGCTGATCCAGGCGGAATACTCGGACCTGACGCCCCGGCAACGCCTGGCCCTGCACCTGATTTCCTTTGCCTACAAGAACGGCATTCCCCCGGAGGCCGACCTAGTGCTGGATGTCCGGTTTTTGCCCAACCCCTTTTTTGTGGAAGAGTTAAAACCCCTGACCGGCAATGACCCCCGGGTCCGGGACTATGTCCTGGAACAGCAGGAAACCCAAAATTTTCTGCAGCATCTTTTCCAATTCCTGGATTACCTGCTGCCTCTGTTTATCAAGGAAGGCAAGACCCATCTTACCCTGGCCATCGGCTGTACCGGAGGACAACACCGGTCCGTGGTCATCGCCAACGTCCTGGCGGCACATCTGACCCAGGGAAATTTACCGTTCACCCTACATCATCGAGAGGTGACGCCCAAGGAGAGTTATTCATGATCGGAGTGTTACTCGTTACCCACAAGGAACTGGCCGAAGCCTTGTTGTCCGTCTGCGATCTGATTCTGGGCCGCCAGGACGCGCTGCAGGCCATTTCCCTGGATCCCCACGCCTCCCCGGAGGAATGCCGCCAACAGATCCAACGGGCTCTATCCCAGGTGAACAACGGTAACGGGGTCATCATTCTTACGGATATGCTGGGAGGCACACCCTCCAACCTCACCCTCACCTTTCTCCAGGAAGGCAAGGTGGAAGTGGTCACCGGCGTCAACCTGCCCATGCTCATGAAGCTGGCCCAACTCCGGGAGGAAAAAGACCTGGTGCAGGTGGCCCTGGCCCTGAAACAATTCGGCCAGAAAGGGATAACCGTAGCCAGCGAGGTTCTGCACCATAAATGATCCGGAGTTTCTCATCCGCCCCGCCGGTATAACGGATATCAACGGCATCTGGGCCATCGAGAAAGTATCCTTCCCCACCCCCTGGTCCCGCTTCTCTTTCCTGGCGGAGCTGGGGCAATCCTTAAGTCATACTCTGGTGATTGGCCCCCGGCCACCCTTACGCCGCCAGGTTTGGGCCTACCTGATCTATTGGGTGGTGGCCGAGGAAATGCACATCCTCAACCTGGCCGTGCACCCCCAAAGGCGCCGCCGGGGCCTGGCCCGCCGCCTCTTGATCCAGGCCATGACCCATGCCCGCACCCTGGGCGCACAAGTGGCCTGGCTGGAAGTGCGCCCCTCCAACCAACCCGCCTTGAACCTCTATTATTCCCTGGGCTTCCAGGAAATGGGCCGCAGACCCCGCTACTACGAGGACACCCAGGAAGACGCCCTGCTGCTGGCTTATTATTGGGAGGAGGGGGAAGAGGAATAGGGGGGGTGTAACCTTTTACCGGTCTCCTTCGTCTTAGAGTTATGGCCAGAATCAGGAGGTTTAAGGAACATGGATGAGAAAACCAAATTGTTGGTTTGCCTGGGCGCGGCCACTGCGGCCAACTGCATCCCCTGCTTTGAATTCTATTATGGCAAAGCCCTGGCCGCAGGGGTGGCTGCTCCTGATATTCAGGAAGTGGTGGAAATCGCCTATCAAGTTAAAAACAACGTCAACATGCTCATGAAAAAAAGCATCAGAACCACCACAGGCCAGGAAGGGGAAGGATGCCCGGCACAAATCGATAAATGCAATCCGCAATGCGGTTCCTGAATTGACCGGGATTTTTATATATTTATAATGTATCATCTTGATATTACTAACTTCTTTTCAATAAAAGACGAAAGACGAAGAACGGTCTAACAAATGCACCTCACCGAGATTTACGATCAATATTACCAGAGGGTGAGAACATTCATTCTCCATACGGTGAGAAACGAATGGGTGGCGGACGACTTAGTCCAGGAGACCTTTATCAGAATCAATAATAACCTGGGAACCGTCCGGGATGCCGCCCGGCTGCCGGCCTGGATCTTTAAAATTGCCCACAATATCTGCCAGGATTATTTCCGCGGCCAAGGTAAGGCCCCCAGGCTGGGCCTGGAAGAAATCTCCGGGGAGGCGGCGCCGGCCAGGGCCCCCACGACCCAGAAAGAACTGGAACAGAGCCAGATGCGCAAGTGCGTCTTCGGGTTGGTCAACTTTCTTCCCGAGTCCCAGCGCAGTGTCATCATCCTCTCGGATATCAGCGAGTTCAGCCAGCGGGAAATCGCCGAGATCCTGGACATCACGGTGGAAAACGTCAAGATCAGACTCCATCGGGGCCGGAAAAAGTTGAAGGCCTTGCTGGAGGAACATTGCGTCTTCGAGGTGGATGAAAGAAACGTCTTAACCTGCCAGCCGGAAACCCCCAGCGGCTATCATCTTTTCCTGAAGCCCTCCGGCTCTTAGGATCGCTGCTCTCCAGATCAATTTTCACTCAAAAGGTGGTAAGGCCTTCCAGCCTGCGGCTACCTCAAAGAGGCGATTGCCTGCCACTTGACATCAGGATTTATCTCCCTGGGCTGCCACGCGCTTATTCCCCATACCCCACTCAAGTAAGTGTATCCTTTTGCCCGCCGTTTTCGTCTTAGGGTCAAAAATTAAGTGGAAAAGGAGAGCGACCATGACTACGGCGACGTCAAGCCAACCGGTGACCCCGGCCTGTTGCGCCGGGGAAGGACCGGTGCCCGGAGAGCTGGCCGGAGACGGGAAAAAAATCCTGGTGATTCTGGCCACCGACCACCTGGGCAAAGGAGATGATGCCCTGGGAGAGAAGATCGTCATTAACTTCATCCGCACCCTGAAAGAAATGGGAGACGATCTCTGGCGCTTGGTGCTGCTGAACGGCGGGGTCAAGCTGGCCGTGGAAGGCTCGGAGGCCTTGCCCCAACTTCAAGAACTGGCCGCAAACGGCCTGGGCATCCTGGTCTGCGGCCCCTGTTTGAAGGT
>ENA-OSEO01005786-OSEO01005786.1-sediment-metagenome-genome-assembly--contig:-NODE-5786-length-11584-cov-6.586947_pt1 | contig 11584 bp, 10 predicted proteins | sample MGYA00237883_ERZ534232 | MGnify/ENA metagenome assembly ERZ534232
GGCTCAGTTTTCAGTGAAACCCATCACACAAAATCTTATATTTCTGTGACGGTTATAGCCCTGCGAAAATCGGTGCTCAACGAAGAAATAGGGCGGTTGTTTGGCATGAGCTACTCGGCAATAAGCCGCATTTTAAGTTCCATGCGAACCAGAATCAAAGAAGAGCCTCATTTGCAGGCTAAATACGACCTTATATTATTCACTATGCAAGATTTGATACCCAAGCCCTATTCATCCTGAAGCGGGGGGGTCGTGCCGTCCTCCATTTCCATGGCCGACATCTATCGGTCGGTAGGCCCCTTTGTGATCCTCCAGGCCATCTGTCTGGGAGTGGTCATGATCTGGCCGGATCTAGGCCCTCTATCTTCCCTCCCTGATGGCCAAACAGTAGCAGAACCGTCCTGTTCCATTGCCTTTACCTGTGAAGCCCTGGCCCTGAGAATCTTCAGAGCCTATGCAGCGACCAGATTATGCCTCTGACTTCCTGGACTTTGTCATGAGAAGCCCAATGCCCTCACACATAAAGTATATGGAAAAGCCCCACCATATGGTGTAACCCACATAGAACAAAACAAAACCCGCTATGCGCCAACCTGAATCCGACACGTTCGCGGGGGCTATCCCATAAAAATTGAATGCCGGTTCCAGCGCCTTGACCCTTACACTATTCACTATCTCAATCTGTTTGAATTTTTTAGCCTTTTCAAGGGCCTTTTCGACGGCCTTAAAAGACGCCCACCAAGTGCGCACGGCCTCCTTTCCCGCATATCCGTATCTGTCCCGCAGTCCTTGGTCCTCTCCCTTAAAGACCAGGTCGGCATCTTTGAGAGCGGCCCCGAGGATCTGACCCAAATCGCCCTTTATGGTCAGCCGGCCGTCTTTTAACTCGACGGTGGCGTTCGCTTTCTGGAAGAGTTGGACGGCTTTTTCATCCCCTTTTATGGTGACATCGATAGGCTTTCCAACCTGCTGATCCATCTCTTTCATCATACCCGGTATAAAATAGACCGATCCCTTGGATACGGATACAAACATCTCATCCGAGTAGGCTACCAGAGACTTCCCGTCAATGCTGAAGAAGATGCGAGTATATACCACGAGCAAGAAGATAAGAAACGTGACCGCCAGGACGACACCCACTGTGAATTGCTTTTTATGTATAACAACTGCCATCTCTTAACCCTCCTTTCCCAAGGCTTCTTGTCTCAAGTTCTTCACATTGGTTAAGAAGCGGTAGAAAACCCATCCTGCAAAGTAAATCACAATTCCGAAGAGCACGACGATCCCGGCCACTCTCAGGAAATCGGCTAAGGCCTTGGAGATCTGGAAAACCCCCATGGCCGAGAATTTGGACGGCAGGGAAAACAGCCGATTCATAAAGCCCGCCAGCATGACCAGACCGTAAAATGCCCGGATGTGCATACCCTGTACCACCTTGGTCGTGAGTGCGCCCAGTTGGACCCCGACAAGGGACCCCAGCAGAAGACCCATGGCCAGCGAGACAAACACAAAGCCATATATGGCGTACTGGGTGAGGGAGGCAAAACCGGTGGTGAAGATGATCTGGAAGATGTCCGTTCCCACGGTGGTGAAAGAGGAGATGCCAAGCACATAGACAAAGGAAGGAAAGGTGAGAAATCCCCCGCCCACGCCCATAATAGCGGCGAACATCCCTACGAAAAAGCCCACGCAGGTCACCAGGATGAAAGAGATCCGTCTCCCGCCTTCGACAAAGTCTTCGTCGAACCCTATTCTGGGAGGTAACTTGAGGGTCTGCATAGCCCGGGCCAACTTGGTTATCTCGGCCCCCTTCTCCTGCTTTTCGAGCTGCACCTTGCTCATCTTTTTGAGCCTAGAGTAGTCCCGTAGGGAATAGTAACTCAGAAATCCCAGCATCCCCACGTAGATGATGCTGATAAAGGCGTCGCTTAGGAGTGGATTTATGGCATAGATCGTCCGGTTGATATACCCCCCGAAACTGACCCCGATAAAGGAACCCACAACAAATGCTACGGCAAGCTTGTAGTTGACGTTCCCCAGCTTCTTGTGCACAACGGTTCCCATGATGGCCTTGGCAAACATATGCAAGAGATCTGTGCCTACGACAACGATCCCCCGGATGCCCACGCTCATGAGGGCGGGTGTAATGACCACGCCTCCGCCGACCCCTATGGCGCCCGTCATCAATCCCGCAGCAAAACCCACACCTATGGCCACAATAAAGGCCCCCATTGCAAAGCCCAGGGGCGGAGCATAAGCCCTCTTGCCGCCCAGTATCTCGGGGCCGGCATAGACCAGGGCCGCCCCCGCGACGATAATGCACCCCAACAGAATATACAAAAAGAGCATTTTCCTTTTGTTCTTGACGATTGCCATGCTCGTTTCATACTCCCATTTTGCATGGGCGTACGCGCCGTACATCATCATGTCATAAATTTTCCTCCCTATTCCCATAGGTTATCCCCCCTTCCGCCGTGTTGATGGACTTGCCCAACCCTTTTTCCAACAGATCTTCAAAGACAATGTCCGAATAAGACTCCTGTTCGGCACTCACCATGAAGTGAGCGCGCTGATCGCTCAGGGTTTCCTCTGATCATCTGATTAGTTCTCCAGAGAAAAACCTCCGCAAAAGGATAGTACTCCTTCCGAAGGTTTTTCATCCCATCAGAGGAAAGATCCTTCTTGATTCGTCTCCTCTATTCTGGATTTTTGGAATTACAGCCCCGACTTATCTGCCCTTCGCATGACCCCATTCCGCTTTATGCCGAATGATCAGCTAATCCTGAATAGGGCAAAATATGTGCCACGCCAAGAACGGACACAATCCATTTGGATTTCTGAACATATAACAGAATGTCAATGGGTTATGATGGTTATAAATTCCCATAATCATTGTGGGGATGGGAACGCAAGAGGGTGCTACTGTCAGCTGATTTTACATGCTGTAAAAGCGGACGGGTGCTGAGACCTCATCGCAAGACAGGATCACAGCCTTTTTGTCTTTGGCCTGCTTGATCATCGTGGCAGAGAGGAGAAAACGGACAATGAAGGCGTTCGGATGGTGAATCTTCAGTCAGCGGGCGGGAATGGATTGTGCCACAAAACGACTTCGTTCTATGGGCCGGTCATCCGGTTCAGGGATAACGTGGGTAACCGACTTTCGTGCGTGAACTTATTCCATCTCGATACAGATGTCGTCGGACCCTTTCCTCTTTATGGCAAAAAAGACGACCAACAGCTCAATGATGGCGGCGATGCTTGCAGCCACGATGATTATTGTGGGGCTGCGTCTATATAATCTAAATAACTTGACAGATATGCAATAAAGGGGTCTACGCTTGACTCATTCTGCGCTGCCGTAAAGAAGGCTTATGTCCAGACCGCTTAGGATATCCAGAAGCTTGACATCATGTAATGAACAGGTTCCTTTTTTCCGGAAAGCGTCACAAGGAAGTGCTCGATGCCGAGAATTTATCCCCGGATGCAGAAAGGATAATGGGGCGATTTGTCTGCCGGAGTCTCTGCGTGGAGACAATTTGGAGTGGATGGGCAGGGATTTCAATATGTCCCGAATCAGTTCGGTCAGCAGTGGTGTAGAGAGGATGGGGGGAAGATATCCGGGGATCGCCAGTTGAGAAACTGCGTCGAGGAGATCAAAACCGTCTTTCAGAAGAGTCAAGCGTAGGCTTGACCCTTTTATGGCCCTTTTGCGCCTCGGGATTATTCCATATTCACAACCGTAAACAGGTGACCGTCGATGGCCTCATGGAAGGCTTCGTGGTTCGTGCCGGCGATATCGAGGATGCTCCTGTCTCGGCCGACATCCTTCAGGGAGACCTTTTCCCAGGACTCGGCCAGGCTCATGCCAACGGCCTTTGCCACGGCCTCTTTGCAGGTCCAAACCCTGACGGATGCCTCGACCTCACCCAATGGCGACGCCTCCACCAATCGCCTCTCCGTTTCATTCATATAAATTTCCCGGGACCTGCACACCCTTTCGGAGATTGCTTCCACATCGACCCCTATGCGCGCGTCCGAGGCAACGGCGACGGCAAACCGGCTGTCGTGGGAAGCGGAGCAGAAAGCGCTCTCTCGGCCTTCCCTCGAGGCGCAGCAGGGACGCACCCCGTCCGGTGCGACCGTGGTAAGGGAGGAGGAGGGCGTTTTCCAGTCCCCTGAGAGCTGCCTGGAAATGCGCTTGCAGCAGAGACGGGCCCCAAGATAACTCGGTTTTCGTCTTGTGCCCATCTTTTTGAGACGATCCTTCTCTCTGTCTGAGAGCGCCATTTCCGCAAGGCCATTGACGGTCTTCAGCTCAATGAGGGAAAGGGCCGTACACCGGCTTTTTATCGTTTCCAGCGCACGGATCGGAGCGCCACGGGAGATCCAGTCAGGGGGCTTGATCCTCCCTCCGCTCACGTCTTTCATCTCTAATCCGCGGATCTCCTCTTTGGGATTGCCGCCTCCATCATAGATCCAGATATTCAATCGGGGTGCAGAATTGTGTGGCTGCGCCGGCAGTATCCTGCAGACATATCTTTCCCCGGGGGGTGTGGGACTGTAAATCAGGCGGCTGTCAAACCCCACAGGGAATCCGACAATCCCGGTATATCGTTGCCCCCAGACCGAGGCCAGGTGAAATGCGGCATCAAGGGGGAAGGGGGAGCCCAGGGGTCCCGGCGAACCATCCACGGCCGGGGCGTGAAGATTTCCAATCGCCCCGTTTTCCGATATAAAGATCGGGCTTACGGCATTATGAAAAGCCGGCCCAAAGGGGACCAGGTCGCGGTAGAGCCGATCTGGAGGAATGGCCATGCATACCCCTTCGAGGGCCGATACCAGATCGAGGGGAAGGGGACGGGGATCCCGGTTTTTTCCCCCGAAGTGGACAGCAACGTGCTCCATCCACCGTGTTATGGGGGCCTTGGGTGATCTGCTCCGGGTCATCAGTCTGGAACGGACCCTCCCATCTTTGTAGACCTCCATGTCCATACAGGTCTCGATCCATCTGCTTCTGCCGGTCGGGCCGATACTGAGGAATCTATCAAACCTGGCATCCGTCATCAGGGACACGTCTGCCCGAGGCAGATGGCGTTGCGTTGATGCGGCCATAAGCTGCATGGCCTCGACCGCGGGAAAAACCGCCTCCCCCTGAAAACAATGATCCTGGAGATACGCGTCGGCCTTTATATGGACAGGGAGCCTTGCCCTTTCGACTATTTCGGAAAGGTCTTCCATATTCGCAGGGTTTTTTCATCGATCGCCACGGGTCTGCCCGAGGCGTTGATGGCGCAGTGTCTGGTAAATCCCTTGCAGACGATGTCGTTTGATTCGGCATGGGTGATGATATAGTCGAACCGGATGCGAACCCTTTCGAGTTTGTCGGGGTGGGTATGAATCCACATGACGTCGTCGTAGTAAAGGGGCGAGTAATAGGTGATCCCCACCTCGATAATGGGATAGACCAGGCCCCCTTCTTCGATTTCACGGTAGCTGCATCCGGAATCCCGCATGAGGGATGCCCTTCCCATTTCAAAGAAGCGGAGATGGTTGGCATGATACACGCTCTGGGAGCGATCCGTATCCCCATACAGGGTCCTGTATGCGCATCTGTGCCAGACCAGGCCATCGGTTTTATCCTTCACATACCGGGCGTCGTTGTTGAATACTTCGGGAAGAAACGGTTTCGGCCTCATGTCATACGCCCTTAAAGACGACACAGCAGTTGGTTCCGCCAAATCCAAAGGCATTGGAAAGAAAGATCTGGTAATCCATTTTTCTTGTCTCATTGGGGACCACGTCCACATCCATCAGCGCGGGGTCGGGGATGTGATTAATAGTGGGGAGTATCCGTCCTCTGCGCATGGCTTCTATGCTCAAGGCGGCCTCTATGGCCGCAGCCGCCCCGAGGGTATGTCCGATCTGGGACTTGTTGGACGATACCGGGATCCTCTTCAGGTCTTTGCCGAATACTTTTCTCAGGCATTCGATTTCAATCTGATCGCCCTTTGCAGTGGATGTCCCGTGGGCATTTGCATACTGGATATCTCCGGGCTGCAATCCGGCATCCTCGATGGCCTCGCGTATGGAGAGGGTGATCGTCTTTTTATTGGGCCTGATAAAATGGTAGGCATCCGAATTCCAGCCGATGCCCAGGACCTCGGCCCTCGGCGTCAGCCCGTAGGCATCCATCATCTCACGGGCGGCGAGAACGAGCACCCCCCCGCCCTCGGAAAGGATAAACCCTTTCCGGTCTATGCTGAAGGGCCGGGAGGCCTGGGAGGGGTCGCCATAGGCCCGGTCTTCGGGAACCACCTTGAGCGTGGCATTCATGTTCTCAAACCCATGGATGATCTCGGGAAGGATACAGGTCTCCACCCCGCCGGCCAGGACAAAGTCGCAGTCTCCGTCCCGTATCATCCGGGACCCGATCCCGATGGCATGGTTCCCCGATGCACATGCCCCCTGAGGGGAAAAGACCGGGCCTGCGAACCCGAGCAGCATCCCCGCCTTCCCGGACGGGAGATTGGCGCAGAGGTTGGGGAGGAGATAGGGGCTTACCTTCAACGGCCCCTGGTTGAGATAGTTGTCCATGGCCATACGGAAGGCGTCGGTTCCATTGAGCGCGGATCCGATCAGGCAGGCCGTCCTCGGGGAGGTGTCCTTGTCCATCTCGAGACCTGCGTCCTGAAGGGCCTCTTTACAGAGTTCCATGGTCAGGATGACAAAACCGGCATTCCAGTTATAGGCCTCTTTTAGGTTCACAAAGTCGAGCGACAACGGGTCCCAGTCGGGAATCTCCCCTACCACATGGCTTAAGGCGTCTACCCGGCATCTCGTGACCCTGCGAAAACCGGCCTCTCCCCTGACGGCCCGATCCCATGTTGCGGCAAAGGTCCTGCCGAGGGGGGTTGCCGCGGCATAACCGACCACATATACCCGTCTATTCCGGGGAGGTTTCATGGCGCTCCTTCATCGGATTCTCTGAAAAACAACACAGGCATTGGCCCCGCCAAAGCCGAACGAATTCTTCAAAAAAAATTCCTGTTCACGGGCGCGCGACCCTTCTGCCACGCAGTCCAGCCTTATCTCCGGATCCGGCGTATGGTTGATGGTGGGAAGGAGGGTGTCGCACGCCATCCCCTTGATACCGAAGATCGACTCAATGGCGCTCGATGCGCCCATGCAATGCCCTATCTGGGACTTGTTGGCAGAGACCGGCGGAATGTGCCTGCCAAAAACCTCCCTCAAGGCCTGATACTCCACCTTATCGCCGACCCTCGTGGATGCGGCATGGGCATTGACCGCGTCGATATCATGGGGTTTGATGCCTGCGTTCGCAATGCTCTCGGAGATGCATCGCGCCACGGTCTTCAGATGGGGGGCTACAAAATGGTGGGCGTCGGAGGTCATGCTCCACCCCGCTATAGCCATGGAGTGATCCATGCCGTTCAACCGGGCGAACTCCTGCGTCGCAATAATAATGCTCCCCGCCCCTTCTGAGATCACAAACCCCCTTCGATCGATGGAAAACGGCCGGCTCGCCCTCTCGGGGGGGTCAGCGATGGCGCCCGCCTTGGGCCTGTACGCGCCGTTCATGGTGGCAAAGCCCGCCACGATCGGTTCCACCAGTGCAAAATCCACGGCCCCGCATATGACGACGTCCGCCCTCCCCAGCTCAAGGAGCATGGCCCCGACGATCATGGAGGTGAGGCCGGTCGCACAGGCCGTGACGGTGGAGACGATGGGACCGGTCGCATGGGTCAACATGGAGACCTTGCCGCCGACCATGTTGATGCATGAATTGGGATTGGTGGAGGGCCGCGGCATCTTGCCGGATGCCGTCATCCGCCTGTCGGCCTCAAGCACCGCATCCTGACCCCCGACCGCCGAGCTGAAGGTGACGGCGACCCGGGGAGCCAATTCAGGCACGATCTCAAGCCCGATCTTGGCCAGAGAGCGATAGACCACCAGCATCCCGTATTTGAAAATAGGGGAGGTCCACTGGGCCAGGCTGGAGGGCGATAAAAAAGGGTAGGGCGAGGCGTCGAAGGCTTCAACCTGCCCGGCGATTTGGACGGGGAAGTCCTCTCCAAAGGGAAACCGCGTCAGCCTGCCGATCCCGCTTTCCCCCCTCACGCACCGGTCCCATTGGGTCTCCAGATCAACCCCTAAGGGGGAAACCGCGTCGTAGCCGATGATGACCGCTCTTTTTGAGTTCATTTAAACAGGGTCGGCGATGCAAGGTAAAGTGGGATCCCCCTCGGATTACCAGGGAATAAACTGATAGAGCTTTGCGAACATCTCATAGACCTCTATCCATCCCTTCAGGTGTTCCGCGGAATCCATGTGGGCCCTTTTATTGACCATCACCCAGCTCATATGGGCCGCGCCGTCCTTGCAGGTGGCGCAATCCCGTGTTTGAGACGTACAACATCGGTGAATGGTCTTGAGATCCGCTGCCCAGCGGATAAATCCGATGAGTCGACGCACAGGAGGATCTCTCCGGTCCAGGGGCTCACTGACAGAAGGACATTCCAGCCATCCGAAGCGCCGATCCCCCATCGTTCCCGATGTAATGATTCTGTGATAATACTTGGAGGATATCACGGTATCGGGATAGGTATCCAGGAGTCCATCCATTTCAGAGCGTATATCCTCCAATTCCGCCTCTTTCCAGGAAAAGCCGTCCACCTCCTCATCATTTGAGAGGAGCTGCATATGGACCTTCAGCCCTGCATCCCGTATCTTTCGGATAATCCGTTCGCTCTTACCGATCTGTTTGGGGGTCATGGTATAGAGGTAATAGGCGTGAGGGTCTCCCTCGTAGCTCTTCCGTGAGATAGAAAAGGTGTCTTTCCCCCTCAGAAGCCTCTCGTCCGCTTCATCGCCCCACAGGGAGATCCCGACCATCATGTGGGGGAATCGATCCCTCGGGACCTTGATGATCCCGTTGGTTGCGCAGAATGTGGGGAGTCGCCGGTAGAATGCCTCCACCCTGTCAAAACAGAGGGTGGGTTCCCCCCCGATCAGGATGGCCAGGTTGACGCCCCGTTCCTTTTCCCTGTCAACAAACCGCTCCCATTTGGCCGGGTCCGTTTCTTCGGCCACCTTGTTCTCGCCGGAGGAAAAAAAGAAACACCCCTTGCACCTTAGATTGCATTGGTTGGTCACATCATAGATGGAACTGCGGATGTTCAACTTGGAGATGGACTTATATCTTTCGTACCATTCCTTATCCAATAACGAACTAATGGTTTTCATCGCTATTCGTCCGTATCACTTCCAATGCGGATACCGCAACCGAAATGTCTCACACAAAGCCACGAAGCCGCAACGGGGTTTCATTTTTGGGTGTTCACCTGGATTGTTTTCCTTTTTCATGAGACCGGGCAATAAGAGCGTCAACAGCTCTTTCCTACCCAACAGATCCAGACCGTTTTGCATCAATCGTCGACAAGCCCATGCCCTGGCGGCGCAACCATATGATCGCACAGATTCGCGCCCTTTTCATACCCCATGACCCATACGGCAAGGTACGTGTCCACGTAATCGAGCCACGACCTGAACGTGTCGGGATCGGACGCATGGCGGAACAACCTGGCCGTCACCACCGCGCTTCCTGCGGCGTAATGTCTGCAGTCCGCGCAGTCCGTATCGGGCACGCAGCAGGCCGCGCTTCGATCCCAGCTGAGATCCGCACGATACTGCCGGAAAGACCGCCCCAACCCGATGGCGGTGGAACGGTTCATCCTCGGGTACGAACAGGAGTAAAGGTCATGGAGCCCATACGCATGGGCATGGGCGACGGCACTGTAAGGGGAAAAGAGGAGGTTCTCCGGGTATTTTGAAATAAGGGCCATCATCGTTTTTCGCGTTTCGGCAAGGGATTGAGGCGTATGACGAAGGGGTCCGGTGTATCCGACAGGCGATGAAAACATATTCAGGGTAACCTTGCATCCATGGCGGGCAAGGATTTCCATGACCCCGTGGATCTGATCGATATTCTCCCTGGTAAAGGTGTATACAAACACGGCCCGGGGATCCTTCTGATAGTTGGCTATCTGTCTGACCAGCATGTCTTTGGCCTTTCGAATCCTCAGGCTCGTCTCATCGTCGCCCCAGACAGATATGTGAATTCGATAGCGGATGGATCCGGGGATCGGCCTTAGCCCGTTGGAGGCAATGGCGCCCAGAGGCATCTCTTCGAAACAGACGTGACAACGTTCGGGAACCAGAGAGGGTTCAGCCCCTGCAAGAACCACGTAGGTGATGCCCCGCGCCTTCTCCTCCCTCATGAGGTTTCGCCAGTCCGCCGGATTCTGGTTCTCGTGGGCGAACTGCTTGTCCCCCTCATAGTAATAACAGCCATCACACCGTATATTGCAGCGATTGGTCATGTCATAGGTGGATTCCCTGAGAAAAAAATACCTGCGGACCTTCTCCCATCTGGCCCCAACAGCAGGATCCCGAATGAGGTCGGAGAATCTCCATATCTTTTTCTGTGTGCTTTCCACGGGATGTGTCTGCGCCTCCATTCGATACCCCCGGTCGCAACCCGGTCGGGAACGGTTCATCATCCCTGTTTTGCCTCATCCATCCGCTCCTGGATGTATTCTGCGATTCGACGGATGGTGTTCAATTTCGGGTAATCGTCTTCGTCGATGACAATCCCGTATTCATCTCGAAGCACCAGGGCAATGGTCGCAAGATCCATGCTGTCAATGCCTACCTCATCAATAAGGTCAATGTCGGGATCGAATGATTCGGGTGTCACATCCTCCAGTTTGAGTTCATCGATCATGATTTCTGCAATACGCAAGGTTAGTTTGGAAATTTCATAGGGGTTGCCCATTCTCTACCTCCACTGGTCGTGTAATCCTGTCATGAAGCTGCTGTAGGATTGGCGGTTGCTGATTTGTGATTGGCGGTTGTATAACGCTTTAAAAACAACTGCTTGCATAATCGGAACCAGGCCAGAGGCTGACTATTTCTTTCGCGCGTCGTTCCTCTTGCCCCATTCTTCCGGTGTTCCATTCTTCCAATACTCCAATCGGGGAGAATCCCCCATTCCAACTATGCCCCCTCGGCAATCAGAAGGCCGGTGCAGGCCGGCTGACCCTTTACCATCACACGGAATGAATAGGAGGCGGGGTTCTCCCCCCGGCATGTGGTCATGATGGTGATGGGATCATTGGGCCGTATCATCTGTTTGAACCTCGCCTTCTTAATCCCGGAAATCCTGCACTCCCCGTGGCCGAACTCCTGAATGGTATCCAGAACCATCCCGAGCTGGGCGATGCCGGGAAGGATCGGGTTCCCCGGAAAATGACCCGAAAACCACGGGGAATCCGCATCCACCTCCACTTCGGCCACGACCCGGCCGGGCTCCGGACGGCTGATACGGATGAATGAATACCATTTTGTTGTCATCGAGTCCAAGGCCTTGACCTGGCCCTTCTGATCATCGCGCCAGGTGCTCCCAAAGCGGTCCATAATGTCCCCTTGCATACAGCCTGGGGATGATTCGGGCGGTCATGTCTTCTCCCGAACCCGTGACCCAGTTGGTCCTTCCGGCCGCATG
>ENA-OSEO01005788-OSEO01005788.1-sediment-metagenome-genome-assembly--contig:-NODE-5788-length-11581-cov-5.549548_pt1 | contig 11581 bp, 13 predicted proteins | sample MGYA00237883_ERZ534232 | MGnify/ENA metagenome assembly ERZ534232
TAACAGCATGGAATAATGGCGCTCATAGCCGCAATGGATCTGGCTATGGTTTTAAAGTATCGGTTGCAGATAGAGATTTACATTTCAAACCAGAGTGGGATGTGATTGTGCTGGAACTGGAAGGGGAAGAACCCTTCGAAGTGAATATCAACAAAGAAGCATTCTGGAGTGAAGCATGTCGTGAGTTGTTGAGTGCAGAGATTGGTAAATGGCTACGACATCAGGGTATGGCACCCTGGCCGATGGGGAATCCTCCTCATTTTGTGATGGATCCTTTGGAAGACAACCGCTTCAGTGTGTCAAAAGCCGGCAAGAAATCCGGGAAAAAGCCATTTTAGAAATATAGCTGAAAGTTGAAAGGCGAGTTGAAAGGGTCCAATCTTATGCTTTCAGCCATCAGCCGTCAGCTACGAGCTACCAGCTACCAGCTACGAGCTAGCAATTATCCCCATCATCTGCGGATGCAACGCCGGCGTCGAGGCTACGATGCTATACGGCGGCACCAGCTCGATCGGCTTGCCGGCCATATCCGTCACAACGCCGCCTGCCTCTTCAACCAGCAACATCCCGGCTGCAATGTCCCAGGCGTTCAACTGCAACTCCCAGAATCCATCCAGACGCCCGGCTGCCACATAGCACAGATCCAGTGCCGCGGATCCCAAGCGGCGGATTGCCTGTGCCTGGCGCATGAACCCGGCAAAGTAATTCAGGTTATTCTCCTGGGTGGTATGTACATCGTATGGAAATCCGGTGCACAGCATCGCGCCTACCATCTCCTGCACACCTGAGACTTGCAAACGGCGTTCATTCAGGAAAGCACCCTGCCCACGCACCGCACTGAAGCACTCATCCTGCATCGGATCATAGACCACACCCAGTTGCACCTTGCCATTCAGGGCATACGCAATTGAAACCGAGAAGATCGGGATGCCGTGTGCATAATTCAGCGTCCCATCCAACGGATCCACCAGCCATTGACCGGCTTTGCTGCTGCCATTATGAGTTCCACTCTCTTCCCCGGTAATCATATCGCCCGGGTGCATGTTGCGGATCTTGGTGATCAGGTAATCTTCGGCCTGCTTGTCCACCTCGGTCACCAGGTCGATTACCCCCTTCATCTTAATATCGTGCTGTTTGCCAAAACCGTCCTTCAGGATCTTGCCAGCGCCCTTTGCCAGGCGAATCAGTTCATCAATTCTCGGTTGCATGTTCTTCCCTCTTCATTCGTGATGATTTGATTGTATGCCGAATACGGAGGTTTGTCCATAGAAAAGAGGCTAACTAAACCTGTCAGGCTGCCTGATTTGACGAAGAGCATAAAAAACTATGAAAAACCAATATCACATTGCACTTCGCGATGGTTGGCGATTCTTGATGCGTTTCAAGCGGTAAAAATCTGTTCGCTCTCGTTCTTCCAGATTGAGCTGGATCCAGGCAATTTCACGTTTTAAACGCGGGATGATGCGATTTTCGATTGTTTTCAGCCGTCGAAATGTGCGCTGATATTCCTCCATTAAGCGTTTTAGACGCAACTCCCGGTTTGCCAACCGAACCAGAGCATGGATTTCTGCTCGGGCAGAGGTCACCACTTCATCGACCAGCATGGAAGTGTTTGATAAAGCGTACGTTCTTGGAAAATCAGCGGCAGACGGAGACAGGTAAATATTAGGGATACGAATACCCATGATGGTATCGCTGCTGATTTCAATCGGGAGAGAGCGTTTTCCAGAAATGGCAATGGAGCGGAGCACTTCTTCTCCCAATACAGCTTCTGCATGGCTCACAGCGTAACGGGTGCGTGTGCAAAATTGTGCCAGGGAGGTTGTTTCAGCCAGAAATTGATCAGCAGATTTTCGAATTTCCAGCAATAATACGCTTTGTTTTTGTTCCAGCAACCGGGCAGCTTGCTCCGCCAGGACGATTTTCTTGGTGCGGATCAGGTAAGATTGCCGGGTGATCGGGATATTTGCCATCTTATTCCGCCGGAAGGTACTGATTCAGGTAAGCTTCAGGGATTCTCTTCAACATCGATTGGGGAACCATACCCAGCAAAGACCAGGCCAGGTTGAGCGTATCTTCCACTGTTCGGCTGGTCTGATGTTGGTGGATAAACAGATGTTCAAATTCATTGGCAAATGCCAGCACCTGACTTTCTTCTTTACTGAGTGCTCCTTCTCCCACGATGGCAACCAATTGACGCAAATCATTTCCCTGAGCATACAGAGAGTACAACTGGTCAGCCAGTACACGGTGATCGGACCTGGTTTTTCCTTCACCAATGGCAGCGTTCATCAAGCGAGATAAAGATGGTAATACATCAATCGGTGGATAAATGCCTTTTTGGTGCAGAGCGCGTGATAGTACAATCTGTCCTTCGGTGATATAACCGGTCAGGTCTGCAATGGGGTGCGTGATATCGTCATCCGGCATGGTCAACAGGATCAACTGGGTGACGGATCCGTCTTGACCATTTATGCGGCCGGCGCGTTCATACAGGCTGGCTAACTCGGAGTACATATTGCCAGGAAATCCCCTGCGTCCCGGCAATTCTTCCCGTGCGATGGAGACCTCACGCAGCGCTTCGCAATAGTTGGTCATATCCGTCAGGATCACCAGCACGTGCCGATGATGCGTGAAAGCCAGATACTCTGCCGTGGTCAGAGCCAAGCGAGGTGTCAGCAGTCGTTCAATGGTAGGGTCATTGGCAAGATTTAAGAAGATCACGCTGCGAGCCAGCGAACCTACCGCTTCAAATTGCCGTATATAAAAATCGGCTTCGCGATGTGTAATTCCCATGGCTGCAAATACCACCGCAAACGGCTCGCTCTTTTTTCTATCTTGCGAACGAACATTGGATTGCATGGCAATCTGTGCTGCTAACTCATTTCCTGGTAAACCAGCACCCGTGAAAATTGGTAATTTTTGGCCGCGTGCCAGGGTGTTTAATCCATCTATGGCAGAAATTCCTGTCTGGATAAATTCATCCGGTTCTGCCCGTACCACAGGGTTAATCGGCAACCCATTCAGATCACGAAAATCATCGGTTAAAATGGGTGCTTTGCCATCAATGGGAAGCCCCATACCATTGAACATGCGCCCCAGCATGGCTAATGAGACACCCAGCTTACCGGTCTCGCCCAGGAATCGAACACGGGTATGGTTTAAATCCAGGCCGGCTGTACCAACAAAGACCTGCACCAGACAATAGGTTTGATCGGCAGCGATCACTCTGCCCAAACGTGTACCACCGGCAGGATCATGGATTTCAACCAGTTCATGGTAAGCCACCTCGCCTACAGATTTAAAAATTAACAGCGGACCCCGAATTTCAACCAGATCGGATAAATAAGCTGTGCTCAAATTAGCCGGGGGGTTGGTATTCATCCATCCTCCATGGTCACATGAAACACCTTTGGCAAGGTCGCCAGCAAGTTTTGCAGTTTCTCCTCCGCCGCATCAGCGGGGACTGATTTCATGGCTGCCATTTGTTGGTGGATCGGCATCGAGGTGATTGCCTCATAAGAGAGTCCCTGCTCCAGGGCTTTCTCTGCCAATCTATATGCCTCCAATAGAATTTTCATCATCCAATAACTTTTTTGGATCGGGCTGAACCGGTCAACCGGATCGAAAGAAGATTGTTGCAGTAAATCTTCGCGGATCATCCGGGTTGCCCACAACAATAACCGTTCCTTTTCCGAGAGAGTATCCGTGCCAATAATCTGTACGATATCCTGCAATTCAGCTTCCTGGCGCAGCAATTGGCGTGTGTGCACAACCATTTCCGGAAAATCAGAACCAATATTTGTAGCTTCCCATTTGTGGAGATCATAGAGACTGTAGCTCTGCAGCCAGTTGATGGCCGGAAAGTGCCGCCGGCGAGAAAGATCATAATCCAGTGACCAAAAGGTACCGGTGATGCGCAATGAATTTTGGGTCACCGGTTCGGAGAAATCACTACCAGGTGGAGAGACAGCCCCCACCATGGTCACAGAGGAAGATGCTTTTTTGCGTATTTCCTGTAAATCCTGATCCAAAGCAATGCAACCGCTGCGCTCATAAAAAGCAGCCAGATGACTGGCTAAATATGCCGGGAATCCTTCTTCGCCGGGGATTTCTTCCAATCGTCCAGAAATCTCTCGCAGTGCTTCGGCCCAGCGGGAGGTGGAATCCACCAGCAACAGTACATCACACCCAATAGCACGAAAATATTCTGCAATTGATATGCCGGTGTAAATCGAAGCTTCCCGTGCAGCCACGGGCATATTGGAAGTGTTGGCAATCAGCACGGTTCGTTCCATTAAAGGCCGGTTGTTGCGTACATCCTGAATGGTTGGAAATTCGGATAACACCTCTGCCATTTCATTTCCGCGTTCCCCACAGCCGACATAGACCACCACATCCACTTCCGACCAACGCGCCAATGATTGTTGCGTCACTGTTTTTCCGGTGCCAAATCCGCCTGGTATCACCGCGGAACCACCCCGCGCCAGGGGAAACAGCAGATCAATGCTGCGTGTACCGGTAATCAACTGCTCCTCGGATGATACTCGCCTGGCAACCGGCCTGGGGGTGCGCACCGGCCAGCGCTGACGCAGATATAATGCTTCGGAATCAGACTGAGTTTGCAATCGACCAATCGGCTGATCCACGCTGAATGCTCCCGCTTGAATCTCTGTGATCGTTCCGCTTTTTCCTGGCGGCACAAGGATCGGGTGCAGAAATAGCTCATTCTCCCGAACTACACCCAGCACGGAATTCTCAGTCACTGCATCGCCAGCTTTCACTGCTGGCTGGAAGCCCCATTTTTTGGTCACCGAAAGGCGCGGTGTGGAAGACCCTCGTTCGATAAAGTTGCCCTGAATATCAGCCAACTCCTTCAAAGGCCGTTGCAGACCATCGAACACCCCGCCCAGTAAGCCGGGTCCCAATTCAACCATAAGCGGTGCGCGTGAGTGCACCACCGGTTCGCCCAGGTGGATGCCTGCCGTTTCCTCATATACCTGGATGGTCACCTCATGAGTACGAATTTGGATGATCTCACCAATCAGACCGGCATGACCCACATATACCACATCATGCAAACGCGCATCCGGCAGATTTTTGGCGTTCACCACCGGTCCGCTGATGCGTGTAATTAAACCGGGTAAGGATTTCTCAGCATTCATTGATTTTCCCTGAAGGTGATATGCACCCCAATCGCCTCGCGCACCATTTCCTGGATGCGTTGTTGCCAGTATTCCGGACGGTCAAATATCTGCGCTCCCGGAATGGTCACCAGCAACAGGTGCGAGGTTTCCACCCGCTGCAGGACGGAAGCAGACAACCCATCATAAAGCTTCTGATCCATCGCGATCAAGGCGCTCAGATCCTGTGCCATCCAGCGCAACAACTTTGCTTCTGCCTGCGAGGAATTTTCAGCGACATGGACTTCAGCGCCAGCCAGCAGATAGGCATTCTGCAGGGCGGGTTCGGTCAGCACCAATAGTTGACTCATGTCAGAAACTCCAGGTTATCTTGAATGGTTTGCGCTGGCAGGCGAAAGTGTATGCAGCGTCCAATCCAGGAAAGGTTGCGCTGCTCGTTTTGTTTGAGTGCCAGATATCCCAATGGAACCCCGATTCCCAATGGATCGTTCTGGTACCATTTCAGATAACTCTTCAGACGCAGAAGCCGCAATTGCTTTTCCAGATCGCTGACGTTTTCAAAGCGTTCATACTCCTCTTCGACCTCTTGAAAAGCTATTTTGAAGGGGTGATGGGGTAACCCCGCGAAAGCTTCATCCAGCGTGGCAGCATCCATAAATTTCATTAACTGACGGGTTGAAATCTTGCCGGGAGGTACCATCTGATCCAGTACCAGATTGTGATCCGTGTGGATGGCACTGACTGATCGAATCGCCAGCAGTAAATTGATAAAATCCGCTTCCATGTCCAGCATCGAGGAAAACAGAGTCCACCCTGGCGTTTTTGTCAGACCTGTGTCCCTGGCAAAATCGAAATACCATTGCTCCAGATGTGTTTCCAGTTGTAGCAAGGTTTGATTTTCTGTGCCATTTTCCCGCAGCGCGAGTGCGTAAGGCAATCCCAAACTGGAGACGCGGTTGATCACCTGACGTACATCCTGCGCGTTGATCAGCGTGGATAATACACTCCAGGGCACCAGACCGGTTGGAATCAGGGTTGCGCTTACCAGTCCCGGATCTTCATGGACTGTCTGGCTTCGTAATATGGTCTTGATATTGTGAACCTCATAGCGCCACAGGAAACGTTCGATCATCTCTTTGATCTTTCCTTCGTAAAATCCACGCAGTTTTTTGATCGTTTCTGCCTGGTGGGTACGCAGCAGGTGACTGAGCACCGCCAACCCTGAGAATTGCGCCAGTGCGATTTCCACATCGTTGCGGTAGGGGGTGCGCATCAGACGGTCGTAATAGGCATCCAGAGAAGGGCTATTGGCGAGGGAGGTCAAATCCGCCGGGGATAAAAGGGCTGATTTGCTGGCTCGCAGCCGTGTGTTCCCATACAAATAATCACTCATGACCCATCCTGGAACAAAGTCGCCAGCTCAGCCAACCATTCCTGAATGAACACATCCCGGGCACGCTTCAGGCGCGCTTCCAGGCGGTTGTCGATCAGCATCCCACCTTCACGATCATGCACGATCATCCCACCCTGAGAAGAAAGATCTTTGCGTAGTTCAATCTGCAAGTCTCCATCCAATGATTCGAACAGAGCGCTATCGCGGTCATCGATTTGAACCTCGATTTTCTCTAGGGATGGGTTGTTCTTGCGCAACTGTGCAATTGCTTCCTTCAACAGGCGTGCAAACAAAGGGCGATAAACAAACTCCTGCTCGCGCAAATGACCGAGTTTCTCCTCAACCGCAGCAGTCATCTGATTCAATACCTGCCAGTAGAGATCCTGACGATCATGCGCCAACCGGGTTTGTTGTGCTTCCAGCAAGCGCTCTTTCTCGTTTTCGGCGAATTGCTTTCCCTGCGCCCTGGCTTTTTTCAGATGCTCATCCCGATCACGATCAAAGTTTTCATCCAATTTCTGGATGCGAACAGCGACTTCTGTTAATTGTTTCTCAATCTCCCGATTGGTTTCCGCTTGCAGTGTTGCGATCAGACCTTCTTTGGACATGCCTTCATCCCAGCAGGATCATAGCTGCAACCGCAAAACCAAGGATTACCAGCGTTTCCGGGATGGCAACCAGAATGATGATCGGACCCATCAATTCCGGTTTCTCCACCAGCGCGCCAACCCCGGCAGCGCCGACTTTAGATTGTACAATACTGGTCGCAATGGCTGTCATTCCGATCGCTAATCCAGCGCCAATAGCAGTTAATGCGATTTCCAAAATGCCCTCCTTTCAAACCTTTGTTTCTTTTAATCCATACGGATGATATGTCTTGCCACCACCCTCGTAGAATTTTCTGAAAAATTCCACGTACATCAAACGCAAACTATGGATGGATGGGCTGAATGCCCCAATTACCAGATTCAACCCATGAAATAGAACTGCAACGATGACCCCCACCACCAGACTGCCAAAATAGCCTGCCAGGTCATTGGCAACCTTCGCCAGATACACAGATGCCAATCCCACCGCTGCAATACGAATGTACGAGAGGATGTTGCCCAGCACGCCAATAAACTCAATTGGCCCCACGATGATTCCGGCTTTGCCAATCGAATACCCCAACATTGCGATGCCGATGACCAGCACGGAAACAGCCGGGATGGTGAACACCTGCGGGATTAATTGAGCCAGAGCTGCCACCAGAAAAAAGATACCGATCAGCCCCACCAGCATGCCTGCCCGTTCCAGCAAGTGGGTGCGATGTTTGACCGTCCATGCCTGCCAGACGCCCAGGATCAACCCAAGGGTCATATGCGCCGCGCCAATACCAATCGCCACCAGCATCAACGGCATTAAACTTTCCTTTTCTACCCGATCCAGCCAGATGGGACGCAACCCCAGACTGTGCCCAAGCGTACCCAGGAACTCGCCAAACAGGAAGCCGAACAGGATCGCCCATAAACTACCCATGCGCAGGATTTTGACGATATCCGCCATAAAGCCAGAACGCATCCGTTTCCCTAAAAGCAGGGTTGCCAAAAATAATACCAACCCATAGGCAATATCTCCCAGGATCATACCGAAAAAGAGCGGCAAAAACAATGCCATCCAGCCGCTTGGGTCAATATCATCATGCCGGGGATTTGCATACAGGCGCACCAGTCGCTCAAATGGTTGCGCAATTGGACGATTTTCCATCTGCACCGGGATCTCAGACTGCAGTGCTTCCGGTGTCTCCATCCATTCCAGAATCAGTTGCTGATTAGAACCTGCCAACAATTCACTTTCAAATTCGTCGTGTTTATCTCGCGAGATCCAGCCCTGGACGACGAACAGGGAGCCGGTTTCAGCGATGAAAGCATAGATCGCAAACATATCCACCCGGTGCGCCAGCTCAGTCTGCCAGTCTAAAAGTTGCTGCGCATAGGATTGTTTAATATCTTCCAGGGCTGCATCAACCTCTACAAGATGGGCTGGCAGCTTTTGGATACGCGATCGAACCAACTCCAGGGCTGTGGCTGGTTGTTCACTACCAATCTCCTCGGGCCATTCGAATTGCGGAATGTTTTCATCCCGTAGCCAATTTTCAATCCTGGCAATATAACTGGCTTTGGTGATCACCAATACCACGCTGGTCTCCTTGTCCAGATTGAACCCTGAAAAATCTACTTCTCCCTCCGTCAGCTTATTGATCTCCTGGTGAATCAGATCGCTGACATGCTCATGCCCCTGGCGTACAAATAACCCGATGGTGGCATACCCGTGCAAGGAAGCTGTGGCTGGCAAATATGGCAGAATTTGTTCGATCTTCCTGGCGTACACGGGTAGCAAGTCTGCTTCTTCTGCCAGCTTTTGCTTATGCGCGAATAACTTGCGTACCTGCTGCGAAAGTTGAGCCAGAGACTCAGCCATCTCATCCAGAGAATAATCCTTCTGGTTGCCTATCCGCGATTCGGGAATGGGCAGGTCGAACAATTCCAATAACCCGTTCACTTCTGCCAGGAGTTTGCGCTCGCGGCTGGATTGCTCCACTAATTCTGCGGGCACCTGATATTTTCGCACACTGGAATATTGATCCTGGCTTACCTCGGTCAGGTGCAGGCATTGCAGCCGGTACAAATTCGCAACCGTCGACGGTAAAATGGTTTTGGGACCAATGATGCGTACAAATAACATCGGGCTGATCATGCCGCCTCCTCTTCACCTGTGGATACGATCAAAGCCAGTAATTGTTCCACCCATTCCGCCTGGTGGCTCTCCAGCTTTTCACGCGCACACGCCAATACGGATGCCTGTTGATCACGCAGTTTGGACAGCTCCTGCTCAAACCGCGCCAGTTCATCTGCAAGCACCTGCTGTTGAAGCTGTTTTTGCTGCTTTTTCAGCGCAGCACGCCTGGCTTTGTCTGCCTGGAGAGCATCCTGCCAGTTCAGTTCCGTTTGATGGCGAACATGCACCAACTGTTGACTCAAATGACGCTCAATGGCGTTTAATTCCATTAACGTTGAATCCAGCTCTGGTTTGCTAATTGTTGCCATCAGAGAATTCCTTTCTCATGATCGCCGTCAACGGTATTGGACAATTGGATTAATATTACTATACCAAATTTTAGTTGTTCATACAAATGGCAGGGGAGGTTTGAGATTGGAGGTGGGAGGATTTCCCTTCCACTTCGTTATCCCCATTCCGAGGACTTCGCAGGTGCTTCGCAAGAAATCAGGATTCAGAATTGAGGATTCATGCTGCAATCAGGAAACAATTGTCTTTTCCATATCACATTGTGACTTGAGACTACGCCCTATCTACGTAGGTCACCTGACTGCGACCCGCTCAAGCCTCAATACTAAAACCCAATAGCTATTCTTATTTCCTTCTCTTTTCAATTTCAGAAACAATTTCATCCAGGGATTTATTGGCAAAAAGATCATCACGTTCCTGAGTGTAGTTTCCGTACCCTTTAGTAAATTGTTTAAAGAAACGAACAGCGTTAACAACACCTAATTCTTTATAAAGAAGGCGAATGGCTTGCTGATTAATTTCAATTAATGGTCTCATATCAGTTATCATTTTTCAATGGATTGTAATTTATTTTTTAGAGAAGGGAGGTCTTTTGTCAGAATATCCCAAATGATCTGTAATTTAACCTGATCATAGCCATGAACGATCACGTTTCTTGTCCCAATAATGGAAGACCAGGGTATTTCAGGATGTTTTTCCTGAAACTCCTGACCGATTCTATTGGCTGCTTCTCCTAAGATGATTACGTTGTACATGATTGCGTCCTGTGTTTTTTCATCATCCAGAAAAACCTCAAAAGAGGACACATGATAACTCTCAATTGACTCGATTGCATGAATCATATCGCTGATTAAGATCTCGATACTTTTCATAAAGGAACCGCATCTCTTTCAATATTCTTCACAAAATCACGATCTTTTGTCTGAGGTAATACCGACTTTGGAACCACATCCACCTGAATACCCAATAATTGCTGCGCTTCATACCCAAAGCCTCCAACCCCAAACAGCGAGGAACCCGGTTTCATTTCAACCAGAAAATCAACATCGCTTTGGATTCGACTCTCTCCACGCGCAATAGAACCAAAAACATAAATTTTCTTAATTCCATATTTCCTTGCTAATTGCTTTAATTGCGGTTTATATTCACGAAGCTGTTCAAAATTCATTTTCGATCCTTACTATTAAATTATACAATATGGAGCCCATTATCGGAGAATATCGAATTGCCTCACAATTAATCTTACTATAGAAAAGAACGTTGGCTCAAAAAGAATGTTACCCTAGAGCGGAAAAAATCTCCGCGGAGGGAGCAAATGATGAGTCAAAGAAGTAAACGGGAGATGATCGAAGCGATTCGACCGCGGTACTTAAAAGCAAATAGAGCCGAAAAACATAAAATTCTGGATGAATTTATTGAAACCACTGGCTATCATCGTAAATACGCAATCAGAGTTTTGAAACACGGTCCCAAACGTAAAGGGTTAAAAAAACCTGGACGAAGGAAAATTTATCAAGGCGAGGTGGTACAGGCTCTTGAAAAAATATGGGAGATTTATGGAAGGATTTGTTCAAAAAGATTGCACCCTTTCCTGCCAGAAGGTGTTCAAATTTTAGAGCGCTGTAAGGAACTACATTTATCACCCGAAATAAAACATTTGTTATTAAATATGAGCCGGGCTACCATCGACCGATGTCTGAAAAAAGCTCGCTTTACACACCCACAACATGGAATTTCAACAACGAAGCCTGGGGGGTTGCTCAAACAAGCTATTTCAGTTCGAACCTTTACTCCATGGGAGGATGAGCGCCCAGGTTTTCTGGAGATCGATCTGGTAGCACATTGTGGCTCTAGTGTTGAAGGGATCTATCTCAATACACTTACGGCCACAGATTTAGCCACGGCTTGGACGGAATGTCTGGCTTTACCTAATAAGACACAAGCAGCTGTATCAACAGCAATTGAGCTACTACGTCGA
>ENA-OSEO01005791-OSEO01005791.1-sediment-metagenome-genome-assembly--contig:-NODE-5791-length-11569-cov-2.489471_pt1 | contig 11569 bp, 9 predicted proteins | sample MGYA00237883_ERZ534232 | MGnify/ENA metagenome assembly ERZ534232
CCCCGGCCAGCACACTGAATCCAGGCGATCTTGTGAGCGTGCTTCTTGTCCGAAGGCCGGATAATGTGCCCTGCCGTGGGCCCGCCGGCATTCATCAGCCTTTCAAACTGGAGGTAGGTAATCACGTTGTCGTAGACATCGTAGCCGTGAAGACCCTTGGGCGGCTCGGCATCCGTGATCCCCGAGGCGACCACGATGCTCTTGACATCGAGATCGATGTTCTTGCTGGCTTGCCACAGGCGAACCGCATCCTTGCCCTCTTTCTTGCAGGCCGCGACGCACAAGGCGATGGGGCACTCCCGGCACTGGCTGCAATCGACCACGCACCCTCCGACGCAGGCGCCGTTGGCCCGCATCTTTCCTGAGCGGCAGTTCTGGTCAATGACCGCCACGTTGGGAACCGCCTGGGGGAAGGGCATGTAAATGAGCTTCCTGGTTCCTCCTATTTTGCCGTCCATTTCGTGGGGCACGGTCACCGGGCAGGCCTTCATGCACTCCCCGCACCCTGTGCATTTTTCCTCGTCAATGAACTTGGCTTTCTTGACCAGCCTGACCTTGAAGCCCCCGTTCGCAGCGCTCACCTTCCTCACTTCCGTGTTGGTCATGATCTCGATGTTGGGGTGGTTGTCCACCTCGTACATCTGGGGCGCTTCTATACAGATGGAGCAGTCATTGGTCGGGAAGGTCTTGTCCAGTCTCGCCATCATGCCGCCGATGCTGGCGGTGTCATCGACCAGAAAAACTTTGGTCCCGTATTTGGCCGCATTCAATGCGCAGTTGATGCCGGCAACGCCTGCACCGATAATCATGATCGCATCAGCCATAAAATCACCTCAACCAGAATCTATCTCACCGCCCACTCCCTCCCCAACGTCGGTCGTTCGAGGCACAGAGGTCGCAGAGTATTCGAACGGGTTAATGAAGCGGGGTTCGCGCAAGACGGGGTTTGGAGTCGCGAATGAAAGAAACAAGTTCACTTGTGTCTTTCATTCTCCGCCTCCAAACCTCCCGGCGCCCTGCGTCGGGAGCCCCCGTCGGGGGTCTTGCGCGAACACTGGCTTGTTCCGAAGTCTTCTCCGTGTTCTCTGCGTCTCCAGTCCCGCGGAAGCGGGACGGATGGTGAAATCTTAAATTTCCGTAATGATGATTGCCTTGGATTTACAGACCGCTTCGCAGGTTCGACAGCCCAGGCAGTTCTGAGGCCTTGCCGGGGTGGCCTTGATCGAGAAATCAAACACATCCACCGGGCAGTAGATGATGCACTTCTCGCACCCGTCACACTTGTCTGGGTCGACATTTACGAGGTAGACCTCATAGTCAATGTACTGTTTTCCCATGGAAGCGGTCCCTGTCTGCTTTGCTAACCCAAATCCCCTCTGTCTCCCCTTTCCTGAAGGGGAGAACGCCCGAATGGCCGTATCGAGGGTCCTCCTCCCCCTTTGATAAAGGGGGACCGAGGGGGATTTAACTACCTTTTCTTAAACTCATTCCACTTGTAGTCGATGATCTCGAGGAGCACCCCGTTGACCTTCTTGGGACTCATGAAGGCAAATTCACAATCCCTGAAGGGCCTTGCAATCTCACCTCTCTTGTCAGGGATAAAGGGATATCCCTTCCCCTTGAGCTCGTCGATGGATTTGCGGGAATTGTCCACGTTGAAGCTGATGAGCATCACGCCCTCGCCTCTCTTCTCGATGAACTTGGCCACATCCCCATCCGGGGTCGTGGACTCCATCAGCTCAAAGCCGACTTCTCCCACCCAGTACCGGGCGACCTTGATCTTCTCCGGCTCATCAATGTACTCATCATCCGCCTTGGTCTTGCCCATGATGGGTTCCCAGACCTTTTTCGCCTCGTCCAGATTCTTAACCGCGATGCAAATGTGATCAATCTTGTTGACTTTCATGGTCTTGCGCCTCCGGCCAAAAGGGATCGTCTTGCCATTCCGGCAGGTCGCTGAAATGGCAAGACCCGTCCCTGCAACATGCGTTGTTAAAAGGTTACCGAGTCCACCGTGCATTTGATGGCCCTGTCAGGGCAGGCCACACCGCACTCATTGCAATCCTCACAGAGAAACTCCGTGACCACAGCGCGGTTGTCCTGCACCCGGATGGCCTTGTCCGGACATATTTCTACGCAAAGAGGCTGAATAAGCCCTCCGCACATGGTGCATTTCTTGAGATCGATTTGTGCAGCCATTTCTATTCTCCTATGTCTTAAGCTTTATAGAGTCTTCTCAGGCAAACGCCCTGTCCTCTCGGAATCGCCTTCAAGGTCTCGATCTTGTAGTTGACATTGAAGAACGTGTTGACATCCGGAAGGATGCTCTGGAGGATCCTGTCGCAGCAAAGGACGTCCTCTTCCATTTTCACGCCGTACTCCTTGTGAAAGGACGGCCAGGGGCACCTTTCCCACTTGATGAAAATCTCGGAGGGTTTCTCCCCTTTGTCGATCTTCACGATGGCGCCCTGCATGATCCATTGCATCGCCATGCCGCCTGCCAGGCTCCTGAGCCACGCCTCTTCCCCTTTGAGGAAGTTGAGCCGCGGCAAAGACTGCTTGCCGAGTTCTTTGCCGATGATTTCCGCCGCCTTCAGGCTGACGTCCAGAGGGTTCGCATTGGGACCTGCAACCGCCAGGGCCGCCTGCCGCCACCTGAAGTAGGTGCGGCCGATTTCGCTCTGGGCGCCGTGCAAGGCACCCCACAATTTGGTTATTTCTTTTTCTGCATCGAATGCCATGGTTGACCTCCTTAAATCCTGACACCAATGTGAAATCCGTCATGTACCGCGCTCGACAGATTGCGGGGTACAAGGGCATCGCCGATCACAAAGAGCTCGATCCCCTCTGCCTGAACCACGTTCTTGAGGTTCTCATTCGGCACTCGCTCTGTCACGACGATCGTGTCGCACTTCACTGGGTAACGGTATCCGTCATAGGTTTTCACGATGATCTCGCCGGGCTTCACTTCATCCATCTCACAGTCGTTGTAAGCCTTGATCCCGTTCTGCCTGAGAAAGATCATGTAGCGCCACTTGAAGGACGGGTTGATGTCAAATCCTGCGGATTTCTCTTTTCCCACAAGGGTCACCTTTTTCCCTTGCTTGGCGAGGAAGAGCGCCACGCCGATGCCCGGTTTCCTGTTCCCCCAGACAATGACGTTCTCTCCAACCTTGGCATCACCTCTCAGCACGTCGAGCACGTTGACCACGTTCGCGGTGTCAAAGCCCGGTGCATTGCTTTTCGGATACACGGGACCCGTGGCGAGAACCACGCTGTCGGGAAGTTCGTCCTTGATCATCTCTTCCGTCACTGCTGTCCCCAAATGGAACTGGACCCCGGCCTTTTCGCACTGGACCTTCTGGTATCGGATGCAGGTCATGAGTTCATCGTCACCGTAAGGAGCCCTGGATGCCTCGAGGATCGTCCCCCCCAGCGCTTTTCGCTTGTCATAAACATGAACTTCATGCCCTCTCCTGGCCGCCACGTAAGCGCACTCCAGACCAGCGGGTCCTCCACCGACGATCATGATGTTCTTCTTCGGATCTGCGGCCGGCGGGTTGGTGTATCTCGAATCCTGCTCGTGAGCGCACAGGGGATTGATGTAACAGGTCATGGGAGCGTCGCGGAACAATCTTGCCAGGCAGAGGTTGCACGCCACGCACCAGCGAATATCTTCCTCCCGTCCTTCCAGCACCTTCTTGGGAAGCAGAGGATCGGCGATCATGGGCCGGCACATTTCCCATATATCCAGTTCGCCCTTCTCAATGGCCTTGTGAGGAATGGACGGATCAAAGAGCCGGTAGGCCATCATGATGGGAACTTTCACGTTTTCCTTGGAGCGCTTGGCCAGGTGGAGCCAGCTTCCCTGAGGCACGTCGCGGCTGATGACCGGCACAATGGACTCCTGCCATCCGGCGGTCACGCTGATGTAGTCGATTCCCGCCTCTTCGGCGATCTTGTAGGACATCATGGATTCTTCCGGAGTGTTGCCGCGCACGTCGTCCAGAAGCTCTTCGGCGCAAAGCCGGATGCCCACGGGAACGTCTTTGGGGCAGATCTTCTTCAGCCCTTCAATGATTTCCACCACGGCCTTCATTCTGCCCCGGATGTCTCCGCCGTACTCGTCTTTTCTTCTGTTCGTGTAGCTGGAGATGAAGTTGGAAATGAGGTAGCCGACGATTCCGGAGATTTCCATCACGTCGAATCCCGCTTCAAGCCCTCTTCTCGCCGAATCCAGATGCTGCTTGATCATGAGCTTGATGTCGTCTTTGGTCATCTCGACCATGGGCCGGAAGATTCGGAGACGCTGCGGCACCGTGGACGGGCCTTTGCCGTGGTCCACTTCAACAGCCCCGACGCGGCCGCAGTCCATGAGCTGGAAGCCGGCAATCGCCTTTTGCGAGTGGATCGCATCGGCGAGCCGTTTCAGGCCCGGGATGAACTTGTCATCCCAGCAGGCGGCCTGGCCGACGTAGCCCTGGCCCTTGCGATCCGGATCCATGTAAACGCCCTGCATGAAGCACATGCCTCCTACAACGCCTTCTGCCCTGCTGCGCATGTAGGCCACATCCGCATCCGTCACAAACCCGTCGTGAGTGTTGAGGTTGTCTTCTGTTGCCGCATAGACAATCCTGTTCGGGACCATCAGGTTTCCGACCTGGATGGGTTTGAACAGGTGGGGGAACTTCTTCGCCCCGGGATATTTCGAGTAATCCCATTCAAACAATACCTTTGCCATGTTTCACCCTCCTTGAAGAATTCACCACAAATGACCAATGACCAAAAGGACCACGCTTAAGGTTGTAAGGTTGCTTCATTCGACGCCGAGGCTTGATTCGTCTGAGGGGTTCCCCCAGAAGCCGTTTCACCGATCCCTTTTCCCTTTTCCTGAGAACCGCTCGTTTTGTCGACAGTAACCTTGGATTCCCCCTGCCTGAAAGCATTCACCAGGAGATCGAATACCTGCTCCAGGTTCTCAAAAAGGGAATAGGACATGTCTTTCAAGAGCCAGCGGGTCACCACATGGTCCATGGTGCCTATGAAGATATCTCTGGCTGCATAGGAATTGAGGTCGGGTTTCATCTCCCCGGATTTTTTCCCTTCCTCGAAGATGTCCACCAGATATGCATACAGTTTCCTCACATTGGCGTAGACTGGGGTGTTCATAAAGTTCGCATTGGTCTTGAGAAAGAGATAGACGATCTTGGCATCCAGCGGCGCCTGCTCGATTCGGCGCATATTCCACCACAGATACTTTCTGAGCTTGTTCATGGCTCCTTTGATACCGAAGAGCTGCTCCTGAACATCGGTAAGCAAATCCGAAACCCAGAGATCCGGAATGGTGAGGAGAAGATCCTCTTTGCCTTGAAAATATTCGTAGAGAGCCGCTTCGGAAAGACCCGCCTGTTTGGAAATATCCACCACCGTGGTCTTCACGTAGCCTTGCTCTGCAAAGAGCTTTTTCGCGGAATCGATGATGCGACTTTTTGTATCTTCCTTGGTGCTTCGATTGGCCATCCGGGTTATCCTAAAGTCATTAGGTTGCTAATAGTCATTTGCTACTATCCTAGTTTAACTTTTTGAAATAATATAATAATTAGATCTTAACCGGTCTTAAAATATCAACAGAAACCACTGGGCTAATCAATAAAAAGCACTTCAAATTGACTGAATGGCGTATTGATATCAGTTTATTTCTATTTTTTTATATTGCCATTAGGTTTATTATCTATTTGTTTCTATATTATATTATTGCTAATCAGCAGTTGAAATTCTGATTTACTTAATAGCATTAGGTAAATATGCTGTCAAGAAAAAAGATGCTAAAAAAAATCAATCTCTTTACCGCTGTAACCATTAGGTATAGATTTCAAGTCGTAGGCATCAGGAAGAGCTGAGATCCGGCTAATTCTGGACACAAAATGAATAACGAACAAGGACATAAAGACACCATGGCACAATCCCGAGCGACGGATATCTCGTCAAGCCGCAGAAAACCTCTGATCCGGAGACTTCTTGTCGCGGTAGTGGCGGCATTGATCGTTGCCCTGGCCGTCACCTGGTATCTCCGGCGGGGGGATGCACAAACAGCTTCTTATCGAACGGATCAGGTGACTCGGGGCGACCTCCTCGTTTCCATACGAGCCACCGGCACTGTTCAGCCCGAAGAAGTGGTCGACGTGGGCGCACAGGTCGCAGGCCAGATACTTTCCTTCGGCAAAGATGCAAACGACAAGACAGTGGACTACGGATCGTTCGTGGAAGCCGGTACGGTTCTGGCGAAAATCGACGACTCTCTTTACTCAGCAGAAGAGGCTCAGGCCCAGGCACAAGTCCAGTCGGCCAATGCGGCTGTCCAGCGTGCGGAAGCCGACCTGGAGCAGTTGAAGGCCAAGCTCCAGCAGGCCGAGCGAGACTGGCAGAGAGCGCAAAAACTGGGGCCCTCCGAAGCCCTGGCGCAATCGACCTATGATGCCTACCGTTCCGCCTATGACTCTGCAACGGCTAATGTGGCTGTCGGCAGAGCGGCGATCCTGCAGGCCAAAGCCAGTCAGGCCCAGGCGGAGGCCGTTCTCCGGCGGACCCAGCGGAATCTCGGCTACTGTACAATCAAGTCCCCGGTCAAGGGGGTCATTGTCGACCGGCGGGTGAACATAGGGCAGACCGTCGTAGCCAGCCTCAACGCGCCCAGCCTGTTTCTGATCGCCAAGGACCTCAAACGCATGCAAGTGTGGGTGGCCGTGAATGAGGCGGACATCGGCAAGATTCGGCCGGGCCTGGCTGTGACTTTCACCGTAGATGCTTTCCCCGGCGAGACCTTTCGTGGCGAAGTAGGTAAGGTGCGGCTGAATGCATCGATGACCCAGAATGTGGTGACCTACACGGTGGAAATCTTGACCGACAACTCGAGCGGACGGCTGCTTCCTTATTTAACGGCCAACGTGCAGTTTGAGCTGGATCGCCGCAACGACGTGCTGAGGGTGCCAAACGCCGCCCTGAGGTGGAGGCCTTCCGCCGAACAGGTTTTGCCGGAAGCCCGTGAGGCCGTCGAAAGACTCGCCGGCCGAAAGGGAAAACCAGACGGCGGTTCGGTGCCTTCATCAACGCCTGGAACCGATTCTTCTGCAGGCACGAGCCGCACTGCGCTTTGGCTTCCGGAGGGTCAGCATGTGAAGCCTATTCGAGTGCGGGCGGGAATGACGGATGGCGCCTTCACTGAGGTCCAAGGCGAGGGCTTGGCAGAGGGGATGAGGGTTGTCACGGGGGGGCAGGCACAGGCAAGCAACCAGGATGTCGCCACCAACCCCTTTACACCGAAGTTTCCGCCACGAGGAGGAACGGCGAGGCCGAAGTAATCGGAATCGGCCAACAGGTTTTCTCAAGGTTCAAACAGACTCATGGAATTGATCGAGCTTCACAATATCTTTAAGACTTACTACCTCGGCGAAATTGCGGTTCCTGTGCTCAAAGGGGTGTCGCTCAAGGTGGCGAAGGGGGAACTGGTTGCCCTCATGGGCGCATCCGGATCCGGCAAAAGCACGCTCATGAACATTTTGGGCTGCCTGGACAGACCCACATCCGGAGAGTACTGGCTGGATGGGCGGGAGGTGTCCCCTCTGTCCACCGACGAACGTGCTCTGCTTCGAAACCAAAAGCTCGGGTTTGTCTTCCAGAACTTCAACCTTCTTCCTCGCACGAATGCTCTCGAAAACGTGGCCATGCCCCTCTCCTACACCTTTGACCATCTGTCCGATCGAGAAGCTCGCCGCCGCGCCGTGGAGATGCTTGGCCGGGTCGGTCTTGGGGACCGGCTGCACCACGAACCCTCCCAGCTCTCGGGAGGCCAGCAGCAGCGGGTGGCCATTGCCCGGGCTCTCATCAACCGGCCTTCCCTGGTTTTTGCCGACGAACCCACAGGCAATCTCGACTCGCATACGAGCGAAGACGTCCTGGCGATGTTTCAGCAGCTGAACGAGGAAGACGGAATCACCATTATCCTGGTCACGCATGATGCCAATGTGGCGCGCCACGCCCGGCGCATCATCCAGATCCACGACGGGGTCATCGTGGAATGAAGGTTTACCGTGCCATCAAAACCGCCATGACCAGCCTGCGTCGCAACCCCATGCGGGCCATGCTGACAACTCTCGGGATCGTTATCGGTGTCGGGGCGGTCATCGCCATGATGGAGATCGGCGAAGGGTCCTCTTCCGCCATTCAGAAGAGCATTACCAGCATGGGCGCCAATGTGCTCCTCGTCGTGCCCGGCACAGCCACCAGCGGCGGGGTGACCTTTGGAGTGGGCAGCCGCACCACCCTGACCCCTGAAGACGGCGAGGCCATTCTCCGGGATTCCCCGGCTGTTCGTACCGCGGCGCCCATTGTGCGGGCTCGCACCCAAGTCGTTTACGGCAACCGCAACTGGGTTCCGTCGACCATGCTCGGCACCACGGCTGCATTCCTGGACGTGAGAGATTGGAACCAACTCGCTGAAGGCGAGGTCTTCACCGACCGGGACGTGCTCAACGCCAACAAGGTGTGCCTGCTGGGTCAAACACTGGTCCGGGAGCTGTTCCAGGGGGAATCTCCCGTCGGAAAGGAAATCCGCATCAAGAACGTGCTGTTTCGGGTGGTCGGGGTGTTGAGCGCCAAGGGAGCCAACATGATGGGCAGCGACCAGGACGACATTCTTCTGGCACCCTGGACCACCGTCAAGTACCGGGTCACAGGTTCCACGCTGACCACCGCCAATCAGAGCAGCAGCAGCGGTTCCAGCGACTCCGCGAACACCCTGAGCAACGTCTATCCTGGTGGACAACCCGAGCTTTATCCGGAGCGGTCTGCCATACAGGCTGCCGATAACCCGATGCCCGTGCGCTTTGCCAACATTGACCAGATTCTGGTTGCCGCCCGAAGCTCGCAGGAGATCCCCGCGGCCATCCAGCAAATCACCGAGGTGCTGCGCGAACGCCACCGGATCCAGCCGGGAGAGCCCGAGGATTTCACAATTCGCGACATGACCGAGATGACCAAGACCCTCACTTCCACCACGGCTTTGATGACCAACTTGCTGCTGTGTGTGGCCATGATCTCGCTTGTGGTGGGCGGCGTAGGAATCATGAACATCATGCTCGTTTCGGTCACTGAACGGACCCGCGAGATCGGGCTGCGCATGGCGGTCGGGGCCAGAGGTCGCGACATCCTGCGCCAGTTCCTGATCGAGGCGGTCGCCCTTTGCCTGGTCGGCGGCGCCCTGGGCATCCTGCTCGGCCACGGCGGCTCCTACCTCGTGTGGGTCTTCCTGAAGTGGCCCGTGGAGACTTCGCCCGCTGCCATCGCTGCGGCAGTCCTGGTATCGGCGGCCGTGGGTATTGCATTCGGATTTTATCCGGCTTGGAAAGCTTCTCGTTTGGATCCCATCGAGGCGCTGCGATATGAGTGAGATGTTAGGGGCTGTCCGACAACTACTTTGCCTCCCCTGGCGGGAGGGGATGAAGGGGAGGGGGAAACGTGGAACTTTATGAATCTTCAGTGTTCTTTCACCCCTACCCTTGCCCTCCCCCATCAGATGCTTTGTCGCGATGTCATTTCGAGTCCCGCTCAACGAGCGGGGCGAGAAATCCTGATTCTAGAAGTAGCCTGAATTTAAGATTTCTCCCTTCGGTCGAAATGACAGGAAACTTGCTCCCCTATGATTTCGACACAGCCTCTCAAGGAAGAGGGATAGTCCGTGTGGCCTACAGTCTCGTTGGAGACCTTACATGTTGAAAGTCTTGCACCCTAATGTGTTTCAGGCCCGGTGGGTCATCCGGCTCGGATTCTTTCTCTTCATCGTCATGCTCGCCGGGTGCGCTGTGGGCCCTGACTTCAAACCTCCTGATATGCCGGTCCCTGCCGGATGGGCAGGGCCTGCCCCCTGGCCCGCTGTCACCCCAGCAGAGAAAAACCTGGCTCGATGGTGGACGGTCTTCGACGACAATCTACTGGCATCCCTCATAGAACAGGCTGTGGAGTCCAATCTGGACCTCAAGCTGGCTGAAGCGCGCGTTCGCCAGGCCCGAGCCGCAAGGGGCGTTGCCGAGTCCTTTCTCGGGCCGACGCTGGATGCCACAGCGTCTTTCCAGCGCAGCGAAACGTCGGTCTCCCCAAGCGGAAATGCCGGCAGGCTGGGGGGCAGCACAGAAAGAGTAACCACCAACCAGTACTTTGCCGGCTTTGATGCAGCGTGGGAACTGGACATTTTCGGGGGCGTCAGGCGGAGCATCGAGGCTGCCGACGCCGATCTCCAGGCCACCATGGAGGCGCGCCGCGATGTGCTCGTAACGCTCACGGCCGAGGTGGCGAGAAACTACATTGACCTTCGAGCCTTCCAGGAGAGAATCTCCATTGCCCGGCAAAACCTCGAGGCCCAGAAACACAGCGCCAAGCTGACCCGTCAGCGCTTCGAAGGTGGATTCGCAAGCGGCCTGGATGTGGCCAACGCCGAGGCCCAGGCGGCAACCACAGCGGCCGTGATCCCCTTGTTGGAGGCATCTGCGCGGCAGGCGATTTACAGCCTCAGTGTTTTGCTGGGCCGGGAGCCGGCCGCGCTTGTTCAGGAGTTGGCTCCCGCCTTGGCCATTCCTGCCGCTCCCCCTTCCGCTCCGGTAGGCGTCCCCTCAGACCTGCTTCGACGGCGGCCTGATGTCCGCCAGGCCGAGGCGGAGATTCACGCAGCCACCGCACGGATAGGGGTCGCCGAAGCCGACCTCTTTCCTAGGTTCTTCATCTCCGGTTCGGTGGGTCTCAGGTCGAGCGAACTCGGTTCGTGGTTGGACTGGACCAGCCGGCTGTGGAGCATTGGTCCCTCAGCGAGCTGGCGGGTGTTCGACATGGGCCGTGTCCGGTCCGACATCGCCCAGCGAGAAGCCTTGCAGGAGCAGTCCATCATCGCCTTTCAGAAGACGGTCCTCACCGCACTCCAGGAGGTGGAGGACGCATTGATTTCCTTGAGCAAGGAGCAGGAACACCGAGAGGCGCTGATGGATGCCGTCGCTTTCAACCGGAAGGCGGTTGATCTGTCGATCAAACTCTAAACCGAGGGCCAGACCGACTTTCTCAATGTGATTCAGGCCCAGCGGTCTCTCTTCGTCACTGAGGAAGCCTTGGCCCAGAGCACCCGGACCCTATCGACCAACCTGGTTGCCCTGTACAAGGCCCTGGGCGGCGGCTGGGACACTCACGGCCAGCCCTAAATGAATCTCCCTCTACTCTTCCTATCTTCATTGTTCCACCCTAGTACCCCAGATTCTCACCCACCAGCTTCACGTGAATGCGGTCTTTGACCATGTGGCCTTCGATGATGGTCCATATGTTGCAGATCCGCTGGGGCGACTTGCAGTCCGAGCACAACCCGGTCTCCACGCAGGGCGTCGGGATTCCCAGGCGAATGGCATTGACCGGCGCCGCGTAATGTTTGACTCTGGCGATGGCCGAATCCAGATCAGGAGCGACCTTGTTCATCCCGACCACCAGAATCACCTTCCTAGGTCCGAAGGCCATGGCCGCCACCCGGTTGCCCATGCCG
>ENA-OSEO01005793-OSEO01005793.1-sediment-metagenome-genome-assembly--contig:-NODE-5793-length-11560-cov-3.350779_pt1 | contig 11560 bp, 10 predicted proteins | sample MGYA00237883_ERZ534232 | MGnify/ENA metagenome assembly ERZ534232
CTTCAGGTGGATCGAGAGCGATTTCAGATTGAGGCACAGCGAATCCAGTCGGAGATCGCAAAACTCGAACTGGAGACATCCAGACTGCGCTCAGAAATGGAGGATATTGAGCGTTCCCATCTTGAGCTGAAGCGAACTGAGTCAGAGATTGCCAAACTACAGGCCGAAACAACAAAGCTGAAAGCAGAATTTGACGAGGACATCCATCGGAGACTGGAAGAATCGCGCTTGTCACTCCAGGATAATGCCCGGCGCAGAGAAAACATCTACAATCTCCAGGCCCAAGCATTTCGCGAAATTTTATCTCATGTATATCGCGTGCGCCTCGCTGTGCGTGAGCTTTCAAACTTTCATGAGACCTGGATGCGTGAAGGCGAAGGATACACTTGGGAAGCTGCCCAGGAAAAGATGAGGCAGGCCGATTCGGCTTTGCAGGAGTCCATTGTCGTTGAGCGGGGGGTGCTGCCGGAAGATTTTTTCAGGTTGGCGCACGATGTGAACGGCCTGGTGTATCGCTCGGATGTGTTCCGGAAAGATTGGCAGGATTTTAATTTTGAGCAGGAAGCAACGGTTCTTTACGGTGAAATAAACAAAAAATACCAGGACATGGTCGAGTATGTCAGGGGATATTTCGGTATCGAACCAACAATCAAGTAGAATGGGGGCCGGGGCGAGCGTTAAGAGGTTCTCCAACCCTCTCCAACCACGCCGCAACCCGCCAGCATTACGCCGGGGAACACGAACCGCCCATCCGCTGCCCAGACACCGCGTTTTTCCAAAAAAACTCAGTGTCTTAACACCCCGGCACCCCCCGTAGAGACGCCCCGGCGGGGCGTCTCTACACACCGCGTCGGCGGCTTGCACCAGGCAAAAATGTGTATATAATGAATGTATTATTTGGGGTCATTTATTGGTAGATGGTAAGCGGCGAGCTTGCCATTTTTATTTTTTGATTTGCGGACAATCTGTTTAATATCTTTTGCTGGTTTGTTATACAGAATAATTGCAGGTTACCCAATAGTTGGGCGGTTATAGCGCAAAGCAAAAGGAGATCATCAGAATGAGCACGAATAACGGAAAACCCGGCTGGTTTTTTTATCCAATCTGGATCGTTCTGTCGTTCTTATGTATCCCCATTGCCTTTTTCCTCGACTTTCTCATCCTGAACATCATTATACGGGTGGCCGGTGACTTTATCTACGTGAATGGGGTGCGCCACATTACGGAAGATTATTTGCTTACCTACACCTTTTTCCCCATGGTCGGTCTTGTGACAGGCGCATTGCAATATGCGTTTTTGCGCCGTTACCTGCCACGTATGGGGTGGTGGGTGCTCGCTACCACGGGAGGCTGGCTGCTTGGAATGCTGCTGTTTCTCATACCTGGCTGGCTGAACCAGACAAACCGTTTCCTGAATTTCGGTGTGATGTTTCTCGTGATTGGGTTGGCAATCGGAATCGCACAATGGCTGTTCCTGCGGCGACGATTGTCCCAGGCAGGTTGGTGGATTGCAGCCAATGTAGTGGGCTGGGGGCTGTTGGCTTTGATAACCGCAGGCGGTGCGCCTGCGAGCAATCCAACTGTAGCGGATACATGCACATCTGTTCCGCCAACATCAACACTGATTGCTACCTCTGCTCCTGCCGAGATTGTTGAGCCCACGTCATCGTCCAGGAAAATGCTCTTGCTCTATGACGATGATGGCAGTCGCGATGGGATGGCAGCGCTTCTTTATTTGTTAAGTTATCCAGATATATCCATTCAGTCTATAACCATTTCCTATGGTGAAGCGCACCCCAAATTGTACATACAGCACATGGGGTGTGTGCTGGATAACTTTGGAATCAGTGATATTCCACTTGGCGCAGGACAGGATATGCCTTTGGCAGGAGGCACTCCTTTCCCCGATTGGTTACGTCAACTAAGCGACAATTTCTGGGATTATCCGTTACCGAATGCTGACAAGACTTATCCGTTCCAGAATGCTCCCAACTTGATGGTCTCGATTATTAATCAAGCTCCAGAACCCGTAACGATTTTTCTGAGCGGACCTTTTACTAATCTGGCGCAGGCTCTGCAGCTCGACCCGGCGATTAAGGATAATATTTCGGCTGTTTACTTCATGGGTGGCGCGGTGCATGTCCCCGGCAACATAACAGGTCTGATTCGCGACTCCGACAACCGGGTTGCAGAATGGAATATCATAGCCGACCCGCAAGCCGCGAAAGAAGTATTCGAGTCTGGCCTGGAACTTTATATGGTACCGCTTGACGCCACAAATAAAGTGCTATTAAGTCAGGAAGATATCCTTCCATGGCGCCAGGGTGATGCTAAAGCCACTATGGTTGTAGATCTCTACGACATTATGTTCAATAATTGGGGTCTTAAGACAGTTGAGATTTTCGATCTAACTGCGGCTGTCCTGATGGTTCAATCTGAATCGTGTAACTTTCAGCCGCTCCATCTCAATATAATCACGGATAAGGGTCCTGCTTTAGGACAGACCATAGTTGTTCCAAATACCGAGCCAAACATTCATGTCTGCCTGGAACCCAATGTTGGTCAAGTCAAGCAGAATCTGCATGAGACGTTTTCACCGTAGTCAATTAGGTGGTGCCGGGGTGGGCGATAACGCAGTTTCCAACCTTTCCCAACCACCCCAGAACCCACCAAAAAACAGGAAATCCCCCCCATGCCCGATTATCGCCGCGCCTGGTCACCGGGCGGGACCTGCTTCTTCACCCTGGTTACCCACCAGCGCCGCCCCTTTCTGATCGAACCCCATGCCCGCCAGATACTGCGGCAGGCCTTTTTACGCGCCAAACAACAGGGCGGCCTCCCCGGAACGGTGAGCGCTTCCATGACCCAAAAAGGTGAACTCGGTATCTGGCTGCGCCGGTATTGGGAACACCTGAACCCGCGGCCGGGACGACCTCTACCGCCATCTGGATACCATCCATTACAACCCGGTTAAACACGGGTTGGCCTCCTCGTCCGGCGCCTGGCCGTGGTTCACATTCCATCAGGATGTGCGCGAGGGGCTTTATCCCCCGGATTGGGGCGGCGCCGCTCCGATGGGCATTACCGGGCTGGAATGATCCGTTTTGGTGGGTTGCGGGGCGGCAGGGAAACCCAATCATCCTGTGGTGTCTTCCGCTCCTCTCCTTGTGGGAGAGAGGCGGCGTGTGGGCGGACACATACCCATAAACTTAACAGCCTGTTGCCGCGCCACGATACAGCAAGTTCTCCTCTCGCTTAGACGGTGAGCCGTGACATCTATAAGAGGAAGCCCTCAACAATTGTTATTCTAGACGACCGCAGGGAACGATATCGTACCCGAAGGGCAAGAATCTCTCTCACATTCGTAACCCTGTACCCACGGAGAGAAATCCTTGCCGGCGGCGTTTACACCCTGTGCGCTCATGCCCGCGCCAACGCGTCCAGCGTCCAGTCAAACCCCACAGCCGCTTGTATTTCAGATTCCATCGCAATATAATGTGATTGCTTTTGGAGTATTCATTGTTGCATGGTGAGTGGGGCGATTGCGATTCTCCATTTATGGGTGTTTTGTTTAATACGAATCACATTTTTTCACAGTCTATCCAATGTTTAAATGGCTCCGCCACCAGCGGGGCGGTTCACTGGCTAAAGGAGGCCACCATGAACCAACGCAAGTTACTAAAAATAATCATTGGTGTTGGAGTGATTCTGCTGCTTTCGATCGGGTGCGGTACACCCGCGCAATCGCCTGAACCCTTAGCACCCACATCTATGCCTTTACCCCCCGCGTCGATACCTACACAAATCCCCACTCGTGAACCCACCCTCTCCATCTTGCCCACCGACACAATCATCCCCCTCACTCCCACGTCGAGTGCCTCACGGGTACAGGGCGTCTTAATCGTCGCGGCTGGGGACAGCCAGCTCATCGTATATGGACAGCGCGCTGAAACAGGTGAAGATGGGATTCATGTGGTAAACGCCGGGACCTTCGATGAAGTAAAGACTCAGGATAAGATCCAGTTGACCCTGAATGGTGGTGGGCCGCCTCTCTTCGCCTTTCTTGGACCTCAACAATTTACCAACAACGCGGGGGAGACTGCGCTTGCCAATGTGAGCGTCGGAAGCACCGAGGACCCCAACGTTTCCATAGGCGTTCTGTGGACAGGCGAAATTGACGGCACACTGCCACCCGCTGAGCCTCTCAGTGCGCAGGATGAGATTTTCTCGGTGCAAAGCGGGACAAGCACGGAAGAAGAAGGGTGGCTTGAATTGGGGAAGATTTGGACCTCAGATAGCACACTCGGAACCCAGGACCAGCAAGAGAGTTTTAGTTTCTTTCTATTCCATCACGGAGAAGAGGTATTTATTCTCGGCTTTTATCCCAACTATCAATTCGCACTTCCTGCTGAAGATTTGAACGCCGCGGCGCCTACCGCCCACTCTGGTCAGGATTACTTGTATTTGGTTAAAGGTTCCACTGGCGGGACAGTTTACATACCGCAGCAAGCCATGATGGCAATGCCGCTGCCAATACTTCAGGTTAATTCTATCGAAAGGATCCAATAGGCTCCCCAAGCGGACAACCCCTCATCCATTTGAATTTGACATCGGCTGCGGTCTTTTCGGAAAAATGTTTTCAGCATCTGGCTGGCTGCTAACCTGCGCAGTTGGCGTGATGAGGTTCGCATCTTAATCCATAGGAGGCATAATCATGCGCTGGTTCAAGAAACCACCACCAGTAAACCATCAATTTGAAGAGGATCCGGCAATTTATGGTCCAATATTAAAAGAGTTCCGGCAAACAATGCGGAAATTCAACGGTGTTGTACCGTGCAGAATGTGCGGATCAATGAGCACATTGCGTTTAGAAAACATTGAAAAAGACATCCGAAAGAACATTGCAAGGCAAAAAACGCTTTCATCACAAAGAACCGCCTTCGTAATTCTGCCCGAATGGACTCAGGGTGCGGTGTGTCTGAAATGCGTATCGTACTTCTGCGGCCGGTGTGTTCAACAAGCTTTCCAACACAAGAGCGAATCCAGGGAGCAGCTTCTTCGAGTGCTATTGCGAAACCTTCCCGGCAACACCCCGCCAGAATTACTTGAAAGCGAACTATCGTCAATTCAGCACACAGTTTTATGCCCCCGATGCCATGATGATCTGCTGCTTGGTATTGACCACATCACGGACTAGCTATGAGCATCCCGAACACCCGCGCCCCGCATCCCGAAGGGCGGCAGCGCGGGTTGTTTGTGATAGTGAACTCGGCTTGTATTTGAATAGCCAGAGTCATATAATGTGAATAATTATTAGTGGGGTTATTTATTGGTGAATGGTGAGAGGCGGGCTTGCCATTTTTGTATTTTCATTCGCGGAGAATCTGTTTAATAGCCTTTACAAGGTTGTTACACAGCATAATTGCAGTATATTCAATCGTTTGGCATTTTGAAAGGCTTTGTTGCATAAAATGAACCGGAAACAGCAATCCTTTTTCGCCTGCATGATGATTGTTCTTGCCGCGGTTGCCTGTCAGGTAAGCGGCGATCCAGTATCCACTCCTACAGTGAGTCCAACGCGACCGGCGGCAGACCTCCCCTTGTTTACGCCCCCAACACCAACAGCCAACGCGGGGAATAAGCTCCAGCCTCCAGATCAATCCCCAACAGCCAACGCGGAGAATGATCTGCATGCCATATTTCCATCCTTTTCCCTTACAGACCCCAACACGGTCTGCGTCCAGCATTATGGGCAGGCGCTCTCTTGCCTGGATGCAGCTGGATGGCATATTTGTCAAGATGGCCCAACCCCAAGAAGAATAACCCATTGCGCAGACGGACGTATCTATCTGGTTGATGATGAAATTTACCAGTATCAGGTCAAGGAAGAGACGCTTGCAAGTATCGGGGGTTGGGTTGATCAGGGGGTTGTCCTATGCGGAAGCGGCAATGATATCTGGGTGAGTGATTTATCAGAAGTCATGCGTTTTGACGGCTCCACCTGGACAAGTTATACCGTGGAGGATTACTTTGAAAGCCACGACGACGAGTGGCCAGACTCCATCCACTCCCTGGGTGTTGCGCCAAATGGAAATGCGTGGGTGACCACGCAAAACACCATTGCAATCTTCGATGGCGCCGCATGGGAAGTTGTCACGCCCCCGGGTAATTACAGTTTTGATGAATCTAGCGGCCGGAGCCAACTGTTGGTGATAGATTCCAACGGCGTAGTGTGGATAACCGCTAATGCTGAGCCTTGCTGCTCTGATGAACAGTTACTGAAATTTGATGGGCTTGAGTGGAGCGCTATTCCCGGTCCCGACGACAGTACTCACGGAATCCAGATTGTCGCGGTGGATAATGAGAACAGGGTCTGGGTGACAACCACCGGGACCAAAATATTTACCTTAAACCCGGATACAAGCGAATGGGAATCGCGATTCGATGTGGCGCAACTCGGTTTGGAAAACGAATGGGAATCGCGATTCGAAGGCCAGCAGCTTGGCCTGGGAGTTGGTAACGTGAATCGCATCCATCAAATGGAATTCGACGGGCAGGGACGCTTGTGGGTGACAACCAGCTACGGATTGGGGATTTATGATGGTGTGGAATGGACAATCTATCATGATTACACAGCCAACCTGTATATGAATGACATTTCAGATCTCTATATTCTCGGAGACGGCTCCCGGCTGCCAGCCCTGAAGTATAAACCCTTCGGTTCAATCCGGGGAAAGCTGGTCAGCGAGGCACAAACCCCATTTACTGACGCGCTCGCAAAAATATGTATTAGAACCTTTACAGGGAATTTGATCTGTGCCGACCAGGCCGAAAGTGTAAATGCGGATGGCAGTTTTGTAATTTCCAATGTGCCGCCTGGAAGCTATTTCCTCCATTTCAAGATCGCCAACGAATGGTATGCGCTGGTAAGCAAAGACAGCCCATCCTTTTCCCCATCCCTTTCCGCTCCCTCCCTTGAGTTTGGCGTGAAGGAAGGTGAAGAGACCCAACTCGGGGAGATAACCACCCCATAATCGTCATTCAGGGACCGCCGCCGCGTGCTTAACCTCCGGCAGGAGTTTTGCCCGGTCAGAAGCCCATCTTGACAGGTATGGTTCTTCGATTAAGGTATGTAAAGACATAACCCATGGCGAAAATACTGGAAGAAACGCCTGACCCTGGCAGCACTTGACCGGGGCTGTGCCCCACGGGTAAGCGGCGCGGTTTTGTTGTGGCAGTGAGCGCAGCTCGGGTTTTGGGGTTACAAGCGGCCGCCAAAAACTGCGGCGGCTTGATTTTGGAAAATTAGAGTCATATTGTCACTGAACACCCTATAATGTACCAATGATATTCACCAACGATGTACCACTTTCGGACATAGGGAAAAGCGAGTAACCTTCTGGCAGATACCCAGGCAGCCAGGAGGAACCATGTCAGAAAGAAGGTTAAACCTTATGGATATACGCGAGATGATCCGGCACATACGGGAAGAGCGGAGTGACCGGCAAGTTGGGAAAGATGTGGGTGTAGACCGGTGTACAGTCAAACGCTATCGAGAGTGGGCGCAGGAACAAGGGCTGCTGGAAGTGTGTAGGATGGGTGAAGCGCAGCGAAACCCATCATTCCCCCATCGTGGATCCCCGCGCCCCTCGTCACGAAGGGCGGCGGCGCGGTTTGGTTGTGCCAGTGTGCGCGGCCTGGGTTTGGGGTGTGCAAGCGGCCGCAGTTTTTGGCGGCGGCTTGTATTTGGGCGTGCAAGGGAATATACTATTAATGGTCGGGTGCGGGGTGGTTTCTTATGTATGCTGAACGGGGCAATTTCCATTTATTTCTACATTTTCACTGTTCTGTCGTATCCTCTCCCCTAGTTTGTTGATAGATGAAATATTGGTGCGGTCAATACCCTGATGGGCACTTAAGCGACCGCACCCTACGGACTTGGTAGAAAAAGTGGTTTCCAGAGTCAGTTGTCTTGTTATAATCGGCGGCAGTGAGCCAAACCGTTGGGCGCGTACCAGTAAAATTCAGTTGATTATCTACTAGGGAAATGGGAATTCACCCGATGGCACTTGAACATCTTCCAAGTCCTAAAGCAGCTGCTGACCTAATAGCTGAATTCCGAAAAAGGTTTAGCACAAAGGTGTGTATGGCACCGTATGCAGACCATGATGGTTCTATTGTCTCAGCCCATACACTATCTAGGGAAGCTGTTCTGAGAAAAATATCAAAAGACGCACATGTATATGCACCTAATTTTAAAGTCCATTTTTTCCCCGATGAAAATCCAATCCAAGTCAGAAGGCTTGGTATTGGAGATGTGTCAGTGTTTAATGGTTTCTGTGCGAAGCATGATGCGTCACTTTTTAGTTGCCTAGAAAATGAGCCATTTACATTTCAACCCAAGCAGATTTTTATGCTCGTTTATCGCGCAACGGCACGAGAGTGTTACCTTAAGAGAAAACAATTTGAATCCATACCAACACCGGAACAGATTGGTGCAATCTATAAAATAAAGGATAGACTTAAATATACCGAGATGGTTTTACGCTTTCAAGAAGCATCACTGAGAGGAGCAGAGGAGATAGAGGCATTCAAGGCGAAACTTGATGGTTATCTATTACAAGAAGATTGGGAACACTTCGAATCATATTCGATCAATTTTCCCAAGACTCCTAACCTCGTTGCAAGTTTTGTCTTCCAGCCATTTTTCGATATGAATGGCACTAAGCTTCAAGATTTTACGAATCTTAGTGTCGATATGAGTACACTTGCTATCTCGCTTATCCCTCTCGAAAAAGGCGGAGCAGCTATATTCTCATGGCTTGATACAGCAAACGCGGCTCCACTAAGATTTTGTACTTCGGTCACACAAGGTAAAAACCTAACGTCTGCAATTATTCATGCAATTCTTGATAATGGGGAGAATTTTGCCATTTCCCCCGTATGGTATGAAGGTCTTCCGCCAAAAACGCAAGAGTACCTTCTCTCACGAATGCGCTTACTACCTGCTACCGTCATTTACTCGTTCGCGAGTCGTCCAGATGAATCGTCTCCATACCTCGATGATTGGGAAAAATGATCGCCGCCCAACACCGTGTGGTGTGTCCTGATAAAACATCGTCTGCTCACTGGTGAAAGTCCAGTTCTGGTAAGGGTCAGGCCGCCAGATAGCAGGCAACCGATGTGGCTGGGCGACTGGCTATGTCGAAGCGTTGTAACTCCCTGAGAAAGGGAAGCAAAACAGCAGTGTGCGCGGTTTGGGTTTGCCAGTGGGCGCGGCCTGGGTGTGGGGGTGACGCGGCCGCAGTTTTTAGAGGCGGCTTGTATTTGGGCGTGCAAGGGAATATACTATTAACGGCTGGTCGCAGGGTGGTTTATTATGTATGCTGAAAGGGGAAATTTCCATTTGTTTCTACATTTTCACTGTTCTGTCGTATTCTCTCCCCTGGTTTGTTGATGGATGAAATATTGGTGCGGTCAAAAAACGACCGCACCCTTGTATCTTTAAAGGAAAAAAGATGAAAAAGTGTCCGAACTGCTTAAGAGAAATTCAAAACGATGCGGTATTTTGTCAATATTGTGGGTTGGAAATACAAATAGATGACTTTGCATCTGAAAAAACTAACCAAGTAAAAAAATACAAAAGAACTCCTATGCAAATTGGCCTCTTGTTAAGCGCCATTATGGGGGCCTGCAATATAATTTCGATATTTATAAATTATTCTTCCGGACCAGAGATAATAGGACATTTATTGTTTTCTGTACCAGCCATTTTTGGGATCTTTGCTGTTATTTTTGCGTTTATAGTATGGGCTTGGAGAAAATTATTTGATAAATGATTCTGCTAACTGCTTTTAGTAATTTTTTATGAAATAGAAAGAATTAGATTTATGGGCCTCTCTGACTATTTAACCAATCCATATATTCGTCCTCTTTCTCTTTCTCTTCTTTGGACAGCAGCTTATACCTAACTAAAGATGCAATCATATAAACCGCAAATAAAGCAAAAAAAGCAATAAATTGGAATTTCCCTATAAAATCTTTATTATCTGTTATTAGATTTACAAGTATGGCAAGCACAAAATAGGTGATTAATGCTGCTCCCGGTTGTGAGAGAACATCAAGGACTTTTCTTAAATCCCTGAAACCCTTTTCTTGTCTTTCATCCATTTTGCAACCTCCTCTTTTTCGTTGTCCAAAGTTACAACTATAAGTTAACACCTATATAAAATAATTTTACTCAAAAATGAGTAAAATGTTCATACTTATCATAAATACATTTGGCACAAAACACACATCAAGGTATGCCTCTCCTCAATAAAATCTATCTAGCCAAAAGCGGCGTTTTCGGTGGCTTGCAATTGGAAATCCAAGGGAATATACTGTGATTACTTTTTGGTGGAGCAGTTTATTGGTAAATGGTTAGCAACGAGTTTGCCATTTTTATTTTCTCAATAATTTGTTATTAAAATATTTGTAATTTATGCAATAGTAAATCGCCTTGAAAGAAAGGTGAAAAGAATGAAAAGCAGGATACAAAATATTTTTGACAAAGTGCACCACATGCTCGCACGAATCTTCCACTGCTCCAGTTACTCAGAATCTTTGGAAATTAAAGACACCCATGAAGCGAGGAATCAATTGTGCACAATCATTGCTGAAACTAAGAAAAATGCTCTGGATTCTCAGTCTATCGTGGGCAATATTGGATCCAGTCTTCAAGGTGTAATCGATGTTGCAGATTCTTACACTCAGCTCGTCCCTCACCTCAAATCTACGGATATCGAAGAAGCGACTGTGCTTTGGGGTTTAACCTCAAGACACACAATATCCATTCAGGATTCATTGGAAAATCTGCAAACTGTTAGTAATGCCTTGTCAAGTACTGCCAGTTTGACAATAGTCACCACATCCGGATACTTCTCCCAAGATACTTATGATACTGACCCTCATATTCAGGGCATTTTGACTCAATATTTTGAAGTCACCTCTCGACCTGAGCGCAGAGACGAGGTTGCTGACTTGATGCGCAATTTCAACCTAGATAACGCACCTCCTGGTAAACAGAGTCCTCTAGAACTTTTTCATATAGCCCATCATGCCTTCGAAGTTCCCGTTCCTGGCGCCAATCCCGCAATAACATCTTTAATACCTATGCGCGAGGCGATCAATTCAACATTAGGTGAACTGCTCCGCCTAAGACCACAACAGGAATCTACTGGATCGAGTGATAAAAAGAAGATTCTTTCTATTTGCAAACAGCTTAAAAAGGATGAAATTGATGAGATTGTTGTGCATGGGTGGTGCGAACAATGGCATGACATTAGTAATAATGACTTGTCAGCCTCAAAGCAGTATTGCATGAAAAGAAACGAATGGAGTCGTAAGTTAAACAGGGCTACAGAATTTTTATACAGCTTCCTTACAGGGCTAGACCAATCTAAGCTCCGAAGATAAACGGGCATGATAGCTAGCACCGGCTGCAGTGGACTCATCTTAGGCGGTGAGTGGGTGACGCGATTTGGTATGTTGGGAAGGCACCCTACCGTTATTGAGGATA
>ENA-OSEO01005794-OSEO01005794.1-sediment-metagenome-genome-assembly--contig:-NODE-5794-length-11559-cov-9.491465_pt1 | contig 11559 bp, 7 predicted proteins | sample MGYA00237883_ERZ534232 | MGnify/ENA metagenome assembly ERZ534232
GTTCAGGATTTGTTGACGCTTGCGAGGAGAGGCGTTGTTGTAACCGACGTCGTGAGTCTGAATGATGTTATCTCGGAATATCTGAAAAGCCCCGAGCACGAAAACCTGCGATTGCACCATCCCGGTATTCACATGGAAACCCGTCTTGAGAAAGACACCCTCAACATATTGGGATCGCCCACTCACCTCTTCAAGACCGTCATGAACTTGATTTCAAATGCGGCGGAGGCCATGCCCAAAGGCGGGAAGATAGCGGTATCCACTGAAAACCGATATATCGATAGGACCATAAGCGGTTATGACAATCTGGAGGAGGGCGATTACGCGGTTCTCACTGTTACAGACACCGGTACAGGGATCTCCCCGGATGATTTAGAAAAAATATTTGAACCGTTCTACACCAAGAAGAAGATGGGAAGAAGCGGAACAGGATTGGGTATGGCTGTGGTCTGGGGAACCGTAAAGGATCACAATGGACATATTGATGTCCAAAGCACCGAAGAGAAGGGAACCACTTTCACCCTCTATTTTCCTGTCACGCGTGAGGCATTGCGCGAAGGGGCGCCTTCTTTAGGCATCGAGGCATATCGTGGGAATGGCGAATCCATTCTAATTGTGGACGACATGGAAGAGCAAAGGCAAATTGCCTCCAGCATGCTGAAAGCGTTGGGATATTCGGCCATATCGGTTTCAAGCGGGGAAGAGGCGGTTCGGTACCTGAAGACCCACAAGGTGGATCTGTTGCTTTTGGACATGATTATGGACCCAGGGATGGACGGCCTCGACACCTACAAAGGAATTCTTGAACTGCATCCAGGGCAGAAGGCCATCATTGTCAGCGGGTTTTCTGAAACAGACCGGGTCAAAAAGGTTCAGCAAATGGGAGCTGATGGGTATATAAAGAAGCCTTTCTTACTTGAGAAATTAGGGCTTGCCATCAAGGAGGCATTGGCAGAATAGGCGACTTTTCGGTCCGTTAGTTCCTCATTCCTTTGACGGGTCGCAACTTCTCAATAAGTTCGGGTACGCACAATACTACTATGCTTAAGATTAATTGAAATAGCTGAATATTACCTGTTGGAGTTTAGGCATAAGCCTTTTATAAAGTGCTGGTAAAGTGTCTTCGATTCTATCAGTCCCTGCCGCTTCCTGGCCTCAAGAACACCACTTAAGCCACCCATGCCAGTCTCTGACAAACTTGAGAAGGAACTCCTATATCCTTCTCAATATCCATCTCCTTTACGCAATAAAGTCGCCAAGCGATTTCATTTAGAAATCCATAAAATCTTCATCATCCATGGGAATTACCTGGTCGGGTTTTACTTCCTTTCTTCCGTGACCACGCACGCCGGCCTTCTCCCATTTTTCAGGCTTCGGAAGGGGGTGAACCATCTTATGGGCTCTAAGCGCACGTCTCGTGTCCGCCACCCGTGTCCGCCCTTGAGTCCCGTTTGCACTTTTTCCGCCCACCAGGGCCAACAGCTCGTCCACCATGTCCTTCATCTGCTCGGCCTGTGCGTTCATCTCCTCGGAAGCGCTGGCGGATTCCTCGGCATTGGCCGCATTCTGCTGGACCACCTTGTCCATCTCGGCCACGGCCATGTTGATCTGGTCGATCCCCTGGGCCTGCTCATTGGAAGCTCCGGCAATCTCCGCCACTAACTCTCCCACCCTTCCGGCACTTTTGGCCACCTCGGAGAAGGCCTCATTGGTGCGGGTGACCAATTCCGATCCGTCCTTCACCTTCTTGACAGTGCCCACGATCAGGCTTGCCGTGTTCTTGGCCGCATCTGCCGCCCTCATGGCCAGGTTCCGCACCTCGTCGGCCACCACGGCAAAGCCTGCGCCCGCCTCACCGGCACGGGCCGCCTCAACGGCCGCGTTGAGGGCCAGGAGATTGGTCTGGAACGCGATCTCGTCAATGGTCTTGATGATCTTGGAGGTCTCATCACTTGCCCGGGATATCTCCACCATGGAGGCGGTCAGTTCCGTCATGGATTCGTTGGCCCTGCTCACGATCTCGTTGGCGCCCTTCATGAGGGTATCGGCCTGCGCGGCGTTGTCCGCATTCTGCTTGGTCATGGAGGACATCTCCTCCAGGGAAGAGGACGTCTCTTCAATGGATGCCGCCTGCTCCGAGGAACCTTCGGCCAGGGACTGGCTGGCAGCCGATACTTGTCCTGAGGCCGAAGAGACCTGCCCGGCGCCCTCATTCATTTGTTTGGTGATGGCCTTGAGCACATTAACAATACCCCTGGCAATGAAAAAGGCGAGCAGGATACCGATCGCGATTGCCACCATACCCATGACCGTCACATTCCTCTTTATCCCCTGGGCTGATCTTAGCATGGCCTCGTCCGTCATGATATGACTTCTTGCCTCTTTTCGAATCTTCTGAAGGATTCCCTGCACGGTCTGCAGGGCCGGTATAGTCTGTGTGGCATAGATCTCCTTGGCCTTCTCCGTGCCAGCCAACTCATGCCTCGCCTCTTCTTTCAAGTCCTCGAGCCGGAGAAGGGTCTGGTGAAGGATAGGGAGGGTCTTTTCCTCGAACGTCTTTCGAGCCGCCTCCGGAGAAACCGCCAGGTTCTGCTGGATATCAATTGCCGACTCATGGAGGTCCTTGTGGAGGGGAACCATCTCGTCCCATAGTTTCTTGAATTTTGAATTTCCATTCTCATATGCCTTCTTTGCTATTTCGCTGTGGAGCCATTTCCCCAGAGCGCACTTGGCCGGGTCTGTCTGGACCTCGAGCTTGTCGCTTCCCTTAAGAAAGGTGTCCCGGATCTTGGATGCCCACTTCAGGTGGTCCGCCTCCCGCTCCGCCAGCAAGACAGGTAACTCAGTGTTGGCCTGCTTGAAGACCCTGCCGATGTCAATGGCAGTCCTGTGGAGTTCATGGTCGGGTTCCTCGATCTCTTTCAAAAGAGGCGCCACGCCCGGCACCAATCTCTCCGCTTCTTTCCGTTCTTCACCATACAGCCACTTGCCCAAGCCGCACTTGTGGTCGTCTGTCTCGACCTGGAGAGTGGTCACCCTGTCGTCCGTCAAAAGGGCGTTGACCTTGCTCACCCAGTTGAGGTGATCAACCTCCTTCTGTGCCAGCATCCCATCCAGTTTGTTTCCTTTGATGACCAGTTGTGCATTGTTGACGATTCCTCCCACACCCGTGTAGCTCAGGACGCCCAACACGACAAGCAGTGCCAGGACTGCCCCGAACCCGAGTGCGATCCTCTTGCCAATGGTCAAGTTGCTTCTTATCATCGTTCTTCACTCCTTCCTCATTACTCCCCCCAGGGCTTGCAGTCCCGTTCTTGAAGTGACAGCATCGCCGCAAACGAGGGACAGGGTTTCTTCTGTCATGCCCATTCCCTCCGGGCAGTCCAATTCTTAACCGAGGAGAGGGCGAAACGAGATTGAATCCCCGCGTCAGAAGTTCTTGAAATCCGCATCGTTCATGGGAATGACCTCTTCAGGACTTACTTCAATACCACGGTAGAGTTGCAGTGTTGCCTTATGAGGCACAAGCTCCCTTCTTTTTGGTTCCTTGGCCGGAGCCCCCACAGCCTTCCTCATTCCTGCCTTTCTCTCCGTTCTCCCGGCATGCCCCTCCACAAGGGAGACCAGCTCATTGACCATGCCCTTCATCTCCTCGGCCTGGGCGTTCATCTCCTCGGAAGCGCTGGCGGATTCCTCGGCATTGGCCGCATTCTGCTGGACCACCTTGTCCATCTCGGCCACGGCCATGTTGATCTGGTCGATCCCCTGGGCCTGCTCATTGGAAGCTCCGGCAATCTCCGCCACTAACTCTCCCACCCTTCCGGCACTTTTGGCCACCTCGGAGAAGGCCTCATTGGTGCGGGTGACCAATTCCGATCCGTCCTTCACCTTCTTGACAGTGCCCACGATCAGGCTTGCCGTGTTCTTGGCCGCATCTGCCGCCCTCATGGCCAGGTTCCGCACCTCGTCGGCCACCACGGCAAAGCCTGCGCCCGCCTCACCGGCACGGGCCGCCTCAACGGCCGCGTTGAGGGCCAGGAGATTGGTCTGGAACGCGATCTCGTCAATGGTCTTGATGATCTTGGAGGTCTCCTCACTCGCCCTGGAGATCTCTTCCATGGAGCCGGTCAGTTTGGCCATGGAGTCATTGGCCCGACCCACCACCTGGCTGGCCTCTTTCATCAGGTTGTTGGCCTCTTTGGCATTGTCCGCATTCTGCTTGGTCATGGACGACATCTCCTCCAGGGAAGAGGACGTCTCTTCAATGGATGCCGCCTGCTCTGCGGCCCCCTCGGCAAGGGACTGGCTCGCGGAGGATACCTGTCCCGAGGCGGATGCCACCTGATCGGAACCCTCGTTCAGGCCCTCGATGATGCGGTTGACAGGCTTGGTTATGGAATGGGTAATCAGAAGGGCAACCCCAATGATCGCAATAATGCCGATGAGGGCAACGATGCCGATCAGCCATTTTAAGGTGTGCACCGCGGCAAAGGCCTCGGCCTCGTCAATTTCAGCCAGAAGGGCCCAGGCGGTGTCCCCCATTTGCAGTGGGGCAAAGGCAGAGAGTACCGGATTGCCGTTATAGTCTGTGATGATCTTCTCTCCCGTCTTGCCTGCCAGGCCCTCCTGACTGGCCTCCGTGTCCACCTTTCCTTTTTCCGGATGCCTGAATGAAGCAATAACGCTGTGATGTTTCGAGTCGAGGAAGGAATCGGACCTCATGAGCTTATCGGATCCAACCAGGTACGTCTCACCGCTTTTGCCCATTCCGGCGCGTTCACCCATCATGGTGTTGAGGGTATCTATGGGGAACTGGAACATGGCCACGCCGATCTTTTCACTGCCGTCATAAACAGGAGAGGCAACAAAACCGGCGGGCGCTTCATAGGACGGAAAATACTGGGCGAAGTCGGTAACGATGACCGTATCTTTGTTTGCCGCCGCATTTGCCCTTCGAAACGCCTCCCCGAAATTGGTCTGTGCATAGGGGCCGTCAATAAGGGATGTGGAGTAGTCCAGTTCCTTGAAAACGGAATACACAATGTCACCCGTTTTCGAATCAACGAGAAATATGTCGTAGTAGCCGAACTTTTTAAGATAGCTCCTGATGATGGGATGGTACTTGCCGTGCAGTTCGCTGTAATTGGACTTATCAGGGGCCCTGTCAAGTTGATCTTTGGACCCCAATGAATGCTCATTGGCCTTTATATAGTAGTACTGGAGGGCAATGGAGTCATCATCCAGTTGCCTGAAACACCTTTCCACATCTGGCGAATTTCCGTCGTTCTGTTTCTTGAATTCCTGGCTGAAATCATTCTTGTAGTAAGTGAACAGTCTTTGTCGCATGGACTGCAGGTCTTCTGGGGTTATCCCGTTTTCTGGTTTGAAATCAGCGAAGGCCTGATCAAACTGCCCCATTGCATCGATGACCATCCTGTCCTCGGAAAAGGTGACCATTTGATCCTTGACGGTCTGGAGATACCCTGCAACCTGGTTTTTCTTTACATCCCTTATGCTTTCGAGCTGGGCAAAGGCCTGCTTCTCAATGGCACTGCTCGCCTTGAACAGGGAAATAGCCCCGATCACGGCAAAAGGAATTACACCTACGGCCAAAAAGGTCACCAAGAGTTTGGTTCCGAGTTTCATGTTCTTGAACATTTTTGATTTCCTCCTTCCTATCGTTCATGTTAAAGACCGCACCTGAGTATGGCCCGATATCCCGCACACCCATTTTCCGGCTGGAAATACAACAAGGTTTTTCGCCCCTTTTTATCACCGATACCTGCCTTTTGATGGCTCTTTTGATCTTTGGGAACACGCCAAAAGCCCTCGTAATTCTTATCACCCACAAGGATGACCTTGCCCCTAAGATTGATCATCTTCTTTGCCTCGTTCTTCCCATGCTATTCTGGATTCCATGCGCTCAAGCATCTTTCCCAATACAGCAGCCACGTCTTCAAAGTCACTGTCCGCAAAGGTCACAAACCTGGGCCTAATGGCATGGGCTGATGAAATGGTATCCTTATTCCTGTCGGGCACAATCAGGATGACGAGGATGTCGTGGAGTAAATCACGGATTGAAAGGAGCCCCGCCAGCTCCTCCCGGCTCAATGCCAGCAGGACGGCAATGCTCTGATTCATCGGGGGCATGCGAAGCCTGTTTGAAAGACTTCGAAGGGTGCTATATTCTTCAACGCGCTCCAGGGAAACTACCCTGTAGAGTTCTTTCCTGAGCCTGTCCGTGACGATGCTTCTCCGGTTACCATAGATGAGGACATGCATGGTTTTACTTTCTCCTCCCTCGGAAAGGGATATTCCCTTTCTCCCCTCTGCTCATCTCCTTAATCAAAAAACATGCCAGATTTGGAGGTCGGAGGAAATCACTTTTAATGTCGGATGGTTGCGTCTAATTAAGGTCCCGGGCGGGTCCCAGGATGGGGATTCGTGCAGATTGAAGGACAGGACGTTTTTCCACAAAGAGCGGATAGGAATCCGCGAAAAAAAGACCGTGCTATTTCGAAGGCCAGCCGGATCGAGATATACCGTGCTTTTTCAGAAGCGTGTAGAAGCGACTCCGGCCAAGGCCGGATATTTTGCAGGCCGCCTGCAGATCGCCCCTGGTGAATTCAACGAGATCCCGAAAATACCTTTGTTCGGCATCCGCAAGAACGTTTTCACGGAATACATGATATTCAGCTATAGGATTGCGGGCAGAATCGACGGATTCGGCATCTGAATGGGGGCCTCTCTTTCCGGGGCCTGCCGATGATCGTGCCATGCGAATCCGCATGCGGGTGGGCAAATGCTGGGGAATCAGAATAGGTTCATGTCTTGCCATGTTTATGGATTCCTCCAACACATTGATCAGTTCTCTCACGTTCCCTGGCCAGTTATAGCCGCGAAGGGCCTCGAAAAAATCAGGCGAGAATCCCTTGATTTCTATCCCGTATTTGTTACAGATCTTCATGACATAGTGGACGGTCAGGACCCCAATGTCTTCAAGCCGTTCCCTGAGCGGAGGCAATTCAATGGAAATAGCGCGGAGGCGATAGAGAAAATCTTTTCTGAATCGGCCGGATCCCGCCATCTGTTCGAGATCCTTGTTGGTCGCTGATATGAGCCTGAAATCGCTGCGCACTTCCTTCTTGCCGCCGACCGGCCGAAACCGCCGTTCCTGAAGCACCCTGAGAAATGCCTTTTGAGGCTCAATGCCGAGCTCCCCCACCTCATCAAGAAAAAGGGTGCCGCCGTCCGCCATCTTGATCAATCCCTCTTCGGAACGCATCGCCCCCGTGAAAGCTCCTTTTTCATGCCCGAATAGAGAACTCTCTATCAGTGTGGCCGGAAGGGCCGCACAATCAACCACCACAAAGTCTTGGCCGGCCCGGCCGCTATTCTCGTGCAACGCCCTTGCAAAGAGTTCTTTCCCTGTCCCGGTCTCGCCGGAGATAAGGACATTGGTCTCCGATGCAGCAGCCCTTGCCACAAGGTCGAAACATTGCCTCATCTTCGGACTGGTCCCAATGATGCCTTCCAGCTTCAGGGCAGCGGGTGCCTTATTAGCCTCCTTTTCTTTTCGATACTGGAGCACACGGTTGTAGGAGAGTGTAATGGCTTCTTTTGAAAGGGGTTTCCGGATATAATCCCACGCGCCGCTCCTGATGGCAAGCTCGGCACTGTCGGCATCCCCTTCCCCTGTAATGATAATGACGTCCGGCGATGAGGGTGCGTTCCTGATCTTTGGCATGGCATCGAGGCCATTTCCATCAGGTAGATTTATATCGAGGAATACGATGTCATAGTCTCCTGAAAAGACCTTGTCGAGCCCCTCTTTCAGTGTGAGCGCATACGCCCCTTCCTGTCCCACCCGTTCTGCCATGCGGACCAAAACGACACAAGTCCCCATGTCATCATCAATGATCAGGGTATTGGCCATTCGTCTCCTCTGTGTGGCTTATCCATTGTCGAGCGCGCTACGGATCTTTGTCGCCATCTCTTTCCTCACAATCGGCTTCCTTATATACCCTCGAATACCGATGGCCTCGGCCCCCTCTTCATTGATCAGTGCGCTGAACCCGCAGCAAAGGATAATCGGGATAGCCGGCTTGATTCTCAAGAGTTCCTTGGCCAGTTCGGCGCCAGTCAGGCCGGGCATGGTCTGGTCGGTAACGACCAAATCGAACTCGGAGGGGTCGGACCGAAAGACCTGTAAGGCCTCTATGCTTGATGTCCGGGCAATCACGCTGTAACCAAGACGCTCCAGCATGGGTTTCAAAGCGTCAATCATAGACTTCTCGTCATCTACCAGAAGAATGCGTTCCGTGCCTCCGGGATGCGGAACGCCACTTCGGATTGATGAAGGGGCCTCGCTCTCGACCGCAGGGAAATATACATGGAAAGCGCTCCCCTTTCCGGGCTCGCTTTGGACGGTCACCGTACCTCCAATGCTTGTTGCGATCCCGTGAACCACGGCAAGTCCCAGTCCCGTTCCCTCGCCCTTTTCCTTGGTCGTGAAATAGGGCTCAAAAATGTGCTCCATAATCTCAGGACTCATCCCTTGACCCGTATCGACCACGGTGAGCCTGAGGTAGTGTCCGGGGTGCAACCCAAGGTTAATGCCGTCAGACACTGAATCAAGAGACTCATTGGCAAGGTCTACCTCCAGCACGCCACCCTTTTCCCGCATGGCGTGGGCCGCGTTCGTGCAAAGATTCATGAGAATCTGATGGATCTGGGTTGGGTCTGCCGAGATAGACCGGGGGTCGGCGACGATGTCTTTTCGTATCTCGATGGTGGCAGGCAGACTGGCCCTGAGGAGTTTGAGAACCTCTTTAACAATGGGGCCGATTTTCAATAGCACCCGCTTGCTTTCTTTCTGCCGGCTGAAGGCCAGAATTTGCTGCACCAGGTCCCTGGCACGCTCACCCGCCTTCAACACCTGCTCCAGGCTGAATCTTAAGGGGCTTTTCTCAGGAATATCATCCAAGGCCATTTCCGTATGGGCAATGATCGGTGTAAGAATATTGTTGAAATCATGGGCGATCCCGCCGGCCAGGGTGCCGAGGGCCTCCATCTTTTGGGCTTGCTGGAGTCGTTCTTCCAACTCCTCTCGTTCAGTGATATCCCTGAACGTGACCACTGCCCCGACCGGCCTCGCGTCTTCAAGAATCGGCGTGCTGGTGTACTCTACGGGAAACCCCTTTCCATCCTTTTTCCAAAATGCCTCCTTTGTCGCGCGGTGGATCGTGCCGTCCCTGTATGCCATGCAGATTGGACAATCTTTTTGAGGGTAGGGGGTCCCATCCGCCTTTCGGAAATGAATGAGATCATGGGAACGAGCGCCGATCAATTCCTCGGGATCGTATCCAAGCCACGCTGCGGCAACAGGGTTGATGAAAGTCACCTTTCCCTCCGAATCCAGGCCGAAAATGCCTTCCCCTGCAGACTCCAGCAACAGCCTGTTGCGCCTGTTCACGCGTTCCAGCTCCTCTTCCGCACGCTTGCGCTCGGTGATGTCCTGCAGGGCGCCATAAACTCTTAAGATTCCACCTCTCCCGTCCCTGAGGACCCTTGCTCGTACCAGGGCATGACGCGCCTCACCATCTCGGCGAACGATCCGGTGCTCAACATCGAAAAGGGCTTCCCGTTCCCTGCCCACGCTATACTGCTCCACCAATTTGTGAAACAACTTGATGTCTTCGGGGTGCATGAACCTCTTCAGGTACTCTTCGATCGCCATGCGATAGCCGCCTTCTTGCTCAGCAGTGGTGCCCAAAAAGGAATAAAAGGGATCATTGAAAATAAAGGCACGGGATGCCGGATCCATTTCCCAGTAAACGATATGGGCCAGCTCCATGGCCTCGGCCAACTGAAGCTGACTGTTCCGCAAGGCATCTTCGGCCTTCTTCCGTTCAGTGATGTCGCGGGCAACGTGTACGCTGCCGATCATCTTTCCTTGCGAATCGAACATCGGAGAGGTAGTGATAATGAAATCACCACCCAGACGTTTTTCGCTCGCCTCCACCATATGCTCTTTGCCATTCCTCAAGGATCGCGCATGAGGACAGAAAGGAGGAGGGCCCTCTGTCCCATGAACCGCCTGATAGCACAACTGCCCCGCGCATGCTTCCGGTGGTATAGCGAGCCGGTCAGCCATGGCCTTATTGACCTGTACGATCCTGAAATTGTTGTCCAGGATCGCAATCAGATCCGGTACCGCATCGAATGTCTGCGCCCACCTCCGGCTTGCCTGAAAGAGCCTTTCCTCTGATCTCCTGCGTTCGGTGATATCAATCAGTGTCCCTAATACTGCAGGGCGCCCCTGGTACAATGCATGTGAGCCGAATACCTCAAACAGGCGAATGTCGCCGTCTTTGCGACGTCCATGGAATTCATGGTGGTCTGACTCCATTTCACTGCTTGTCCGACGGCGTATGCTCTCCAAAACGCTTTCCCTGTCATCTTCTGCGAGCAAATCCGCAGGGCCGATCCTGTCCATGATTTCATCCACTGTGTAACCGAATATTTCTGCAAAAGCCGGATTTGCGTAACGGAAGAGGCCATCCTGAATGATATACACACCGACCAGCGACTTTTCGGCAAGGGTCCGGAATCGTTCTTCGGATTCGCGGAGGACGGTCTCTACACGTTTGCGCTCCCTGCGGTTCTCTGCTTCAGCCAAGGCGCGGTTCACCGCCGGTACGAGACGCAAGAGTTTCTGCTTGAGCACATAATCCGTTGCCCCTTCGGTGAGGGCCTCAATAGCAGGGTCTTCACCCAGGGTTCCGGAGACGAAAATATATGGAACGTCAGGACACAGATCTTGCGCCAATCGCATTGCCGACAATCCGTCGTATCCCGGAAGGCGGTAGTCGGCGAGGATCACGTCATATCCGCCTCTGCGTAGCGCTTCACCGAACGCATCTCGACTCTGGACAACCTTAATCCGGCAAGCCATGTGCCCTGCCTCGAGGGTCGCCTTGACGAGTTCCGCGTCCGCCGCGTCATCCTCCAGATGCAGAATCTGTACCGGTTTGTCCATCTTGTTTCCTTCCTTTCCCTGATTAGGAATAGCGTACCTTACGTCACGGCTTCTTCACACTGCCGGGCGGCGGTTCATTGATGAGCGCCCAAAACACCCCTATTTTCCTCACGGCTTCGACGAATTCAGTGAAGCGAACCGGTTTCACCACATAGGCGCTGATTCCAAGTCTGTAACACTCCTCCAGATCTCTATCTTCGCGCGATGACGTGAGGATAACAACAGGGATAAGACGCATCCGCTCATCTGATTTGAGTCGCTTCAAGACCTGGATGCCGTCCATCCTGGGCATCTTGAGATCGAGCAGGATCACGACCGGATTCCCCTCGGGGCACGAGGAGAATGTCTCCCGGCGATACAGATAATCAAGCGCCTCGACTCCGTCCCGGACCACAACGACTTCATTGGCAAGGTTGTGTTCGGAGAGCGCGTTGAGGGTCAACTCAACATCTTTTGGGTCATCTTCAACCAGAAGAATTCGCTTGAGAGTTTTCATCTCTGTTCTCCTTGAATTGTGT
>ENA-OSEO01005796-OSEO01005796.1-sediment-metagenome-genome-assembly--contig:-NODE-5796-length-11557-cov-6.746429_pt1 | contig 11557 bp, 16 predicted proteins | sample MGYA00237883_ERZ534232 | MGnify/ENA metagenome assembly ERZ534232
AGGATTGGTTCTGTTCCCTGAACTTCTGGTATGAATCAATGAGGGACAAATGGATGAGAATTCTTTCCAGTTCGTCCCTTAACACGGCATAGAGGGAACGGCGTATCCTATCCATCGAGCTCAAATCGTCCCGATCCAACACCTTTAGGCTCCTTTGATTTTATCGGCTCAAGGCCAGGCCCATGCAACCCGACGTATCATTGGCCGGCCCCGGCGGCAAAAAGGGTGATGATGGTTACCGGCATGAAACCGAACGTCCCGGAAAAACCACCGTCCCGCGGCCTTTACCCTTCATCTTCGTCAGGCCCGCCAACTGAGCTGGGTCAGGATAAATTCCTCGATTCTTTTGCGAGTATTGTCTTTCAAGCGATCCTTGATAGCAGTCATTGGAATTTCCGCCCTGGCGGCCCCTCTGTGTCCGCCGGCGCTCCCAAAGGCGCCGAAAGCTCTTGTGGCCAGTCGGCCTGCGTCTTTGTGTCTTCCATCGTTGCGCAGGATGATAATAAGTTTTTCCTCGTGGAACCCTGAGACCACGCTCCACATGATCTCCTCAACGCTCATGAAAAAGTCAGCCAGCAACACGCAGACGTCCGGATTCGGCACGTTGCCCAGATGAACGACCACTCTGTTGCGATTCACGTGCAAATCATTCAGAGCGGTTTTGAAAAACCGCAGCCACGGCAGCTTGACCTCCGAGACTTCGATCTTGCGTACAATACTGATATTGGCACAATTGAAGAGGTAGCGAAAAGCCTTCACGTCCTCCTCGGTGGCGCCGCGCTCGAAATTGCCGGTATCAACTTTGATGGCATACAGCAGGGCCGTGGCGATGCGAATGGGGATGCGACGGCCCTGCTGGTTTACGATATAGGCGGTGGCGTTGACGATGGGCGTGCCGCTGTCCATCGTGCGTCGCAAGGCACAGTCCTTTTCGCAGATGTCGGCGCGAAACACGTCGCAGCAAAGGCTGCCGAGGGCCTGCTCTCGCGATACGCCCGTGATGCGTTCGGCGGCGCGGTTGAAAGCGGTGATCCGCCAATCCCGGTCTACGGTGAAGACCCCCTCGTTGATGGAGTCCAGGATGGTGGCCTCCCGTTCGCATATATCGCTTGCCATCATGTGCATACCTTGTCAACCGATAGGTTAGTGGAGCTGCTAATCGTTCATTATACGAACTTCGAGCCGGATGAGGATGTCATTATGCACGATTATTGGATTCCCATTCGATTCTCTCTTTTGTTGTAAGTTTTTTATTAGCATGTATTTGCAGAGATTTTGCTTTCTGGCACGAGATTTGAAGGGTCTACGTGTGTGATGAAGGTCGTGATACCACACTGGCAAGGCCGGGTCAGCCCGGTGTTCGACGTGGCCGGCAATGTCCTGGTCGTTGAGGCCGAGGGCGGCGTCGAGCGGTCGCGTCAGGACGTGCGTCTCGATGCCGAGAACCCCCAAGTCCGAGCATCGCGCCTCGTCCAGATGGGCGCGGACGTATTGGTCTGTGGGGCGATTTCTCGGCCGTTGGAGTTGGCGGTAGTGGCAGCGGGCATCGAGGTGATCCCACAGACATGTGGGCCGGTGGATGAGGTGCTGATGGCCTTCCTGGACGGACGGTTGAGCCAGGGAGCCTTTTTGATGCCCGGCTGCGGCCAGCGGCCCCGGATTCTCGGTGCCAAACGTCGGCGGACCAGACGGTAAGTCCGTTGAGTCCGCGAGAGAAGAAAACGGTAAACATGTGGTTTTAGCGGCTATATTAAAGGGTTATTGCGATGGTTTTGGGATACGGAACGGGACGGTTGGGATGGGGTCCGTTAACCGGCCGGGAGGCGGGATACTCCGCAAGGTACCTGGTCCCGGCTCGCCTGAACCGCTTCGGGCCTCCTGCTTTCGGAGGGAATCCTGTGCTCAGCCCATATCCTTGGATGTGGTCCTTGTGGGGACGGACCGGCCTCTACGGACGACCTTGGTCGGGCGGCAGGGGCTGGTTTGCCCGGGGCCGAGGACGCGGGCTGGGCTGGCGGGGCAGGGGTCGAGCATGGTGTGGTTGGTAAGAGCCAAGTAGCCGGAATCGACTTGAGAAAGGAGTTTTTTATGCCCAGAGGCGATGGAACAGGCCCGCCCGGTGCCGGGCGGGGCGGTGGTCGAATGGGCGGTCCATTTGCAGCGGGACCGGGGGGGCAGTGCATGTGCCCCCATTGCGGTTACAGGGTACCTCATGGTCAGGGCGAGCCCTGCAATCAGAAGGTTTGTCCGAAGTGCGGGACCCGGATGACTAGAGGCTGACCAAGGCCTTTTGCGACAGAAGGATTGGGGCATTTTATGATCGAACGGATTTGGTGGGAGAAGGCTCGATGGCAGACCCGAAGGTAGACAAACGATTGCTCAAGAGTTGCAAGGCCTGTGGGACGGACATCAGCCGGTACAGTCCGTTCTGCCGCAACTGCGGACATCCGCAGGGATCAACTCTAGCGATCTGGCTGCTGGTGGGGTTTCTTCTTATCATGCTGGCTGCATATCTGGCTTTTACGATCTATTGTGCCTGCCACTCGGGAAGTCTGACGTGACGCGACATCCGGGGAATATCGGCCGTTGAGGGCCTGATCAAAAAGGCTTCGGAGAAGGGGGTGACGTGTGGTGGGCCCGGAAGCGCGGTGCGTTCTGATCCTGGCCGTCGGTCGTGGAGGGCGAGGTCTGCCATTGAAACTGCGCGCGAGCTTCAGGAGACCGCGTCAGACGGATCGGCCGCCCGGGTGGGACACCTGGATGGCGGGGTCATCGTGATTTCCGACTGGCCGCGGGATGATGGACCGTCGTGCGAACACCGCCCGCGGGCGGTATTGGTGGATGAAGAAAGACAGATTAGTCACGGGGTCCTGGAAAACCATGAATCGATCCAAAACAAGGCATGCACCTTCGCCCAAGGGGCGCTCGGACCCGCGGAGGCCGTTGGTGCTGCACGTCTATCCCGATTCGATATTGAGGGCGCAATGCGAACCGGTTGAGCGGTTCGATGGGGACCTGGAGGACCGGACGCAGGGCATGTTGGAGTTGATGCGTGGTCACAAAGGGATCGGCCTGGCCGGTCCCCAGGCGGGCGTTGCGCAGCGATTGTTCGTGGCGGAATGGCAGGGCGTGACACTCTGCTTGGTAAACCCCGTGATTGTGGAACGCAGCGGTCGAGACCGCATGAGTGAAGGATGTCTGAGCCTGCCGGGAATGTCCGTCCGGATCGAGAGAGACCTGGAGGTCAAGGTGCAGGGATACGATGTCCGCGGTAACCGACAGGCCTATCGTCTGGAGGGCTTGTGGGCCCGGGTGGTGCAGCACGAGATCGACCACCTGGACGGCATTCTGATTTGCGATCATCATCCGCCGAAGGAGCAGGCGTGAAGAGAGCGAGACACCGTGAAGGACATCCGCGTCGCGTCGCGATGCAACAGGGACATGAGGGAACCGCAGGATGAGAATCGCCGTGTGCAGCGGAAAAGGCGGAACGGGCAAGACCACGGTGGCGACGAACCTGGCTGTGACGGCGTCGCGGAGTGGGTGGGGTGTCGTGTACCTGGATTGTGACGTGGAGGAGCCCAATGGGGCCCTGTTCCTCAAACCGCAATTCACGGAGACACGGCCGGTGAACGTCAGCATTCCCACGGTGGATGCCGAGAAGTGCATCGGTTGCGGTCAGTGCGGCCGGATTTGCCAGTATGGGGCGGTCGTAGTCGTGAACAAGAAGGTGTTGATCTTCCCTGAATTGTGCCACGGGTGCGCCGGTTGCTGGCTGGTCTGTCCGACGGGGGCGATCACTGAATCGCATCGACAAACGGGACGGCTGGACCTTGGATGGGCTCAGGATGTGTATTGCGTGCAGGGTCTGCTCAACATCGGCGAGGCGATGAGCCCGCCGGTGATTGCCGCGGTCAAGAAGGCGGCGAGGGACGCGGACCTGGTGATTGTGGATGCTCCGCCCGGCACCTCGTGCCCCGTTATCGAAAGCCTGCGGGGCAGTGACTTCGTCCTGCTCGTGACCGAGCCGACCCCCTTCGGGCTCCATGATCTGAGGCTGGCCGTCGATATGGTTCGGGCCCTGGCGCTGCCGTTCGCCGTGGTGATCAACCGTGCGGATTCGGGCGATGACCAGACGCGGCAGTATTGTGCGCAGGAACAGGCGGACGTGCTGGTTGAGATTCCCGATGACCGCCAAGTGGCCGAAGCCTATTCACGGGGCCAGATGGCCTGCGACGTGATGCCTCGCTACCGAGACCTTTACGCGGGTCTGCTGACGCAGTTGGAAAGGAGGGTTCGCTCTCTTGCCCGATAGAGACTGGCAGGCCGAAATCGCGGTGTCTCAGGAACGGGAACGGAAAGCGCGGGTCATCCTCGGCGTTTCCGAGAGCGCCGATCGTGCGGCCATCCGTCGCGCTTTCCGACAGGCCAGTATGGCCTGCCACCCGGACAAGAATCGCGGGGATGCCGAGGCCGGCCGCCGGTTCCATCTGATTTGCTGCGCCTACAAGTTCCTGATCGAGGGCAAGGCGTGCCCCGCTCTGGATGAGATGGAGAGCCCGCCTCCCGCGCCTCCGGACGGCGGGACGTTCCGCCTGGACAACCCCTGGGGGTACTGGTGCTGGTGGCGGGAGAAGTACTTTGGATCGAACGCTGATGTGGGAGAGTGAAGATGCCGGTTTATGAATACCGATGCAAGACGTGTGGTCACGTGACGACGTTTCTGGAAAAGCCCAATGCACGAGGGGCCCATCCGTGTGAGGAATGCGGGTCGAAGGACACGGACAAGCTCTTCTCGACCTTTACGGCCCGATCCGGGACGTCCTCCTCGACGAATTCAAGCTGCCCGACGGGAACGTGTCCGCTTTCGTAGGAGGTGAGGGCGGCTGGGAACCGGCCCCCGCCAAGGCAGCGAACTGCATGCTCGATGTGACGGGGCGGCAAGGAGAGAACCACTCGGCTGCTCCGACGAAGGGATCATGAATCACATGACAGGCAAGCCCAAGGAATTGGTGGTCATCAGCGGCAAGGGCGGGACGGGCAAGACGTCCATCGTGGCCTCATTTGCCGCCCTGGCCGACAAGGCAGTGCTGGCCGATTGCGACGTAGACGCAGCCGACCTGCACCTCGTTCTGGAGCCGAAGATTGTGCGTCGGGAGGCGTTTTCCGGCGGCAAGCGGGCGCGCATAGAGAGTCATCGCTGCACGGCCTGCGGCAAGTGCGCCGAATTGTGCCGCTTCGACGCCATTTCGTTTGACGGTCCGGGCAACGCCCGAGTGGGCAAAACGTACCGAGTCGATCCCATCGCGTGCGAGGGGTGCGGCGTATGTGCGTGGTTCTGTCCGGAAAACGCGATTACGTTTGCCCCGGCGGTCAACGGGGAGTGGTACGTGTCCGAGACCCGGCACGGACCGATGGTGCATGCCAAGCTCGGCATCGCGGAAGAGAACTCGGGCAAGCTGGTCAGCACCGTACGCAAAGAGGCCGGCGCGATCGCCCGGCAGCGGGGCCTGGACTTGGTGCTCATTGACGGCTCTCCCGGCATCGGCTGTCCGGTGATTGCCTCGATCACGGGCGCGGACCTGGTGCTGATCGTGACGGAGCCCACGCTGAGCGGCCTGCATGATCTGGGCCGCGTGGCGGACGTCGCCAAGCACTTCGGGGTGATGGGCCTGGTCTGTGTGAACAAGTGGGATCTCAATCCCGATGTGGCCGCCGACATTGAGCGCCAGGCCCAGGAGCGCGGCCTTCGCCTGGCTGGCCGAGTCCGGTATGACCGCGCCGTCACGGGCGCGCAGATCCGTAAACAGTCCGTGGTCGAGTTTCAGCAGGATGGTTGTGCGGAGGATATCCGCCGGGTGTGGGACGCGGTAAGGCGTGGGTGGAGCGCATGACCGGTTTCGATAAGAGCCTGTTCGATTTCGGACCGATGGCGGATGCGTACGATCGGTGGTATGACACCCCGACGGGGCAGCTCCATGATGCGGCTCAGAAGAAGGACGTGGGTCGGTTCCTTCGGCGCGCGCGGGTGGGTGAGACCCTGCTCGATGTCGGGTGCGGCACGGGGCACTGGAGCGCCTTTTTTGCGGAATGGGGCTATCAGGTCACGGGGGTCGATATCGCCCCGGCGATGATCGCGGCGGCGCGGGCCGCCGTGCCGGGGTGCACGTTTCAGGTGGCCGACGCCCGGCGGCTTCCCATCGAGGACGCCTCGTTCGATGTCGTCGCCTCGATGGCCGTGCTGGAGTTCGTTCCCGATCCGGTCCCCGTGGTTCGGGAGATGGTCCGGTGCACAAAGGCCGGCGGGACTCTCCTGGTCGGCACACTCAATCGGCTTGCCCCCCTGAATCAACAGCGGGTCTCCAGGGGCAAGGAGCCGTATGCGTCGGCCCACCTGTTCTCACCGGGTGAATTGCGGGAGCTTCTGGCCCCTTGGGGCCGCACTCGCATGATGGTTTCGTGGACGAAACCGCCGGAGGGTAAGGGGTCGGGGTGGTCTCCCGCTGCCGACGATGGATCATCGTCTCGGCAAACACAGAACGGCCCTTTTATTATCGCCGAGGTGCGCCTATGAATGTGCAGGCCGAGATCAGCCTGTACCCGTTGCGGACGGGACGGACCCGGCCGGCAATCACCGCTTTCGTGAAGGTCCTGGAAGAGGCAGGCCTGTCGGCCCAGATCCGGGACATGAGCACGACGGTGTCGGGGGAGGCGGATGCCGTCTTTTCGGCACTCCATGCGGCCTTCAAGGTGGCGGCCGAAGGGAGGCAGGTTGTGCTGGTGATGAAGGTGTCCAATGCCTGCGGCCGAGAGGCTCACTGAGCGGGTTTCTAAACGGCTTCAGGAAGGGAACACGAATGGGGACAAGCCCACTGACGACATCCGGTAATCGGCCGAGGGTGACGTTCGTCGCCGAGGACATCCGACAGACGTGGGTGTGCGCGTGGGGGGCATTGCTGGATGGCTGACGGGCGGCTCACGGTTCTGGTCGAGAATACCGCCGGGCGACGAGGTCTGCTCGCCGAGCACGGGCTGTCGTTCTGGATTGAGCTCGATGGAACGAAGGTTCTTTTTGACACCGGCCAGGGCCACGTGCTGGCCCGCAACGCGCTGCAGTTGGCGATTCGGCTGGATCACCTAGATGCCATCGTTCTCAGTCACGGCCATTACGATCATACGGGCGGTCTCGCGGAGGCTCTGAAAGTGGCACGGAGGCCGCGGGTCTACGCTCATCCCGCCGCGTTCGGGCCAAAGTACGCGCGAAACCGGGATGGAACCGCCCGTGACGTGGGAATGCCCGATATCGATGAACCAGAGGTGCGGCGGCACGCGGAACTGGTATGGGTGGAAGACCCGATGGATGTCTGCCCGAGGTTTCACGTGACGGGGCCCATCCCACGGGTCGCGGGCTTTGAGGATACAGGGGGCGCCTTCTTCGAGGATCCCCAGTGTACGACCCCGGATGAGCTCGTGGACGATCAGGCAGCGTTCATCGAGACCTCGGTGGGGACGGTGGTCCTCCTGGGCTGCGCCCACGCGGGGATCATCAATACCTTGCAGTATATTCAGTGGTTAACGCATGGCCGGCCCATTCATACGGTGATCGGGGGCACGCATCTGGTCAACGCCGGCGAGGAGCGGATGGAGAAGACGATCGCCGCCCTGCGACGTCTGGAGGTGTCGCGGCTGTTGCCTTGTCATTGTACCGGGTTCGCCGCCGCCGCGCGATTATGGTGCGAGTTGCCCGCTCGATGCGCCGGTTGTCCGACGGGGACCGTCTTGGAGATACCGGGATGACGGGACCATGTCTTGAAAAAAGGCGTGAACGAACCAGGCAACGGCGCCTTCTCGGCTCCGGTACAGGGCGTTTGTTCTTGAATCAGGCCACGGAAGGGCTGAACCCATGACCCCTCAAAAGGACATCTGGAGCGGGGCCTACAAGATCCCCTGGGACGACCCCGATTTCAGCAGGCGGATGCTGAACGAGCACCTGTCGCAGGCCCATGACCTCGCCAGCCGTCGCAGCGAATGGATCGACAGGCAGGTGGCGTGGATCCACGAGGCTCTGCTGAGCGCCGAACCGTCGCGCATCCTGGACCTGGGCTGTGGGCCGGGGCTCTACCTGCATCGGCTGACCAGGCTCGGGCACGATTGTCGCGGTATCGACTTTGGCCCCGCCTCCATCGAATACGCCCGCCGACACAACGCCAGTCAATCGAGGTGTGAGTTCGTCCTGGGCGATATTCGCCACGTGGACTTCGGCGGGCCATACGACCTGGCGATGATTCTCTACGGTGAACTGAACGTTTTTTCTCCTGCGGAGGCGTCGGCCATCCTCAAGGAAGTGTGGGCAAGTCTGGCTCCGCGGGGCCGCTTGATCGTCGAGGTGCAGTCCGCTTGTGCCGTCGAGGCCGTGGGGCGTGGCGAGCCGACGGAGCAGGAATTACAGTCCGGCCTGTTTTCGAATCATCCGCATCGCTGCCGGACGGAGAATCAGTGGCTGCCGGACAAACGGGTGGCCGTCCAGACGTTTATCATCACCGAGTCGGGCGATGGGAAAACACGGGTCTATCGCAACACAACCAAGGCTTGGAGTGATGACGAGTGGGTCGGCTTGCTGGTTCAAGCGGGTTTCGCCACGCCATCGCGTTGTGATGCGTGGCCGAGAAACACTGACGCGTTGAGCCTGTGGACTGCTTCAAAGCAGTGATCTGCTCTGGCGAGTTCGAAATGACGGCGGGGGCGAGAGTAATCCTGGGTACTCGGCCGGAATCCTGTGTCGCAGCGACTAACAAGGTGGTAAACTGCGAGGCATGCATTCGACCGTTGTTCTCATTCCAATCGATCGAGATGGCAGCGTGCGTGGCTGCGTGGCGGCTCTTGCTCCGGTTGCGAGTGAAGTTCTCCAGGCCGCCGCTGCCCTGTACGAGGCCGTGGGCTTCGAAGAACCGTGGATCTGCTACCTGGCCATGGCCGATGGCGTGGTGGTGGGAACTTGTGGATTCAAAGGGCCGCCTTCCGACGGGCGGGTCGAGATCGCCTACTTCACGTTCCCTGACTTTGAGGGTCGTGGTATCGCCACTGCGATGGCTGCACAACTACTGGCCATTGTGAAAGCGCATCAGCCGCAGCCGATGGCGGCGGCCCAGACGCTGCCACAGCGCGACGCCTCACATCGCATCCTTGAGAAACTCGGGTTCCGACACACCGAGACGATCCAGCACCCCGAGGACGGCACCGTTTGGGAGTGGCAATTGGCGCCTTAGTCGAGCTGAGTTCAAACGCTGCTGGTCCCGCAGGCAACCCGGCGGCTGACCCCTTTGAACCTGTTCACGAGATAGTCCGAGAGTTCGCGGCCGTGATATCCGGTTCGCCGAACTCCTGAATCGTGCCAGAGACCGGATCGAGGGTCAGTGATCCGAATCGTGCCCGGGGGAAACACCTCGCATGTCGATTCTGTTGATATCATGTAGCGTGAAAAGGACATCTGGCTCGTGTGGCTTCAGGTCGTCCAGAAGAGCCTGAAGTAGATCCGTCGTATCTATAATCTCAACGACTACCGGCATGTGATCGAACAGCACGAGTATCTTGGTGGTCCGGATTCTTCGGCTTCGGCCGTAGCCCATGACACCACGGGTCACGGTGGCCCCTGCAAGGCCAAGCTTCATTGCGCGGGAGACAATCGCCTCGTACAGAGGTCTGCGACCGAGACGCCTGGTCTCACTCGTGTAAACCCGCAAGCACTGCATTTTCGGACCCGTCATAAAGATGTTCTTTTCTTGCCGCCGTCACATTAGAGAACATCGTCCTCTGGCGTACTTTCAATGGCGGCGTCATACGACTCATGGACCGATTTGGGCGCGACCGCCAAGACGCGGTCACCCAGGGCGGCGATCGCCCACGCTCCGGTCGGCGCTGTAATGACGATGCTCAATACCGCTACGGCCAGGATAATCTCGCCGGGGCCAGTCTCCATGCCCGCAGCCCGCATGGCCATCAGCGGCGCGGAACCGATGGCCGCCTGTACCGTGGCCTTGGGCGAGTAGGCCACCACGACAAATAAACGCTCCTTGAAATTCAAGCGGCCTCGCGCAAGACAGGTCAGTACACCCACGCTGCGAGCGGCCAGCCCGACGATGACGATGCCCAGGCCAACCAGTCCGGCTCGCCATGCAACGCCGATATTCACCTGTGCGCCGACCATTGAAAACAGAACGATCTCGGCGAACACCCAGAGCCTGGCGAGTTTGGCCGAAATTTCGTGGGCCATGTGCTCGCGTTTCTCCAAGATCACGAACCCGATGGCCATGGCCGATACCAGCCCGGCGAAAGGGATACACCCCGCGAGAACGTGCTGAAGACGCACCAACAGCAGCGATATGGCGATGACAGCCAGCACCCGTTTGGTGGCGCGAGGATTGAAGCGGTCAAATAGCAGGCAAAGACCTGTGCCGATTCCCAGCCCGACAACGATCCCCAGGACCAGCGACAGCGGCACACTGACGACCTGCCAGGCGACATTCACCTGGTTTCCGACGTACAGCCCGACAACGACGCTGTGAGCGACGATCACATAGATGTCATCGACTGAGGCTGCCGCCATGACCATCGAGGGGATATCCTTGGCCGCGCCCTTACGCTCCTTCATGAAGCGGATCATGGCCGGCACGACCACCGCCGGTGACACAGCCGCGAGAACCGAGCCCAGAATCGCGGACTCGATCAGCGTCAGGCCCAAGAGGTGTGGTCCAGCCAGTGTGATGGCGATGCCCTCGCATGTGGCGGGTATGAAGGCCAGTAGAAGGACACGTCCGCCCACTCGGTGGAGGGTATTGCGGCTCAGTTCGAATCCGACCCGCAGAAGGATGACGATCAGGGCGATGAGCCTAAGGTCCGGCCCGATGGCGAGCAGGTGGGGGTCCAGATAGCCAAGGACATACGGCCCCAGGACGACACCAACGAACAGCATGCCGATCAAGCCAGGAACGCGAACACGACGGAGAACCCAGTCAGCAATTAGACTCAGGACAATGATTTCAGCGATACCGACCGCCATAACCGCTCCTTCTGATAGAAACCCATCCGCTACTCGCTGTGATGGCTTACGTTGCAACCACGTCGGACGAGCAGACAATCGGATAGGAGTCATCAGCCGAAATCAAACGCGGCGGTTAAAGGCGGACTCCATCGCCTGCAATTATTATCCACAGCAGAAGCCAAAAAGCAAGAGTTCGAAAAACACTGCTGGCCCCGGAAGCAACCCGGTTGTTAACCCGTTTCAACCTGTTCACGAGAGAGTCCGGGAGTTCGGAGCGGCGCTACTGAACGGTGAGTGCGGGGCGCGGACTTCCGTGTCCCGGTCAAGGCAATCGCTCCTTCGTGGATAATGGCGTCGCGGTTTGCCATCTATCCCCGCAGAGAGTGGTTAATACTACAACGCCATATTAGCTCAAGATTTTCAGGCGGTTTGCCGACGACTGCTTTCAGAAGCCCTTATTCTGGAAGGAGATACGGTATGGACGCCAAACAGATCAGAGAATTGGAACCCCTGTTGAAC
>ENA-OSEO01005797-OSEO01005797.1-sediment-metagenome-genome-assembly--contig:-NODE-5797-length-11557-cov-4.126481_pt1 | contig 11557 bp, 9 predicted proteins | sample MGYA00237883_ERZ534232 | MGnify/ENA metagenome assembly ERZ534232
GGCATCTACACCAAGGCCGCCGATGTCGGCGCCGACCTGGTCGGCAAAGTGGAAGCAGGGATTCCGGAAGATGATCCCCGGAACCCGGCTGTTATCGCCGACAACGTCGGCGACAACGTCGGCGACTGCGCCGGCATGGCGGCCGACCTTTATGAGACCTACACGGTTACCGTCGTTGCGGCCATGCTGCTGGCCAAGACGGTTTTCGGCGCCGGCAGCGCCTGGGTGGAATTCCCGCTGCTTCTGGGCGGAATATCCATCATTGCTTCCATTATCGGAACCTTTGCCGTAAAGCTTGGCAAAAATCAGTATATCATGGGCGCCCTTTACAAGGGTCTTGCCGTCGCCGGCATTCTGGCGGCCATAACATTTTATTTCGTGACCGGCCAGTTCCTGAAAGGTGCCTCTGCGCAGGCTTCACTGACGGCCCATCCTTCCTTTACGCAGATGAATGTTTTTCTCATGGCGCTGATCGGCCTGATATTGACCGGCCTGATCGTGGCCATCACGGAATACTTCACCGCCAAGGAGTATAGCCCGGTGCAGCACATCGCCAAGGCCAGTCTGACCGGCCACGGCACCAACGTCATAGCCGGTCTGGCGGTCAGCATGAAGTCGACCGCAGCGCCGGTTATTGTGATCGTAGCTTCGATCCTGTCCGCCTATGCATTAGGCGGCGGATTTTCCGGCGATGCCTCGGGCGGTCTGTTTGCCATCGCTCTGTCGGCAGTATCGATGCTTTCCATGACCGGCATCGTGGTTGCCATCGATTCCTATGGCCCGATTACCGACAATGCCGGCGGCATTGCCGAAATGTCGGGGCTGCCGGAAGAGATCCGCAATATTACCGATCCACTGGATGCGGTGGGAAACACCACCAAGGCGGTTACCAAGGGGTATGCCATCGGTTCGGCCGGGCTGGCCGCGCTGGTTCTGTTTGCCGAATATTCCCGGTCGTTCGCGGACACTATTCTGTTTGACCTGTCAAACCCAATGGTTCTGGCCGGTCTTTTTATCGGCGGACTTTTGCCCTACTACTTCGGTTCGCTCCTCATGGAGGCCGTGGGCAAGGCTGCCGGCAGCATCGTGGAAGAAGTGCGCAGGCAGTTTAGAGAGATCCCCGGCATCATGGAATACAAGGCCAAGCCGGAATACGGCAAATGCGTTGACATCGTCACAAAAGGCGCTATCAAGCAGATGATGCTCCCGGCGCTGATTCCGGTGGTGGTTCCGATATTAGTTGGTGTGTTCCTCGGCCGGCAGGCGCTCGGAGGGGTTCTGATCGGAAGCATCCTGACCGGCCTTTTCCAGGCGATTGCCATGACCAGCGGCGGCGGCGCATGGGATAACGCCAAAAAATCCTTTGAAGACGGCGTTACCGATGATAACGGCGTCCTTCACAAGAAGGGCAGCGACGGGCACAAGGCTTCCGTCACGGGCGATACCGTCGGGGACCCTTACAAGGATACCGCCGGTCCGGCCATCAACCCGATGATCAAGGTCATCAATATTGTTGCCCTGCTGATTGTTCCCATGCTGTAAAAGCCTTTAAAGGCGGTCTGCTTACCATTTTGCGGCCGGAACATCAACAACATGACAGCGCCCGGTGTGTCAGTGATACACACCGGGCGCTTTTGTTAGACCGGGCGGCAGCGGAAATCGGAAGATAAACCGAGGCCTAAGTTTTTTGGGAACATTTCCGGCAAAGCCCGACAAATTCAAGCCGGTGACCGGTTATTTGATAATCGGTATTTATTTTTGTGTGACACAACCTAAAAGATACTTCTGTCAAGGGTGGGTTGTGCAACCCGTCCCTTTCAAATCGCGGGGGCAATAAGGCCCGTGTCCGTGCGATCCTGTTTATCGCTGGTCAAGGGGCACAAACTTACACTCCTTTGGACCACAGTAATCGCCCACATACTGGGATTCCGGTCGGTATAAGACCGGCTTGGGCGCGGCATCGGCAAACTGCTCTTCCAAGACATGGGCAGTCCAGCCGGCTATTCTGGATATGGCAAAGATCGGTGAAAACAGATCAATGGGAATTCCCATGCTGTAAAACAGGGAAGCACTGTAAAAATCGACGTTCGTGAAGATATCGATGCCCTTGTGTTTTTTAAAAGCCGCCTTGGCCTTTTGTTCCAATTGGCTGGAAATTTCATACCACTGGGGCTGACCGCTGCGCGTTCCCATTTTCTTGGACATGGGCGCCAGAATGAGTGCGCGCGGGTCGTCCACCTTGTATATCGCATGACCCAGACCGAAAATGAGCCGGCCGGCTTCAAGCTCCTGCTGTATGTAAGCGTCTATCCTGTCAACGGAACCGATTTTCTGGAGCATCTGCATCACCCGGACATTGGCCCCGCCGTGCAGTTCGCCGGAAAGGGAGCCCACCGCGGCGGATACGGCGGCATACATGTGTGCGCGGGTCGAGGCCACCTCCCGGGCCGCAAAGGTGGAGGCGTTAAATGTATGTTCGGCATGCAGGACCATGCCCACATCAAAAAACCGGGCGGTTTCCTCATCCGGAACCTTTCCATTTAACATGTAAAGGAAATTAGCGGCGTGGCTCAGATCAGGGGACGGTTTCACAGGTTCCTTGCCGTTGCGGATTCTGTTCCATGCGGCAACCAGCGTGGGAAGCTTTGCAATCAGACGGATGGCCATTCTTAAGGCAGCCTCCCGGGATCGATCCGCCAGATCCGGATCGTGATGAGCCAGCAGAGAGACCCCGGCCTGAAGGATGTCCATGGATAGGGCGGCCCTGGGTCTGGTTTTCAGAGCGGCGATCAAATCAGGAGAAACCGGATGCTCGGAAGAAAGCGTCTGTTTGAATGCCTGAAGCTGATCTGTGTTCGGCAGTTTTTCGTATAACAACAGGTAGGCGACTTCCTCAAAGCTTGCGCTGACAGCCAGATCCTTTACCAAAAATCCGCGATAAATCAGTTTGCCGGTGTTGCCATCAACGTCGCTGATTCTGGAGGTGGCCACGGCAAATCCCCGCAGCCCGGTGTTTAAAATTGGTCGACATTCTTCCATAAGGCACCTCTATCTTAGATAGGAACAGATGTAAATTCAACCTGCACTGAGCGTTTCAAGTTTCCAAAGGAAAGTAAACACCTTTTATGTTTTGGGGCCATTTTCGATGAAGATAAGGGACAACAATCCTACAAAAACATTTTTTCAGGTGGCCTTCTTTCCGGCACGTATTCATGCGGGATTTTGCCTTCGTTCCATTCCTTTGAGACATACAGGCTGCAATAGCAGGAGCCGTAATCTTTAACGTCCGGTGCCCGATAAACACAGGGGCAGATAATATCCCGGTCTTTTTCGCGTTCACCGGATGCCAGTCGGCAGGGACAAACCATGTAGCCATAGCGCTCCTTGTTGACCAGCAGGCCCTCTATTAGTTCAAAGACCTTTTCCAGGTCCTTATTAAAAAAGTACCCCTTGGGCTCCTGCACTTTTTTCAGCATTTCATAAAGTTGTTTTGCATCCATATTATAGTCCCAGCGCCTCCTTGATTTCAGCTTCTCTGAACCCCACGATGACCTTGTCGCCGATAATAATGGTTGGGAAAGAGCAGCGGGGATTAAAGCTCTTGACATCCTGTAGAATGGCGGCCCGCTCTTCGCCCTGGAGCTGGTCTACATCGACAAACTCATATTTGATTTCGCAGTCGCCTAAAAATTTCTTGGCCTGCTTGCAGTGGCCGCAGGTACTGAGCGAATAGACCTTTACGGGTTTTTCAGACATAACGGGTTCCTTTCATGATAAACATTAAAATTTTTAACTTTCATCCGGACTGCCTGGTGTTTCGTGGATAAATGAAAAATAATACATCTCTTCTCTGCATTCAATTAAAAGTTTAGACGATTTCATTTTGTTTGGATCAATTGGGACTCAAGTGGTCATCCAGGCCCGACCTCAGGTCTCAGTGGCGACCCCTCAGAGTACAAAACCACGAGTCGGCCGCGCCGGTGTAACAATCCTCTCCTGCGGCCCATTATGGGAAACGGTAAGGCCGGTCAAGGCTTTTTCCTATATCAAACGGTCTCAGGATTGTAAAGACGCCATTTGTACGGATTGTTTTTTAACTCCGGCGAATTTTCACCGGAAATAACGTGCGCATAACTTGACAACCAAATTCGGCAATCTTATCGTTAATAGTAATCATTATAAACAATAGTTAAATTTGTTTGTTATTACAAGATATTCAATCAATAAAATATAAATTTAATATGGTTTACTTATTAAAATTTTTTGTACATAATTATAAAATTTTATGATTTTTGTGCATACCAAAAGCTGATTTCTCTGAAAGCCGATATCATTGATCGCTGTATACTGTGATTGTTTTAATTGACACAATGTGGCATTCAATGGTATTATGTTAACCATCGTTACATCTCACCGTTCAGGTTGTTTTTTAGCCCAGACAGAGAATTTAGTTTTTATCCCGGATAGAGTATCTTATTACCCATTGGTTAACCTGTAATCATAAACCTTTCCACAAAGGGAGGAAAAATGGAAAAAAAGTCGATTATTAGCGAAAAAAAGGATAGGGAGATCAATCCCAAAGATTTGACAATTTGTGAATCCACCGCCCAGATGCTGATTAAAGCCAGAAAAGACGGTGTTGAAACTGCATTTGATCGCGCAATTAGCATGAAGGCTTGTCCCATCGGAGCGGACTCTGCCTGTTGTAAACACTGCTCTATGGGTCCCTGCCGATTAAACGCAAAAGATCCCTATGGAAAAGTGGGAGTCTGTGGGGCGACCATTGATACCATCATGGCCAGAAATTTTTCCCGAATGGTTGCTAGCGGCGCGGCTGCACATACGGATCACGGTATGAGCATGCTGGATCTTTTTCGCGAGGTGGTCAGCGGCCATATTACGGACTATAAAATCAAGGATCCTCTTAAATTAGAAGAACTTGCAAAGTCCATCGACATCGAAATCGAGGGCCGCAAGATTGAGGAAATCGCCATGGATCTATACCGCGAACTGGAGCGGACGTATACACAGGTGGAGGGCGAAATTCCCTTTGTAAAACGGGTTCCACCTAAGACGTTGGAAACATGGCGGAAGCATGGAATTGTACCCCGAGGCGCCATGCGCGAGATCATGGAGTTGATGCATCGGACTCATATGGGTGTTGATCAGCACTATGAAAATCTAACCAAGCAATGTAGTCGCACCGCTTTGGCAGACGGGTGGGGGGGATCCATGGTGGCTACCGAAATATCGGATATTCTTTTTGGTACGCCTTCTCCGGTGAGTGTTGAGGTCAACATGGGCGTGCTTAAAGAAAACGAGGTTAACATCATTATTCATGGCCACGAACCGAACCTATTTGAGTCCATGCTCGCATCGGTCAATGAACCAACCCTGATTGAGGCCGCTAAACAGGCGGGCGCCAAAGGCATCAACCTGGTGGGGATGTGTTGCTCCGGGGCGGAAATGTTGGTCCGTCACGGGATTCCTCATGCCGGAAATTTCATGTCAACCGAGGCGGTTCTTGTGACCGGCGCCGTGGATGCCATGACGGTGGATGTTCAGTGTATCAAGCAGGGATTGGCCAAAGTGGCTGAGTGTTATGGGACCCATTTTATTACGACTAATCCCCGTTGTCACATAGAAGGCGCTCTGCATATCGAATTTCATGAGAATGATCCGAAGGCCTGTACCGATGAGATTGTCATCAAAGCCATTTCCCGGTTCAAAAACAGGAATGTCCCCATAGAAATACCGAAGATAAAAAATGTGGGAGTTCATGGATTTTCGCATGAGTATATCAATTACATGCTGGGTGGGACATTTAGAGGATCCTATACGCCGCTCAATGAAAACATCATTAACGGAAGGATCCGGGGCGTTGCCGGTGTTGTTGGTTGTACAAATCCTAGAGTCAAGCAGGATTGGGCGCATGTTGAGCTGGTCAAGGAACTGATTCGAAATGATGTGCTGGTGCTTCAGACGGGTTGCTCACAAATCGCTCTGGCGAAAGCAGGGCTTACAACCCCTGAGGCTGCCGTTCTGGCAGGCCCGGGTTTAAGGGAAGTATGTGAAGCCGTGGGTATGCCGCCGGTCTTGGGTGTTGGTTCATGCGTGGACAACAGCCGGATCTTGATTGCCGCATCTGAAATGGTAAAAACCGGAGGCCTGGGCGAGAGTATCGCCGATTTGCCCGCGGCAGGAGCGGCACCAGAGTGGATGAGTGAAAAAGCAATAAGTATTGGTCATTATTTTGTGGCATCCGGTGTTTTTACAGTATTTGGTGTTACCTTTCCCATTGTGAAAGAAACCAAATTTCACAAACTTTTATTTGAAGGACTGGAAACGCAGGGGTTGGGGAAATGGGGGTTTTCACCCGATCCGCATGAAATGGCCCGGATGATGATTGCCCATATCGACAAAAAACGCAAAGCCCTCGGCATCGACAAGGCCAGGGAACGGGTGCTGATCGATATGGCCGCCCGGCGGCAAATGGATGCGGCTTAGGCGGTGATTGTGAACGGATAGGTGTCCCGGCATGAGCAACCAGGGGGGCTTTCCTGAGCCCCCCTTTGCTACAACCCAAATGTTTCTTCCCCCTGGTGCTGACCGCATCGGGAAAGCCGGCGATGCCTTGCGCAACAAGGGTGCAATTCTTGACCTCTACGAAACAGACCGTACCGTCGTCCTTCTTCAGGTGAAAATCAAGCCGAGAACCGTTTCCGATATGAACTTCCCGCAGCATCTCGGGATAGGCGCCGAGCGCATCAATGTTTCCTGCCCGCAGGGACGCATGGACCAGGCGGTTGGGAACCAGCGTGTTTACCCCCACCAGTGAAGCCGGCAGTTTGATCAGCCCGCGGGTTCTGCTTTAATCTTGACAAATATGTTAAACTGAATATGCTGTTAAGGTTCTTATTATCGTTAAATTTTCGTTAAAACCTAGGGTTATTTTAAATGGGTGCATTTGAATGGAGGGTATGGAATGAAAGTTTTGGTCAGTGACAATCTGGGCGAAGCAGGTATTGAAATTCTAAGGAAAGAACCGGGAATTGAGGTTGACGTTAAAACGGGACTGACGGCCGCTGAACTGAAAAAAATCATCGGCGGCTATGACGCATTGGCTATTCGGAGCGCGACCAAGGTTACGGAAGACCTGTTGGCGGCCGCGACCCGTTTAAAGGTTGTTGGGCGGGCGGGAATCGGTCTTGACAATGTGGATATCCCCGACGCTACCAAGCGCGGGATTGTTGTAATGAACACCCCCGGCGGCAATGTGATCACCACCGCTGAACATTCCATCGCCTTGATGCTGTCCCTGACCCGGAATGTTCCGCAGGCAACCGCGTCCCTGCGGCAGGGGCTGTGGAATAAGAAATATCTTCAGGGAAGGGAGATCTTTGATAAAACCTTGGGAGTGATCGGATTCGGAAAGATCGGCTCGATTGTGGCGGACAGGGCCAGAGGTTTAAAAATGAGGGTAATTGTATGCGATCCGCATGTCACCCCCGAGCTGATTGAAAAGGCCGGGTATGAGTATGTCTCGCTGGAAGAATTATACCGCCGATCGGACTATATTACAGTTCATGTGCCCAAGCTCAAAGATACCGTTGGGTTGATCAATAAAAAGGCGTTCGATCAGATGAAAGAGGGGGTCATGATCATCAACTGCGCCCGGGGCGGTATTGTCAATGAATGTGATTTGTATGATGCCATCAAGTCGGGGAAGGTCGCCGGCGCAGCTTTGGATGTGTTTGAAAAGGAACCGCCAGGAAACTGTCCGCTGTTTGAACTGGACAGTGTGATCGGGACCCCGCACCTGGGGGCGGAGACACGGGAAGCACAGGTTAATGTGGCCGTGGCCGTGGCCAATCAGATTGTCGATTTTCTTAAGAACGGCTCCATTATCAACGCCGTAAATGTGCCGTCGGTTACCGGCGAACTGTTGACAAAAATAGGGCCCTTTCTATTGCTGGGGGATCAGATCGGATCTTTACAGGCTCAGCTTACCAATGGGCCCATTCAAGAGGTCGCCATCGAATATGCCGGTGATTTTCAGGGACTTGACATGTCTCCGGTTACAACGGCGGTTTTAAAGGGACTCCTCACCCGAATGGTCAAGGATGATGTGAATTTCGTGAATGCGAAGATCATTGCTAAAGAAAGGGGCGTCAAAGTTACGGAGACTACCAGCACCAAGTCCGAAGACTACATCAATCTGATTACCGCCAAGGTGATTACCACTGAAATGACCAGTACGGTGGCCGGAACGATATTCGGCAAGAGCGACTCGCGGGTGGTCCGGATCAATACGTTCCGGCTGGAAATGGTGCCGAAGGGACATCTTGCGCTGATCCACAATTATGATCGCCCTGGGTCGATCGGAGAAATCGGCACTACCCTCGGCAAACACAACATCAACATCGGCCGCATGCAGGTGGGCCAGGAAGAGGAAGGCGACCGCAATATTATTTTTCTCTGTACAGACACTCCGATTCCCGAGGATGTAGTGGCGGAACTGCGTATGCTGCCGACGGTTAAAACCGTTACGCCTCTTGAATTTTAAGCCGGAGTGCTTAGTAATTAGAAGTTTGCTGCTGACGCGCAAATATCCTTTGAACATCAGACAGGAGAATAGACATGTCAGAAGAAAAAAAAGATTTTGTCGTAAAGGATCGCCGAATTTTTGCCGGCGACGACAAAGACAAAGAACAACCGAAAACCGATAAGGCGCCGGAGAAGGGTAAGACCAAAGAACAGCCTTCCAAAAAAGAACCTGATCAAGACAAAAATAGAGAACCGGCCGCCCAAAAGGCACGGACGGATAAAACCGCCGGGGCGGCTGCCCATGATGAGACGCCTGAATCCAAAACGCAGTTGCCCGAGATTAATTTTGTGACCTTTGTGCTGTCCTTAAACGCTTCCGCCCTGGTAAATCTGGGGCTGGTTGAGGACCCCGCTTCCACTACGAAGGTTAAAAATTTATCATTGGCAAAACAAACGATTGATATACTGGGCATGCTGCAGGAAAAAACCCGGGGAAACTTAAGCGCGGATGAGGAAAATCTCATAAAGCATGTTCTCTACGAGCTGCGGATGATTTACGTCAAGGAAAAAAAATAAGGTTTGTTCTGCAAATTAATTCCGCCTAAACGGCCAAGCGACTTGCGGAAAGGAGCTTCAATGAGATTGAACCCATATCAACCACGTCCCGCCGGATTTTTTATGCTTTTCGCATTTATAGGCGCCGCCTGGTGTCTGTTGACGGCTTCGCTCGTACCGGCAGCATTAGCGCCCCCGCAGGCAGAAGCCTTCTTAGTTCCGGCAAGTTTCAGCGATGTCGCTGAAATGGTTAGCCCGGCGGTCGTCAATATCCGAACGGTTAAAACCGTCAAAGGCGGCGGGAGGGTGTTCCGCCATTTCATGCCCGGACCGTTTAACAAGGAAGACCCGTTCCAGGATTTTTTCAACAAGTTTTTCGGCGATGAGCAGCAGCGGGATTACAAGGAACGCAGCCTGGGGTCCGGGTTTATTATTGACCAGGAGGGGTTTATCGTCACCAATAACCATGTGGTGGAGAACGCTGATAAAATCAAGGTGATATTGAAAAACGGCGATGAGTATGACGCCGAAATTGTGGGACGGGATGCCAACACCGACATTTCATTGATCAAGATCAAGGCAAAAAACAGCCTGCCGGTAGTAAAAATAGGTGATTCCGAGGCCATCCAAGTGGGGCAGTGGGTCGTTGCCATTGGGAGTCCCTTCGGCTTTGAACAGACTGTCACGGCGGGAATCGTCAGCGCAAAAGGACGCGTCATCGGTTCCGGTCCTTATGATGATTTTATTCAGACCGATGCGTCGATCAACCCGGGCAACAGCGGGGGACCGCTCATTAACATGTCCGCTGAAGTAGTGGGTATCAACACCGCCATCATTGCCAGCGGACAGGGAATCGGATTTGCCATACCCATCAACATGGCCAAGGGAATTATCGAGCAACTGAAGACCAGCGGTGAAGTAACCCGGGGCTGGCTGGGAGTGGCCATACAGCCCATCGGCAAAGAACTTGCGGATTACTATGGCTTAAAGGATGGCAAGGGGGTGCTGGTGACGGAAGTCTTTAGCGGCGACCCTGCCGAGAAAGCCGGAATCAAGCCCAGAGATATTATTCTTGAGGTCAACAACAAAAAGGTGGAAGAAAGCAGAGACCTTACCCGGATGATTGCCGATACCGCCGTGGGTGAAACCGTGACGGTTAAAGTTTTGCGGGACGGCAAGGAAAAGATTTTCCGGGTTGAAATTGCAAAAAGGGAAGAGGCCCGGCTGGCGTCCCGTCAACCGGAGCGAAAGGATGAAGAGGCCCTGGGTATCCGGGTAACGGATCTGACGGCAGAAGTCGCACGGCGTTTCAACCTGAAGGAATTAGAAGGTGTTATCGTTGTCGGTGTTGAAGCCGAAAGCAAAGGCGATGAAGCCGGTGTGCAGGTGGGAGATATTATTAAAGAGGTAAACCATCAGACCGTTCAAACAGTATCGGACTATACCCGTGTGATCGCCGCTGTTCGGGCCGGGGAATCCATCCAATTGTTTATCAGGCGCATGAGTACCGGATTTATCGTTATCAAGCTGGTAAAGTAATGAAATTACTTTCGCCGGCAAAGATCAACCTGTTTTTACACATTATCGGGAAACGACCGGACGGATATCATGACGTGGTGACGCTGATGTGTTGCGTGGGGCTGTATGATACAATTTTCCTTGATTTCAGTTCCAAAGAAATCTCCGTGGCATGCACCCACCCACTGGTTCCGCATGATCATGCCAATCTGGCTTGCCGGGCGGCAAAACTTTTTTTAGACCGTATCAACAGAAAAGAGGGCGTCGGGATAACCATTGAAAAACAGATTCCTGTCGGTGCTGGCCTGGGAGGCGGCAGCAGCAACGCTGCAACGGTAATGCTGGGATTGAACCGTTTTTATGGACACCCCCTTTCCCGGGAAACCCTGATCGAACTGGGAGGGGGCATAGGGGCCGATGTGCCCTTTTTTATTGGCCGGAAACCGGCCATTGCAACCGGCGTGGGTGACAAACTGGAACCCTACTGCGGACTTGAGCCGTATACGGCTATTGTGGTTTTCCCGGGTTTCAGCCTGTCGACTGCCGATATGTTCAAAAGTTTTAATTTGAGATTGACAAAGCCTGTAGAAAAAACTAAAATTCTTTTTTTTAAAAATAAGAGATTTGATATTCAGCGGCATCTATGCAATGATTTTGAAGAAATTGCTGCGACAAAACACCCTGAAATCGCTGCGATGAAAAATATTCTTTTAAAAAACGGCGCTATAGGCGCGCTGATGTCAGGAAGCGGATCCGCTGTATATGGTCTTTTCCGGGACAGGAACAGTGCCGGCAAGGCTTACCCCGCACTTTGCCGGCAGGGAAGCTGGCAGGTATTTGTCGCAGATGTCATTTTATAATTGGGGCGTCGTCAAGCGGTAAGACACAGGATTTTGGTTCCTGCATTCGGAGGTTCGAATCCTCCCGCCCCAGCCAT
>ENA-OSEO01005798-OSEO01005798.1-sediment-metagenome-genome-assembly--contig:-NODE-5798-length-11555-cov-25.579892_pt1 | contig 11555 bp, 8 predicted proteins | sample MGYA00237883_ERZ534232 | MGnify/ENA metagenome assembly ERZ534232
AAGTGTGTTTATTGCGAGATTATCAAGACAGAAAGCAAGAATAAGAAAAGCAGAATGATTTGGGAAAACGAGACAATGTTTGCGCTTTGCCCCTTTGCTTCCAGATTTCCCTGCGAGATCCTAATTCTTCCCAAGAATCATGCGGCTGCATTTGATGATTTGTCTGACACAGAGATTAGGGATCTTGCTCAGATGTTGTCGCACGTTTTTAAGCGTATAGAGGCTATTATTGCTGATCCTCCCTATAATTTGATGATTCATACAGCTCCTTTGAGAACACCCGGATTGCTTTATTATCATTGGCATATTGAGATTATTCCAAGGCTTACAATGCCGGCTGGTTTTGAGTGGGGAACCGGAATATACATTAATATTGTTTCTCCTGAGGATGCAGCAAATGATCTGCGCAAGGTAAAATGTTGATCAGCTTGATGTGGATTCTTTTATCATGATATTTACTGCAAGATTTTAGCTTAGAAAATAATTGAACAGCTAATGTTTTATGATATAATTCAAATCAAGATTCTCTATCGTTGTTTTCTCACAGGTATAAAGACTTAAGTAAAAGGGGAAGCAATCAGCTCTTTTGGCGGTTGATCTTCTTGTAATATGAAAAACATACATAATAGCACTATTTGAGATAGCGGGTGAAAGATGGAATTTCTAACCATTAAAGATGTGGCTGAAAAATCAGGATTACCAAAGCCAACTGTATACCGTATGTTTCATGAGATGAGCGATTTCATTCCGCATAAGCGCATAGGCAGGAAGATTCTTTTTCCCCACGAAGCCCTGGTAAAAATAGCGGAAATACGAAGACTGACAAAAGAAGAAGGGCTTACCTATAAAATGATAAGAGATGAAGCGCATATTGCTCCGCAGGTTGCCCAGAGAGACAAAAAAGAAGTTACAGAAAACGCAGTTGTCGCGCAGCTCTCACCACGTGTTTCAGAAACTTTGTCGCGAGGGATTGCAGCTGGATTTGAAGGATTAAGGGAGGACTTGCGCCTCCTTGCGGCCCAGATAGACCGGCAAAATGACCTTTTATCGCGATACCTTGGACAAGACCAGACTTTTGAAGATATTTCACCCTCCGAAGTCGAAGAAGAAGTAACACTATCTGCAAACACGGGAAGCAGCAAAGAAGAAAGTGATGATTGGGAAGAAGATGACGAAGATATAAGTTATGATGAACAAAGCAACGATGGCTTCAGGGCGAAATGGTCAAATTTCTGGGCTGGTAGAGGATGGAAATCCTAGCACTTCCTGTTGTGGAAGATCCCTTCATTAATTGGAATTAGCTTTATATAAAGCAGAAAGCCACCTAAGTGAAGTCCCAAGCAATCTAATCTTAAGTGGCCGTCTTATACCTATTTAATTCGACGGGAGGAACAGTTTTCCTTCTTTATATTCGAGTTATGCTTCTACGCCGAGGTCGGATAAGGTAAAAATAGACTCGTAGTTAAAATCCGAACCGCATTCTTTTATAATATTTTCTTTTGCCCCCTGCAATCTGTCCATAAGAACAATAACTTTAACTATGTCTGCCCCGAAATCTTTCGTCCGGTTTATGGCTTTAATGACAGACCCCCCCGTAGTAACAACATCTTCAACAATTACTACTTTCTGGTTTTCTTCAAGAGGGCCTTCAATCCATTTTTGAGTACCGTGTTCTTTCTTGTTTCTTCTTACAAAAAAGATTGCGGAAGGCCTGGCGCTGGCAACCGAGCATGCAATTGGAATAGCTCCTGTCTCAAGTCCTCCTATGGCATCATAGTGGATATTGCCTAGGGTATCCGCAATTACCTGTCCGATGAGAGCGTATCCTTCGGGGATGAGGGTTGCCAATTTTGCATCAACATAATAGGAGCTTTTGGCTCCCGAAGCGAGCATGAAATCCCCAAAACGGACGGCTCTCTCTTTAAGCAGTCTTTTTAGGGCGGTCTTGCGTTCTTCCTGTATGGTCAACCTGCTTGGTCCTCCTATTTAGTATGTGATATCCGCTATTGGTCGATGCTTATGTAACCGTGGAATTATTTCTTGTCCCTTTTAGTCTTTCTTCCTGCTTTTTTAGCGCCTTCGGACGGACCATCAACCGAAATACTAGCCATAATTTCATCAAAACGCCTGTTTAAATATTTTATTTGATTATAGATATGAGCAAAGTTCTGTTGCTTCAATCGCTGAAAAACTTTAACCAAAATAGTATCGAGTAGTCTTGCACTTTCCAAATCAGTTAGAGGTGCCTCTTCGGGAGATGGGGATGGTTCCAAAATCTCCGAAGAGGAACTGGCCAACCATGTGTCGACAAATACGGTGGTTGCCGCTTTATCCAGGCGATCATTAAAACTCCTAATTACTCTACATAAATTATTAAGATTCATGTCTTTTAACCATTTGAAAACGTCTACTGTTTTATCCGCTGCCGCCATTGATTTCGCAGTATCAGCCTTACCGGTTGCTGACTTCTCCTCCGGAGCCGGTGCTACTGTCTCGATTATTGTTGCAGCAGATCCGGCTAGAAGGCTATCCACAAAGAGTTTAGTTGCCCATCGATCCAGACAGTCATTGGCGCTTTTAATCCAGCAACATATATCGATAAAGGAAAAGCTTAGCTCTTCAGGTGCTGATTTTTGAGCAGGACGACCACCTTCTGGTCGAATTGTCGCTTCGCCGGACATGCCTGCAGTTGCCACCGCAGGACTTGGTCCTCCGGTAGGAGACGGAGGCATAAAACTAATTCCTATTCTTGACACCCATAAGTCAACAAGGCTTACCGTAACTGCCCGATCCAGAAGGCTGTTAGCAGAATGAATTATCATAACCAGCAGGTCGAGCAATTGAGTTATTTTATCAATAAGGGTTAAGCTAAATCCGCGCACTTTTTCAACATAAGTTTTAGGTAGCCATATTTTAACCATTACCAGAACAATGAAAGCGTCAACAAGTGAATTGAAAATTTTTGCCGATCGTGAGACAAGAAAGACAAATCCTTTTGAAAAATTGGTAATCCAGAATTTTACCGATGTCCAGGCAGGCGAGTGAATATTGAATAGATTGAACCTGTATCCAAGAACAAAAACTGACGAACCGCCCAGTATAACAGTAGCTGTTCCCATAAGATTTTTGACTACGTCTGCATTGGAAAAGATAGCGAATGTTTTAGGGTCATATAGAAGCGGGATGGTAGATTTAAGAGTCCCCGCTGTTGCGTGCATGTTATACAGTATGTGATAGGGATGGCTCGCCGGATCGTATCCGAAGAGGGCCAAAGCAGGTCCAATGATTTGCTCTATTAAGAAATTGGGTCGAAGTCCCACGATTAATATGATTAGGGCAAGTGGGATTAATGCCAGCTTCATTGCTGTCGGTTCGGGAGCGACGTCTTTATATACGTTTGGCCGTTTGCCCAGGAATACCTGGATAAACATTTTTGATGTATAACAGAATGTTCCGAATGCAGTTACCATAAACAGTATTTCAGCATACTTGAGAACAGCATTCTTCTCTGCTGCTTCAAGGATGGCATGATGTAGGATTGTCTTACTGGCAAAGCCGCCAAAACCCGGTATGCCGGCGATGCTAAAGACCGCAATTAGACAAACCATAGCGGTAAGAGGCATATTTCTCCATAATCCTCCCAGCTTATTCATATCTAATTCACGGGTACGGAGATAAACGGCACCGATTGACAGGAATAATGCTGACTTAAAAACGGCGTGGTTGATGACATGATAGAGAGTGCCGGCCATTCCCATTGCGCCATGAGTACCAAGATAAGCGGCACAGCCAATACCCAGGATAATATATCCGATCTGGGAAACGGTAGAGTAAGCAAGCAACCTCTTGCAGTTAGCTGATAGCAGCGCGTTAACCATACCACAAAACATAGTAACAATACCCGCCCAAATAAGAATGTAGCCTATATTCGTTAAAGTTGAAGGCCCATGGCCTTGCGCGCCAATTGGGGCAAAAAGAGTATTGGTAGTTCTTATAATCCCGTATACCCCCACCTTTACCATCAACCCGGAAAGCAGTGCTGACGCGGGAGTAGGAGCGATAGGATGAGCTTCCGGGAGCCAGATGTGAAGAAAGAAGATACCGGCTTTGCTTCCAAAACCGACTATCATCAAGAAAGCAACAATATATTTCAGATGAGGCATGCTCTTTTCAATAAGGGCTGCCATGGGAACCATGTTGGCGGTACCGGTAAAGAAGTAAAGTAAGATAATTCCCACAAGTAGAGCCAATCCTCCTACAATACACATGTAAATATATAACTTCCCTGCCTCCATGGCTTTTGTATCTTCCTCATGAATAACCAACACATAAGAGAAGATAGCCATAAGCTCAAAGAAGATAAACAAAGAGAAGAAATCTTTTACCAGAAGTACTCCCAGATTAGCCGATAAGGTAAGAAGGACAAAGGAGAAGTATCTGGTCTGGGCATGTTCATGAGCCATATAGCTGGTGGCATAGATACAGGATAAGGTATAGATAAATGAGGTAACCAGAGCAATAAGAAGCCCTACGGTATCTACTCTGAAGTTTAATCCTACTCCGAAAAGATTGGGAAGAGAATACTCTATCCCCCTATAGAGATGACCCCCGACAGTAATACCTGATACTACCGGCTTATAGATATATACCAAAAGAGCAAAAGCAGCGGCATTGGCAGTAATGGCAACCGCATTTCTTGCTTTGGGTCTCTTATGAAGAAGAGCAACAATTAATGCCCCGATTATGGGGATTAGCACTATTATCAAAGGAACTAGTGCCATGCTGCCCATTTTAATAGTAAGTGGGAGAACCTCACTCGTGTGCATCATAATCCCCCTCAAGACCATGATGCGCTTAGAGCAATCAAAATGCTCTATGCACACATGCTAACCTATACAACCTCACATTCCGGTAACCCAATAAACTTCTATTATAATCATAGGTTAACTACTGCTTGTACTGCAACTATTCCTGGGTTAATTGTACCATAATTTACCTAAACGGTATTATTAGTATATTTAGCGGTACTGGTTGTGGTGGGCTACAAGTCAATAATAAGTAATAAAAAGAACAGGAATTCATGTTCCTGCTCTTTAAGTTCAAATCTATATTCAAAAAATAGAAAACGCTTTCTTCGATCTTTAGATGGTCGGCCAAATTGGCCTGTATTCGAACTACCTCCACATTTTAAAGCAGCTTGAGAAATATATCAACAAGCTGGGGCTTTAGAATCTTAGAGATTGTTTGACTCTCGGTTGCTTACTCACTCATCTGTACAAAGCAATTGGAGTTATTATTATTACAGGATAACCAACTTGCAAATCTTCGATTTTTGGTGCTTTTCCAAGCATTGGTGGCATATCTTTGAAATTCTTCAACAGATCTCTGAGATCTTTCCTGGAAAACTGTAAACCCGGAAGGCAGGTAAATATACTCAAAAATATGACTTCAGAAGTTTCAGGGTTTTGACTGTTACCACAAGCGAGAAAAGACTTGAGAATCTTCAAAGCATTACCTACAAAGCTAGTGGCAGAAATATGTTTTTATTTGCGTTAGGTAAGAAAATTACTGAGGACTTATTGACTAGCAGAATGTGGTTATCATCCTTGTATCAGTCTCAATATCTAATTAATTTAAATGTACATAATTAAGAGTAGTTTGTGTGCTAGATACCACTTGACAAAGGGATTCAAATAATGGTAAAAATATAAGAGAGATAGGAATTTGACAAATGGAGGAAATGTGATAATATTATAAGTTTATCGCATTTTTAGGATTATGGATTTACAAGGCCTATTGCAGGGGGACTTGCGTGATAAGAACTATCAATAAAGTACACTGATTGTGTGGCGGTTATCTATGGCCGTCACTTTTTTTTTCTAAATCAGGGTATTAATTGAATTCCTAGAATAGCTTTTTTGTTGTAATCATTCTTGCTTTTTGCAATTTAGTTCGAATCGGAAGGAGGTTGTCAGCATGATCATCTTTTTTCTCGTCCTTGGTTTGCTTTTGAATCTTCTGTTGCTATGGGAATTTGTTCGTACATATGTATATAAGAAAGGTGCAGCTTATGTTGGAAGTGTTTACATTAATGACGACGAAATGGCAAAACAGGAACTAATTGATGAACTTGACAGGGCTCAGCGGACTGTACGCATGGTTGGAGGAGAAGGACAGTTTTCTGTTTACAATGATGAAAGCGTAAAAGAGGCTTTTAGGCGTTTCCATGAAAAACCGGACTCTAAAACAATGGCCATCTTCTGGAACCAGCTCAGCAGAGATGGAGAAGGAAGAAATGGGCTAGAGGATCTCGCGAGAGAAAAAGTACTTGAATTGTTTGAAATTGACAAAAGGCCTGCAGTTCACTTCAGAGTTGTTGATGGAAATACTGCCAATCCTTGCGTGTACATCGAAGAAGATCATGAGATCGGACAACAACACCGCAGAGTACAAGTGGTCAGAGGCGCAACATTGGCCGGGCAAGGACTTGAAGAAGCTTTTGATAAACTAAAGGAAAAGGCAGCACTCTTTCAGACATAATTTACCACCCTAAGTAATTGGGAGATCATGAAATCTATCAAGTTCATTGTAACCTTGAAGCTCTTAGACTTAGCAACTATTGACAGCATCTTCAACCTTTTGTTGGTGGAGCTGGCTGTTGTTGCCATGTATATTTCTTATGCATTGGTAATGAAGCAACTATTTCGAAAGCTGTTTTCGGAAACCCAAGTTATTTGGGGGATTTCTGCTTATTGGTTGACTTTAGTTGTCTCAGTCTCGGCATATGTATCCTTCGTGTTTTCACTAACCTCGATATTTCTTTTTGCATGGGTTAGGGACTGGGCCGCAATCCTCAACACATTGGCAATTGCCCTCCTATATGTTTCAAGTGCTTGTTTTGCAATCACGATCGTGAAAACATGGAGACTTCCAAGAGAACAGATTTTGTTGCAACGAGCAACGAGCCGATTGTTTGACCAACCAAAGTAAAGGTGCTGCTATTAGGGTTTTTTGTAATCCTTGGTGGATAATAGTACGCACCTTTTTTATTGTGAAGATTGTGCGTACAACATGAAACTAGAGATAGGAGGAAGAGAACCTGACGGATTTCTTGAAACTTGACCTCAAACTTGGCTACACACACGGCGATGATGAAGAGCTCTATGGACTCTATCTTGCACCGGAAGATAGGTCGACCCATGTTTACGTTTTAGGTTCCTCTGGCGTTGGTAAATCCAAGGCATTAACAAACTAGATTCTCAATTGCACTAAAGCAGAGTCAATCAAGTATATCTCAAACCAAGTCGCCCATGCTTCGGCAAATAAGATGCTTGATATTCATTCTCATATCACCTCAAAGATGCGCTGAGCAAGCCAGGCGGCGGCTCAAGGAGCGCACTTTGACCAAATTCTTACAAGTAGGGCTACAACTTTCTTGTAAGTAGACTAGACGGCTGTTGGAAAAGGAATGTAATGCGCATTCAACTAGGAATAAATCCCAAATGGTTTCAAGATAATTTAGTGGCTAGAGTTTTATCATCAGATGCAGAACCTATCACCGTGTTTTTGGCTAGCTTGGTGGTTGAGCAGTTTGAGAGTCTATTTGAGGAAATGGTCAAATTTGGGGAGATTCTCCGTTTTAAAGTAGAGTGGCCTCATCATGGCTTCGGCCAAGTTAGAACACCCATCTCTTTGAAGCAAGCAACTGAAAAAGAATTATGCGATTTAGGTTATTTTTCAGCTACTCTTGTAACTACGCCTGAAAATGCTTTTGAGATTTGCTTAGGACCACCTATCGGTTTACGCTGGCTGGAAACACCTATCATAAAACAGCAGACCTTAAAGACAATCCACAAGCAGATAATCCAAATGAGAATTGGACTTCAGGCAACTAATCTTACTTCTGCTAGTAATGCCCTTATTCCTTCATGCAAGTGTCCGACTGACCTCTTAGTGCCGTACATAGATGGAGTCTGGGATATAGCACTTAGGTTTGTCTGCAAAATATGTGGCAAAACCTATTTTTGTGAGTGTTTTCGAGAAGCGCTCGGTAAGCATTATCAAACCGCTCTTGAAAAAAGGAGTTACTATGCAGAGCATGGCTGGCCTCATAAATTTATCAGAGCTTACGAGCAATCAAGGTTTCGAAAGGGAATATGCCACCTCTGTCGCGATATAGCCTCTGATTTATTCTACTGTCATCCAATGTACGGCAGTAAAGTAATGGTACACTACGGTCCATACATAATGCGAACGGCAATTGAAAAAGGCATAAGCCAGCGTGAGGCAGAAAATGAGATCCGTGATCTACTAGGCATTCCCCGAATTGGCGAAGGCTGGATTTCTGAGGTTGAGCTATTAAATATCGTACGAGACATTTTCTCTAATGAGAAAGTAATCCATCAAGCCAGTCCAGATTGGCTTGGTCCACAGCGGCTAGATATATACATCCCATTGCTTAAGATAGCAATAGAATATCAGGGTCGGCAGCATTATGAACCCGTCGAGTTCTTTGGTGGGAAAGAGGGATTTCGAAAGACCCAGGAACGCGATAGACAAAAAGCCCAGGCTTGTGCCAAAAATGACATTACGCTAATCTATTTTAGATATGACCAGGCTATTACGCGAGAAATCGTTAAGCAACGCTTGAATGATATTTTGTCACAATGATTTATCGGTACTAGGTGACTACTGTAAGAAAAAGAACGTTTGGGTTGTGAATTGAAGCGCATATTGCAAAGGCAACTGTGCAAAATTTGCATTCCCGTTTGCTTGACTAGGAGCGACCATAACGCACCAAAGTAACTATCACAAAAGCCTGGAAATGGGTTCGGCCAGCAGTGAAGAAGGTTATCTGATTAGTCTGCATCTGCCGGAGGACAATCAGGCTTCGCATATCTATGTCGTAGGCTCAACCCGTTTCGGAAAACTCAAAGCATTGGCCAGCTTAGTGATTGAATAAGCAAGAAACATTTTAAAATCTATATTCTAAATTGCCGTGGAGGGGTAAAGGGGAGGAAACGGCAATTTATCTATTTTTTAGGGCGTCGTCGGGCGTAAGACCGACTGCCGGCTTCGCGCCGCAGCCCGAAGGGCGAAGGGTAGGTGTCCGACAGAACAGCCGAGAAGCAGGCAGTCGGGGTTCTCGACTAACAGAGAGAGCCCCGACGACGCCTCTTTTCCTCCCCTTTGGGTGTTGTTATGGATTGCAATAGGCATTGCAACAGTTTATATCTGCTCAACTTTTATTAGTTACGTATAAAAAACTATTGACAGATGTTTTAAATTGACCGAAAATAGTAATACAGAGTAATAATATATAGGAGGTGATCATGTTGGGAAGAAACACCAGAGTTTTAACTTTTTCTCTTCCTCCCGTGTTGGCTGATGAAGTGGAGAAATTAGCTAAGAATCAAAAAAGATCAAAAAGTGATCTTCTTAGGGAAATGATCAGAGTATATGAAGAACATTTGGCAGAGAAAGAATGGCAAGATCTATTTTGTTTTGGACAAGAAACAGCCAAAAGACTTGGGATTAAATCTGAAGAAGAACTTTTTGAATTTCTAAACAAGAAGGGCTAAGATGCTGAGAGTTGTCTTTGATACCAATGTTTATATTTCAGCCCTTCTTGTTGATGGCACCTCGCGAGAGACTCTCAATTTAGCCAGACAACAAGAGATTATCCTTGTTGCTTCCCCTTCTATCCTTTCTGAAACGGCCAAGAAACTAAGAGAAAAGTTCAAATGGCCGGAGCATAATATCAAAAAATTCTTGAGGCAAACTTCCCATCTAGCCGAACTCACCAATCCCAAAGAAAGTCTAAAAGTTATCAAAGCAGATGAAACCGATAATCGAATTTTGGAATGCGCTGTTTCAGGTAAAGCCAATCTGATTCTTTCCGGTGATAAACACCTCCTTAAACTTAAGGAATATCAAAATATTCCCATTATGAAGCCCTCTTATTTAAAGTACTTGATGGAGAAAGAAAAATGAACTGCCTAGCTTATCTTCGAGTCTCAACTAGAGAACAAGCAGAAGAAGGTTATTCTATCCCTGCCCAAAAGGAAGCCTGTAACAAATATGTCAAGGAAAAGAACTGGAATTTGATTGATGAATTTATTGACCAAGGCGAATCAGCCAAATCAGCTAACAGGCCAAAGCTTCAGGAGATGCTTGTAAGAATCAAAGAAGATAAATCTATAGGTGTTGTTATCGTCCACAAGATTGATCGACTGGCAAGAAACATGGAAGACCACGTCGTGATTAGAGCGGTTTTAAGAAAAAATGATGTCCAATTGGTCTCGGTGACTGAGAACATCGAAGATTCGGCTTCCGGGAGGCTTGTAGAGGGTATTTTAGCAGCTATGGCTGAGTTCTATAGTTCTAATCTGGCTTCTTAGGTTAAGAAAGGGATGCTGCAAAAATTAAAGCAAGGTGGCTGGCCTCATGGTACTCCTTTAGGATACAAGAATGTTAAACAAAACATTAATGGCCGAGAAGTTGCTGTTGTTGTCCCAGATGAAGAGAGAGCTTCTTTGATTAAGCAGGCCTTTAAACTCTATGCAACCAGCAACTATTCTTTAAGAGAATTAAGTGAAGTTTTAACCGACAAAGGATTGAAGACTAGAGGCAACAAAAACTCTCCCCCTGCCCCTATTTCCAAAGCTACTCTGGCGGAAATTATGCAAAACAAATTCTATATTGGAATTGTTAAATGGAAAGGGATGGAATTTAAAGGAAACCACAAGCCTTTGATCTCTAAAGAACTCTTTGATCAGGTCCAGGGGGTCCGAAGATCTCACAATTATGCTGGTGAGAGAAAAAGGAAACATCCTCATTATCTAAGAGGGACTATCTTTTGTGGGGAATGTGGTTCGAAAATGTCCAGCCAGATTGCCAAGAGAAAATATCTCTACTTCTACTGCCTTGGCCAAAAAAGAGACAATAGCTGCAAAAATCCCTATATTTTAGCAAGTGAACTTGAAAAAGGTATTGAAAAGCTTTATCAAAATATCCAACTGCCTAAGGAATTAGCTGAGATTACAATTGAAGGAATCAAGAAAGAAATTGCAGAAAGAGAATCGTCAGCAATAAAAGAACAAGCGAGGTTCAAAAGAAATCTGACAAAACTAAACAATCAAAGATACAAACTGATGGATGCTTATTACCATGAGGCCATTCCAGTTGAAGTCTTAAAGAAAGAGCAACAAAGAATCACTGATGAAATAGCTCAAACTGAAGAAAAGCTCAAAATTACTCAGGAGAATCTTGAAGAATTTGAGAAAATTCTAAACCTTGCTATTAAACTAGCTTCTAACTGCTACCTTGCTTACAAGAAGGCTAATCCTAAAACAAAAAGACTCTTCAACCAAGCCTTCTTTAAGAAAATCTACATCAAAGAAAAAAGGATCGAAAAAGCCGACTATACTGATTTCTTCGACCCCATCTTCAATGAAAGTTCGAATAAAGACAATCTGGTCGGGGCGACTGGATTTGAACCAGCGACCTACGGACCCCCAGCCCGTTGCGCTACCAAACTGCGCCACGCCCCGATA
>ENA-OSEO01005799-OSEO01005799.1-sediment-metagenome-genome-assembly--contig:-NODE-5799-length-11552-cov-5.656383_pt1 | contig 11552 bp, 15 predicted proteins | sample MGYA00237883_ERZ534232 | MGnify/ENA metagenome assembly ERZ534232
ACCTCATGTCGCTGAAAGGACCTGAACACGTCCTGCAACCGGTTGAGCATGGGATCGATCCTTCAGGCGGGGGTTGTGGGCCAAGGCAAGATCCACGAAGCTGTTGAAGACCTCCATTCGTTCCATCATGGACAGGGACCGGAACCAGCGGACCTTCGCCTCGATCGTCTCGTGCTGTCGATCATGTTGGACTGTTGGCGTCATAGGCGGCAAGTTCCTTGAGATCAAGACGAGCGGCAGGAGCCCAGATCAATGCGAAAGCGATTCGGCGAATTCCTCTCGGACCTTGTCGTGAGGAATCCCCTGGCCTCCATCAAGCTCTCGAAGGCCCTTGCGGACGCCCGCGACGAAGTTGATTCGTCTTGGATGTCCTCCCAGGAGGCATCCTCCGGAAGCTGTTCGATGACCTTCAGTGCAATCTCCTTGGTCGTCATGGCTTCATTGTACAGAGTCAACGGGGTTCTTTCAACAATTTCGGAGAAAGGATTGTGACTATCGTGTCAGCCGTTGGACTGCACGAAGGATATGCCCCGCGCTTACTTTCTTCTGGGCACTGGTGATTTCCACCCAATCGCTCTGACGAGATTTCACATACAGGGTGGAGACCCCGGCCCCGATCGCGCCGGGTGCGTTCGCGACGATCATGTCGAGGTTCTTCTCGCGGAGTTTCCTCTCCGCGTTGGCCCGCAGGTCGCGGTCTTCCAGAGCGAAGCCGACGAGGATTTGTGGCCCGTGACCCGTGACTCGTGACTCGGTTTTGTGTCTCCCGGCCCATTTCAGGATGTCTTGCGTGGGTTTGAGTTCGAGAGTGAGCTTCCTGACCTGCTTCTTCAACTTGGTCTTGGAGGGCTTGGCGGGCGTGTAGTCGGAAACCGCGGCGGCCATAATCAGGCAGTCACACGCTGGGAAGTGCTCCTTCACAGCCTGGAACATCTCCGCGGCACTCTCAACGGCAACGATCTTGGCGCCTGCCGGAGGTTTCAGGGCGGTCGGGGCCGTGATCAGCGTCACGTCGTGGCCGGCCTTCAAGGCCGCATGGGCCAGGGCGTAGCCCATCCGGCCGCTGCTGGCGTTGGAGATGAATCGTACCGGATCGATGTATTCGCGGGTGCCCCCCGCCGTAACCAGAATCCGCATGCGCCCCTCTCGTTCGTAGTGACGCCGTAAGGCGTTATCCGTGTCGAAGGCGTCCCGTCCTCGAATCGCGGGCAGGATGCCCGCGACACAATATGCCCTCACGGGCACACTACAAGCTGTGGGCCAGTTCCTCGATGGCCGTGAAGATCTCTTGCGGCTCGGCCATGCGGCCGAGGCCCTCCGTGCCGCAGGCCAGGCGCCCCGACGCCGGGCCGACCAGATGGACGCCCATGTTGCGAAGCGTTTCGACATTACGTTGCACCGCCGGGCTCTCCCACATGCGGGTGTTCATCGCCGGAGCATAGAGCGTCGGCGTCGCCCAGCAGACGCACAAGGTCGTGCTGAGCAGGTCGTCGCAGATGCCGTGGGAAGCCTTGCCGATGATGTCGGCGCTGGCGGGAGCGACGACCACAATCCGCGCCCAGTCGGCCAGCGAGATATGGACGCTGCTATGGCCCTGCGGATCGCTCCAGAGGCTCGTGTAGACCGGGGCCGCGGTGACCGCCTCGAAGCTCTTGGGCATGACGAGCTGGCAGGCGCTTTCCGTCATGACGGTCCGGACCTGGGCGCCGGCGGACGTCAACTTGCTGGCCAGATCCACCGCCTTGTAGGCGGCGATCCCGCCTGTCACCCCCAGCAGGATATGCAGGTCCTTCAGCATCGGTATCCCGACCGGTGGACTCAGAGAGTGCGTTTCTCGAATAGGCGGTCCAACTCGTCGGCGCGGCTCTCAGCCTCCAGCTTGGGCTTCCGCTCGTAAGGCGTCTCGTCGATCGTGATCTTGTCCTGGAGGATCTCCTGGACCACGATCTCCATCATCGTCCGGTTCTCGGTGTTGTCGATGAGGGGCCGAGAGCCTTGCAGCAGCTCGAGCATCCGCTTCTGGATCAGCGCGGCCAGCTTGAACCGCCCGCCAACCTTCTTGACGATTTCGTCACTCTTGAGTTCTTCCAGCATATCAATCTCCAACTATCGGTCAATCTATGCTATCGATTGCCGGTGCGTTTCGGACGATCTGGATCACCTCCTTTATCGCTTGTTCCAGATCGTCGTTGATGACCATATTATCGTAGTATTGCCGGCCGGCGGCAATCTCGCTGCCGGCGACGCCGAGCCGTCGGGCGACGACCTCGCCGCTCTCGCGTCCGCGGCCGCTGATCCGGTCCACCAGCGTCTTCGTGCTTGGCGGCAGGATGAAGATCATCACCGCCTGCGGATAGACGGCCTTGACCTGTTTGCCGCCCTGGATGTCAATCTCCAGGATCACCGTCTTGCCGGCGTTGAGGGCCTCGTCGGTCTTGTCCCGCGGCGTGCCGTACAGGTTGCCGAACACCTCGGCATATTCGAGGAGTTGGCCTTCTTCGATCCGCTGGCGGAACTCCTCGCGGGAAATGAACCAGTATTCCCGCCCATCCTGCTCCCCCGGTCCCTTCGGTCGGGTCGTGACCGAGACGCTCAGGTGCGCGTCCAGCAGGGCCACGACGCGTTTGCAGATCGTGCTCTTGCCGACGCCGGAGGGACCGCTGATGATGATCAGCTTGCCGCGCATCTTGTTCTGATTGCCTGCCTGGGCCATCCTGTCTTAAACCAAAGGGGTCACGGGTTTCGAATCGGTGCCGTCGCCAACAGCTACTGTACGCCATCCGAGGCGGCCGGTTCCCCCACCGGCCTTCGCTACTCGATGTTCTGGATCTGTTCCTTGAGTCGCTCGATCAGGCACTTGATGTCCACGACCGACCGGGCGATGCTCGCATCGGCGGCCTTGCTGGCCATGGTATTGGCCTCGCGGAGCATCTCCTGGCTGAGGAAATCCAGCCGGCGGCCCGCCTGGCCGTCCGTCTGGCAGATCTGGCGGAACTGCTGGAGATGGGCGTCCAGCCGGGCGATCTCCTCGGAGATGTCCGACCGGTCGGCCAGGATCGCCACTTCCCGCGCCAGGGTCTGCTCGTCGAGCTTGAGTTTTGCTTCGGCCAACAACTCCTCCACGCGCCGCCGGAGCCGCTTGGCATATTCGATGACCACCGATCCGCTGCGCTGGCGGATCACGTCCAGCTCCGCCATCATGGCGTCGCAATGCTTTCTCAGATCCGCTTCGAGGAAGCCGCCTTCCGCCTCCCGCATCCGCTGGAGCTTGTCCAGCGCCTCGCCGGTCAGCGTCAGCACCAACCGCCGGATCCTGGCGCTCTGCTCCTCGTCCGGCTGCGTGGGCTGCACGATCCCCGGCAGTTCGAGCAGGCTCGCCAGATCAATCGCCCCCGCCACGCCGACGGAGGAGCTGACCGCGTTGAGCCGGGAGACGATCGACCGCAGTGCGACCTCGTCGATCGCGAACAGGTCGGTGGCGGAGGCCCCCTTGATCCGCAGTACGCAGTTGATCGTTCCGCGGGAGAGCCGCTTTCGCAGCTCCTTATCGATCTCGTCTTCCAGGAAGGTGACGCCTTCGGGCAACTTGACAATGGTCTTCAAGTAGCGGTTGTTGACGGCCTTGATCTCGATGGCATAAGACACACCTTCGAGTTCGCCGGCCGCTTCACCGTATCCGGTCATGCTGTTGAGCATCGCCATTCACTCTCAAAGACGAGACGCCGCCCGCGATCCAGACACCCGTCGTGCCTCTGTCCGAGCGGACTTGCCGGTAGGACTCACGATCTGCGGCTTACTGGCCGCCCGTCGGGCCGGCCTCGGCACCCGCGGCATCCGGCTGGGCCGGTTGTGCGGCCGGGGCCTGGTCCGTCGGAGCCGGCTGCCCGGTGGTCGAAGGAGCCGAGGTCGAAGGGACCGGCTGCTGGCCGGACGCCGGGGTCGACTGGCTCGGCGGGGCCACCGGCGGTTCCGTGCCGAATTCCACGCTCGGCCGGTAGTAGCGGGCCATCAAGATCGCCAGTCCCAGGAACACCGTGACCAGGCCGATCGTCACCCACGTGAGGAAGTCGCCGGTCTTGGAGCCCAGCAGACCGCTGGCCATGCCGCCGCCGAATGCACCGCTGAGACCGCCACCGCGGCCCTTCTGAACCAGGATCACCAGGATCAGAACGACCGAGACGATCACGAACAGCACGGCCACGAACTTCATGAGAATACCAACCGCCAGTACTGGTAACGCAGTCATACAAACGCCTCAAAAACAAACCACAGTAGGGTGCGTACGACGCACCGCTCGAACGATACCGGATTCAGGACGAGGATGCGCGGCACGCGCCCCGCGACATCCGAACGGGGCCACCGGTCTCCCCTGCGGGAGATCCCGCGACCGTCCAGGCCCTCACGCGGCCGCCTGGATGATCCGGACGAACTCGTCGGCCTTGAGACTGGCGCCGCCCACCAGGAGACCATCCACATCTTTCTGCGCCATCAGTTCCTTGGCGTTGTCGGCCTTGGCGGAGCCGCCGTAGAGAACGCGGATCTCCTGGGCGAGCTTTCCGTCGAACTTGTCGGCCAGCCAGCGACGGATGAACTCGTGCACTTCCTGCGCCTGCTGCGGCGTGGCGGTCCGGCCGGTCCCGATGGCCCAGACCGGCTCATAGGCAATCGTCACGGCCGACATCTTGTCGACGCTCAGACCGGCCAGTCCCGTCTGGAGGTGCCGGGCGACCACCGCCTCCGTCTGCCCGGCATCCCGCTCTTCGAGCAGCTCGCCGACGCATAGGATGGGCAGCAGGCCGCCGCTGATCGCAGCCGTCACTTTCTGGCCCACGAGCTCGTCCGTCTCACCGATCACGTGCCGTCGCTCGGAGTGCCCGCACAGGACGTACGTGCAGCCGACGTCCTTGAGCATCGCCGGGCTGATCTCGCCGGTGAAGGCGCCCTTCGGCTCGATGTAGACGTCCTGGGCGCCGACCGCGACGCCCGTAGCGCTGACGGCCTTCACGACTGACGGCAAGTAGACGAACGGCGGAATCAGGGCCACGCTAACCTTGTCGCCGGCCAGGCCTGACGCCCCCTGGGCCACTCCCCGCGCCAATTCCACGCTGGAACGGGCATCCGTGTTCATCTTCCAGTTGCCGGCTACAAACGGTTTTCTCATGGTCTTCTCCATATGATCCTGTTCTCCTGACCCAGCCGCGATTACAGAACTTCCTTGGCCCGCGGGAAGCTGCCGAGGATGGAAAGCTGCAGACAGTGCTGACGGGCTTCCTCCAGCCCGATCTGCACCCGCTCTTCCGTTCGGTGCCCGAGGAAGTCGACGAGGAAGAAGTACTCCCACTCCCGTTTCTTGCTGGGCCGGGACTCGATGTTCGTCAGGTTGATGTTGTACTTCTTGAAGGTTTCCAGCACGTCCGCCAGGGCGCCGGCCTTGTGGGCGGTGCTGAACATGATGGAGGTCTTGTCCTCGCCGGTCGGGCGGGCGTCCTCGCGGCTGACGACCAGGAACCGCGTCACGTTGTTGGCGATGTCTTCGATGTTCTCGCACACGACGTTCAGGCCGTACAACTCGGCAGCCACTTTCGACCCGATGGCCGCCGCGTAGGATTCCTCCGCGGCCATTTGTGCCGCCTTGGCCGACGAGGCCACCGCAATCGTATTGGCGTCCTTGAACGTCGAAGCCAGCCAGTTGCGGCACTGGGCGAACACCTCCGGCTTCGAATAGATCTTCTCGACCTCCTCGATCGTGCAGTTGGCCAGCAGGTTGTGATGGATCGTCATCACGACTTCGGCGCAGATCTTCACGTCCGTGTCGATCAGCGCATCAAGTGTCTCGATCACGCCACCCCCGGTGGAGTTCTCCACCGGCACAATCCCCAAGTCGCAGTGGCTCTTGCTGATCTCGTCGAAGATGCCGCGGATGTCCGCCAGCGGCTCGTACTCGACGCTCCGCCCGAACTTGAGCAACGCCGCCGTATGGCTGAAGCTGCCCCCCGGGCCCAGATAGGCGATCCGCGGACGCTTCTCCAGCACGAACGACCCGCTCATCATCTCCCGCCAGATCGCCACCAGCGTCCGGTCCGGCAGCGGCCCTTTGTTGATCTTCACCACCTTGTCCAGGACCTGTTTCTCACGATCCGGCGCGTAGATCGGCCGGTCGGCCTGAGCCTTGAGCTGGCCGATCTCCACCACGACGCGCGCCCGCTCGTTGAGCAACTCGACGAGCTGACCATCGATCTCATCTATGCGTTTTCTCAAATCGTTCAACGACATACCATGACCCGAGGGCCGGTCCCCCGGCCCGACCGAACGGCTCCGACAGCCCGCTGTGGTTTCGTGAAAACTCTTTTTCTTAACATAGTTGGCCGCGGGAGTCAATGAATTTTGCCCCCCTGATGGCGGATTTCAGCGCAGTTGCCTCCGCCGGCCCGACGGGACCGGTCCGGCGGAAGAGCAAGTTCTACTGCACCCTCTCTCCGGACAGTCCACCCGTGAGCGGGCAGACAGGAAGACCCTTTGCCCTCCGCAGGACGGGGCTTGCCCCACTGATCTTCGATCCCCACCGCCGACTATGGCCACGCCGATCTTATCGGAGCCGATAGCAAGCACCGTACCAATCGAGACCCGGGTTTCACCTTCAGTTGGTCCACCGGCAGGAACGCCGGTCCTCAAGAGACTCCTGGTTCGTACCCTCCCATGTCAGGGGTCATCTTGTTGTGACAGAGCCCCCAATAAGCCCCTGCCAGACACCTTTGCCGACGTCGCGTCCCGCAAATTTTCTCCAAATCGGAACAGAAAGCTTGCGATGAGCACCCTCTAAAGCTACAATTACCCGTCACTTGCGCAAAAAAAGGAGAAGTGTACTCTCGCCTGACGCGGACGTTCTTGGGTTTATGAGCTTCATCCCCGGCAGCGGCAGCAATGATGAGCCTTCAAGGAGTGTCCGGCCAGGCGGCGGCGGGCGCAACGAACGAGTCTTCGATGAGGGATTGGTCATGAGAGGAAACACCAAGCCAATCGGCAAACGGGAGATACAAGAGAAAATGGAGGCCTTCGGGGCGACCTGCCGCCAGGCGGGCCTGAAGGTCACGCCGCAGCGAATGGCGGTGTACCGGGCCCTGACCGAGACGACCGAGCACCCGTCTGCCGACGCCGTGTTTCGAAAGGTGCGGAAGATCTTCCCCAGCATCTCGCTGGATACGGTCAATCGGACCCTGCTGACCCTGAGCGATCTGGGCATTGCCTTTGCCGTCGAGGGCTCCGGCGACGCCAAGCGATTCGATGCCAACCTGAAACCTCACCAGCATTTCAAATGCCTTAAGTGCCGCAGAATCATAGACTTCCATCACGAGCCCTTCGATCGCATCGAGCCGCCGGAGAACCTGGCCACCCGGTTCTCCGTACTCAGGACGACCGTGTACCTGGAAGGCCTGTGCGACGTCTGCAAGGGCAAGTGTTGAGCCCGAGTCAACCCGGACACGTCGAGACTCTTTTGTTGATGGAGGTCGTCAGTGAATTTGAAGGGCACACAGACGGAACGCAATCTTCTGACCGCATTCGCGGGCGAGTCCCAGGCGAGGAATCGGTACACCTACGCCGCGGATCGGGCCCGCGAGGAAGGCTACGAGCAGATCGCCGCGATCTTCGAGGAGACCGCTGGCCAGGAGAAGGAACACGCTCGACGTCTGTTCAAGTTCCTCCAGGGCGGCGAGACCCAGATCCAGGCGGCCTTCCCGGCCGGCGTGGTCGCCGGCACGCTCGACAATCTGCTGGCCGCGGCGGCCGGCGAGCGTTACGAGACCACGAAAATGTATCCCGATTTCGCGCAAGTGGCGGAGAAGGAAGGATTTGCGGAAATCGCGGCCGTGTTCCAGAAGATCGGCGTGGCCGAGAAGCGCCACGAGGACCGCTATGTGGCGCTGGCGAAGAACGTCTCCGACGGCCTGGTCTTCAAGCGTTCGGTCCCGGTTCGCTGGGTCTGCCGCAACTGCGGCATGGTTCACGAAGGCGTCGAGGCCCCCAGGGTCTGCCCGGTGTGCCTGAAGAGCCGCGCTTGCTTCGAGATCGAGACGGCCAATTACTGACGCACATGGGTCGGACACACCGCGCGGGTCCAGCCGCGGCCGGCGCGATTTGCGATTTTCACCGAACTGGATCACCCTGACCCCACGTAACACCAGACAGTCGCGGCCGGGCTACGAGCTTCGTCCGCCCGACCGCGATGTGACTGTGCGGCAGCAAACGATACGCATTCACGGTACAGGTGCACCAATGAAGCCCCCTCGCAAGACCCGCAGGGCAGGCCCGGTTCTCCGGGCGCTGGCGATTCTGATCGTCGCAGCCGGGTGCAGGGAATCAGGCAACAGAAAGGAGCAGGAAATGGCCGAACGAAAGGGCCTGGCAACGATGAAAGGCAATCCGATCACACTAATCGGCAAGGAGGTCAAGGTCGGCCAGAAGGCGCCGAACGCCGAGTTGGTCGCCAACGATCTTTCGACGGTCAAACTGTCTTCCTTGTGGCAGGGCAAGGTCTGCATTCTCACCTCCGTCCCGTCGCTGGACACACCGGTTTGCGACACGGAGACGCGACGGTTCAACATTGAAGCCAGCAATCTGGACGAGGACGTCGTCATCCTGGCGATCAGCATGGACCTGCCCTTCGCCCAGAAGCGATGGTGCGGCGGCGCGGACGTGAAGAACGTCCAGACGCTGTCCGACCATCGCGATGCCGCTTTCGGCCAAAGCTATGGCGTTCTCATAGGAGACCTCCGCCTGCTGGCCCGCGCCGTATTTGTGGTGGACAGGCAAGGGGTTGTCCGGTATGTAGAACTCGTCAAGGAAGTCGCAAGCGAGCCGAATTACGAGGCTGCCTTGGACGCGGCGAAGAAGCTCCTGTAGGCTCGCCAGGGGAAGGATCCGACGCCGTTGGCAACGGCGGGAGTGAGAGAGGACCGGGATACCATGCAGGAACTCAGGCCGAACGTCTACCTGATTCGCGCGATCGACTGGGATCGACGGCTCTTCGATGAGTTGATCCCCCTGCCGGAAGGGACCACCTATAACGCTTATCTGGTCGAGGGTAGTGAGAAGACCGCGCTGCTCGACACGGTGGACCCGACGAAGACGGAGATCCTCCTGGGCAGCCTGACCGCGTCGGGAGTCGACAAGATCGACTATATCGTCTCGCACCATGCCGAACAGGACCATTCCGGCTCCATCCCGGCAGTTCTGTCCCGCTACCCGGACGCCAAGGTCGTCACCAACGCCCGGTGCAAGTCGATGCTTATGGACTTGCTGTGTATCTCTGAGGAGCAGTTCCTGACGATCCAGGACGGCCAAACGCTGTCGCTGGGCCGCAAGACGCTCCGGTTCTTCGAAACCCCCTGGGTGCACTGGCCTGAGACGATGGTCAGCTATCTGCAGGAGGACAAAATCCTGTTCCCCTGCGATTTCTTCGGCTCGCACCTGGCCACGAGCAGCCTGTACGTCGACGACGAGCCGCTGGCCTTCGAGTCGGCCAAGCGATACTATGCCGAGATCATGATGCCCTTCCGGGCCATCATCAAGAAGAACCTGGAGAAGATAGCCAAGCTTGAGATCGAGCTGCTGGCGCCGAGCCACGGACCGGTGCACGACAAGCCCGGGTACATCGTGGACGCCTACAGAGACTGGGTCGGCGACAACGTCAAGAACGAGGTCGTGCTGGCCTATGTGTCGATGCACGAGAGCACCAAGAAAATGGTCGAGCACTTTTCTAAAGCCTTGATCCGGCGGGGCATCGTCGTACGGCAGTTCAACCTGGCGGTCACGGACCTGGGCCGGTTGGCGATTGCCCTCGTGGACGCCGCGACGATCGTGCTCGGCTCGCCGACCGTCTTGACGGGCGCCCATCCGAAGGTGGCGTACGCGGCCTTCGTGGCCAACGCTCTGCGGCCCAAGGCGCGATTCGCCTCGATCATCGGCTCCTTCGGCTGGGGCGGCAAGATGGTCGAACAGCTCTCGGGACTGCTCACGAACCTGAAGCTGGAAGTGCTGACCCCGGTCATCGCCAAAGGGCAGCCCAAAGGCGAGGAATACCTCGCATTGGATGTGCTGGCCGATCAGATCCTCGCCAAACACCGCGAGATCGGGATCGTCTGATCGAAAAGTGATTTCTGTGTTGAGGTGGAGTTCTGGAAAAAGGAAAGGGGAAAAAGAGAATGGCTAAGAGACTCCAAGTCTACAAATGCTCCCTGTGCGGCAACATCGTGGAGGTTCTGACCGGTGGCGATGGTGAGCTGGTCTGCTGCGGCCAGCCGATGGAGAATCTGACCGCCAAGACCGCCGACCAGGGCAAGGAGAAACACGTGCCGGTCGTCGAGAAGGTCAACGGCGGCATCAAGGTCAAAATCGGCAGCGTGCCGCATCCGATGGAAGAGAAGCACTACATCGAATGGATCGAGGTCATCCGTGACGGCAAGGCATATCGCCAGTTCCTCAAGCCCGGCCAGACACCCGAGGCAATCTTCACCATCGAGTCGGAGAACGTCCAGGCAAGGGAACACTGCAACATTCACGGGATGTGGGAGGCCAAGTAGCATGTTGAACGAAAAGATGGAAAAAGCTCTGAACGAGCAGATCAATGAGGAACTGTATTCTTCATACTTGTACTTGGCCATGGCGGCCTGGTTCGAGTCGGAGAACCTTCCGGGCTGCGCCGCCTGGATGCAAGCCCAGGCACGGGAGGAAAACGGCCATGCCATGAAGTTCTTCAAGTTCATCAACGAGCGTCGCGGCCGCGTCACGCTCAAGGCGATCAAGGAGCCCGCGGGCGAGTGGAAGTCGCCTTTGGCTGCTTTCGAAGCATCCTTCAAGCACGAGCAGCACATCACGGGCCGCATCAACGACCTGGTGAATCTGGCCATCGAGTTAAAGGACCACGCCACCGCCGCTGTGCTGCAGTGGTTCGTCAATGAGCAGGTCGAGGAGGAGGCCTCGGTGGACAGCATCGTCCAGAAGATCAAGATGGCCGAGAAGGCGCCCGGCGCCATGCTCATGATGGATCATGCGCTCGGCGAACGCAAGTAGATAGACGGTCTTGAAACAGGCAGGAGAACAGGCATGAGCGTAGCTTTCAACGCTGACGAAGTTTTTGAAATGGCGGAGGAGATCGAGCGCAACGGGGCCAAGTTCTATCGCGAGGCCGCCGCCAAGGCCGCCGACCGCCAGGTCCGCGAGATGTTCCTGAACATGGCCTCCATGGAGGACGGGCACCTGCGGACCTTCCAGGAGATGAGGAAAGGCCTCAAGGAACACGAGAAGGAGCCCAACGTGTACGACCCGTACAATGAGGCGTCGCTCTACCTCCAGGCACTGGCCGACAGCAAGGGCTTCGAAGGGATGAGGAGTCCGACGCAGAAGCTGACGGGCCAGGAGTCAACGCGGGAGTTGCTCGAAATCGCGATCGGCGCGGAGAAGAACTCCGTCCTGTACTACGTCGGATTGAAGGATCTCGTCCCCGCCGAGGCCGGCCGTGACAAGAGCGAGGCGATCATCCGAGAAGAGGTGCGGCA